>Ga0208919_1000512_pt1 | contig 25936 bp, 15 predicted proteins | sample 4_EtaG_FD_184076 | JGI IMG/M metagenome (GOLD analysis project Ga0208919, IMG submission 184076) | Marine viral communities from the Subarctic Pacific Ocean - 4_ETSP_OMZ_AT15127 metaG (SPAdes) (version 3) | ecosystem: Environmental > Aquatic > Marine > Oceanic | place: Pacific Ocean | collected...
TATGAATAATGGTATACCTACTTATATTACAGGTACTCATTATATGTATCTCCAATGGACAAAGATTGATGTAGGTCATCCTGACTTCAGAGAAGCTAATAGAATATTTTATATTTTTTGGGAAGCCTGTAAGGCAGATAAACGAAGTTTTGGTATGTGCTACTTAAAAATTAGACGTTCAGGATTTTCATTTATGAGTTCATGTGAAGGGGTAAATCAAGCAACCATTACTAAAGATTCTCGTATAGGTATATTGTCTAAAACAGGTTCGGATGCAAAGAAAATGTTCACCGATAAAGTAGTTCCTATCTCTAATAATTATCCTTTCTTTTTTAAACCTATTCAAGACGGGATGGATAAACCTAAAACTGAATTAGCTTATAGAGTACCTGCATCTAAGATTACTAAAAAGAATATGCATAAGATATCTGAAGATGAACTCGAAGGATTAGACACTACAATTGATTGGAAAAATACAGGAGATAATAGTTATGATGGTGAAAAATTACAATTATTATTACATGATGAGAGTGGTAAATGGGAAAGGCCAGATAATATTTTAAATAACTGGAGGGTAACTAAAACCTGTTTGCGATTGGGGAGTAAAATAATTGGTAAATGTATGATGGGATCTACTTCTAATGCTTTAGATAAGGGAGGAGGTAATTTTAAAGCCTTATATGAAGATTCTTTTCCTTCTAAAAGAAATGCGAATGGTCAAACTAAATCAGGTCTATATTGTTTATTTGTTCCTATGGAATGGAATTTTGAAGGATATATAGATAGATATGGAATGCCTGTTTTAAAAACCCCTTTAAATCCAGTAAAAGGAATTGATGGAGAAACAATTAATATAGGCGCTATAGATTATTGGGAAAATGAAGTGACTTCATTATCACAAGATCCAGATGCTTTAAATGAATTTTATAGGCAATTCCCTCGCACTGAATCTCACGCTTTCCGAGATGAAAGTAAACAATCGTTATTTAATCTAACTAAACTATATCAACAGATCGATTATAATGATTCCTTAATTTTAGATCACCATGTTACACGTGGTTCTTTTCATTGGGAAAATGGAATTAAAGATAGTAAAGTAATTTGGAGTCCTAATAACAGGGGGAGGTTTTTAGTAACATGGACCCCTAAAAAACATCTTCAAAATAATATACTAACTGAGAGGGGTTTAAAAAAACCAGGCAATGAACATATGGGGTCGTTCGGTTGTGACTCTTATGATATTTCAGGAGTAGTAGTGGGAAAAGGATCTAATGGGGCACTCCATGGATTAACTAAATTTAGCATGGAAGAAGCTCCTTCTAATCATTTTTTTTTAGAATATATCGCCCGACCGCAAACCGCGGAAATATTTTTTGAAGAAGTTCTTATGGCTTGTATTTTTTATGGTATGCCAATTCTATGTGAAAATAATAAACCGCGTCTTTTATATCATTTTAAAAATAGAGGATATAGAGGATATTCGTTAAATCGACCTGATAAAACATATAATAAATTATCTAAAACCGAAAGAGAATTAGGCGGTATTCCTAATACTTCGGAGGATGTTAAACAGTCTCATGCTTCTGCCATAGAATCTTATATCGAAAAATATATTGGTATTGATTTTATAGGAGATTATAGAGATGAGGGGGATATGGGAACAATGTATTTTGGAAGAACATTAGAGGATTGGGCGAAGTTTGATATTAGTAATCGAACTAAGTTTGATGCCGCTATTAGTTCGGGATTAGCTATTATGGCTAATCAGAAACACTTATACACGCCCTCTAAACAAAAATCAAAAATAAGTGTTAACTTTGCAAGATATAATAATACCAGCACCAAAAGCCAAATAATCCGATGAAAGATGTGAAAATAGACATACAGGCTGCCGCCTTCCCAGACCAATTTGTTTCAGATGCAGAGAAGAAAACCGATGAGTTTGGCATACAGATAGGGCAAGCTATACAATATGAGTGGTTCCGTAAAGACGGTATGAACTGTCGATTCTACAATCAATGGGCAGAATTCCATAGATTAAGACTGTACGCGCGAGGAGAACAGTCGGTAGCTAAATATAAAAATGAGTTAGCTATAGATGGAGATTTATCTTATTTAAATTTAGACTGGACACCAGTTCCTATAGTTCCTAAATTTGTAGATATAATAGTTAATGGTATGTCGGATAGACTATTTAAAGTTAATTGTATTGCCATGGATGCAATGTCTGCAGAAAAAAGAGGAGAGTTTCAAAGAGAAGTAGAAAAAAATGTAGTTGCAAAAAATTTATTTCATCAGATAGAGAGAGACTTTGAAGTGCCGATGTTTACGGCTGACCCCTCCAATCTGCCAGAATCAGATTCTGAAATGGAGTTGTATATGCAGCTTAATTATAAGCCTGGAATTGAAATAGCAAATGAGATAGCTATTAACACCCAATTAGAAGAAAATCATTATCAACAAGTTAGAAAAAGAGTAGATTATGATATTACTACTTTAGGGGTAGGGATATGTAAACATATGTTTCAGCAAGGGGACGGAATAAGAGTTGAATATGTAGACCCTGCTAATGTGGTGTATAGTTATACAGAAGACCCTTACTTTAAAGACACTTTTTATTGGGGGGAAATTAAAACAGTTCCTATTTCCGAGTTAGTAAAGATAGATCCCGATATTACTAACGAGGATATGGAGGAAATCTCTAAATACAGTCAAGCATGGTATAATTATTATAATGTTGCGGCAATGTATGAGAACAGTATGTTTGCTCGTGACACGTGCACCTTAATGTATTTTAACTATAAAAGTACAAATACTTTTGTGTATAAGAAAAAACAAACCGGAGAAGGAAGTTTTAGAACGGTAGAAAAAGACGATGAGTTTAATCCTCCTCAAGAAATGATGGACGAAGGAAAGTTTGAAAAAGTAGAAAAGAAAATAGAGGTATGGTATGAGGGTGTAATGGTAATGGGAACTAATATTTTATTAAAATGGGAAATGATGGAGAATATGGTTAGACCAAATTCTGCAAACCAATTTGCTTATCCTAATTATGTGGCTTGTGCGCCTAAATTATATAAAGGAACCTTTGAATCTTTAGTGAGAAGAATGATTCCTTTTGCTGATTTAATTCAATTAACTCACTTAAAAATACAACAAGTAGTTTCTAAAGTAGTTCCAGATGGAGTGTTTATTGATGCGGACGGATTAAGTGAAGTAGACTTAGGAACAGGATCGGCGTATAATCCAGAAGATGCTTTAAGATTATACTTTCAAACAGGTAGTGTAGTGGGTAGAAGTTATACTCAAGATGGAGAATTTAATAATGCCCGACAACCTATTAGCCAATTAACTTCAAGTAGCGGTCAAAGTAAAATGCAAATGCTTGTAGGTAACTATAATCATTATTTAGGAATGCTAAGGCAGGTAACCGGTATTAATCAAGCGAGAGATGCGTCTACGCCTGATCCTAATTCATTAGTGGGAGTTCAAAAATTAGCAGCATTAAATTCTAATGTAGCTACCCGGCATATATTAAAAGCCAGTTTATATATTACTAAAACATTGGCAGAGTGTCTGTCTATTAGAACTGCAGATATTTTAGAGTATGCCGATTTTAAAGATGAATTTGCTATGCAGATTGGAAAGTATAATTTAAAGATCTTAGAAGAAATTAAAAATTTATATTTATATGACTTTGGTATTTTTATTGAGATGTCTCCCGATGAAGAAGAGAAAGCTCAGTTAGAAGCTAATATCCAGATGGCCTTACAGCAAGGAGGTATTAATTTAGAAGATGCAATTGATATAAGAACTTTAAATAATTTAAAGATGGCTAATGAATTATTAAAGGTTAAACGTAAGCAAACTGAAGCTCAAAAACAACAACAAGCTCAACAGGCGCAAGCTATGGAAGGTCAGCAACAACAACAGTTGCAACAAATGAAGTCCCAAATGGATATGCAAAAAAGCCAACAAGAACTTCAAGCTAAAATTCAAATTAAACAAGCTGAGATTGCTTTTGAAATAGAAAAACAAACTAATGAAGCTAACTTAAAACGTAGACTAATGGATGTTGAATTTAATTACAATATGCAATTAAGAGGTATGGAGCAAGAACAAATAGATATGCGGGAACAAAAAAAGGAAGAGGGTAAATCTCAAAGGATAGCTGAAGGAAATACTCAACAATCTAAAATGATTGAACAGCGTAAGAGAAATTTACCGGCTCAAAACTTTGAGTCTAATGAAGATAGTTTAGATGGGTTTGATTTAGCCGAATTTGATCCACGATAATATGCCTACTGATCCAATAAGAAGAAGACGTAAGAAGCATGCTCGTTCTATTAGAAAAGGAGTAGGTCATGTAAATAAACATGGTAAAACCGAAACTCATAAAATGGAATGGTATGAGACAGAAGATGATAAAGGGAGAAAAAGATATCATGTAATCCCGTCTATCACTTTTGATGAAGAAGGAAGGAAAAAATCTCAGACTTATGAGGAGGCAAAAAAATCCGGAGAAGTATATGAGTTTAAAAATAAACGAAGAGCTGAAAGATTTGCTGCAGGAAGTTGGAAAAAAGGAAAGGATAAAAGAGAGGCTATGAACAAATATAGAGCTAAAAAGAAGGCTGAAAGAAAGGCTAAAAAAAATAAATAAATAAGTATTAACTTTGTAAAAATTAAATTAAATAAAATGGACGAAAACAAAATAGTTGTAAAAGACGTGACTGGGGTTGAAAAATCTAAAGTCGAAATAGAAGAAAAATTACTAAAAGAGCATGAAGAAAAATTTGAAGCTCAAGATGGTAACGCTGACGTGGAGCGAGTGGATACAAGCAATGCGAGTACCAACCCCGATACGAAACAAAAAGAAGTACAACAGGAAGGAGAAACACAAAAAGAAACTCCCACATCAGAGTTAAATGATGCAGATGTTCTTTCATATATTAAAAGTAGATACGATAAAGATATCGAATCGGTAGACCAATTATTTGACGCTAAAGAATCAAATGAAGATTTACCTGAAGATGTGGCAGCGTATTTTAAGTATAAAAAGGAAACTGGACGTGGACTCAAAGACTTTGTAGAATTACAAAAGAATTTTGATGAGATGGACGGAGACCAAGTGCTAAAGGCTTACTACTCTAAAACTGAAGAAGGTTTAGATAGTGAGGATATCGAAGATATCATGGAAGATAAATTTTCATATGATGAAGATTTAGATGATAAAAAAGATATTAAGAAAAAGCAGTTAGCTAAAAAAAGAGAACTTGTAAAGGCTAAAAAGTTTTTAATTGAACAGCGCGATAAATATAAAGCTCCTCTTGAGTCAAGCGGGAGTGGATTATCGGACGATGACAAAGAAGAATTTGATAGTTATAAAAGTTATGTAGAGGAATCTACCAGTGCTAAAGAAGCACAGAAAAAAAGGTATGACTACTTTTTAAATAAAACCAATGAGGTTTTTAACGATGAATTCAAAGGTTTTGAGTTCAATATCGGAGAAAAGAGTTTTACGTTTAAGCCAGGAGATAGAGCTGAGTTAAAAAGTAAGCAGTCAGATGTAAACAATTTCGTAAGTAAGTATATGGATGCGGATACGGGACTGATGAAAGACCCTCAAGGATATCACCGAGCGATTTCTGTAGCGATGAATCTGGAGAAATTTGCTGAGTTTTGTTATAATCAAGGGATGACTCAAGCTGTAGATAATGTTTCTAAAAAATCAAAAAACATTAATATGGACATGAGAAAAGCCCCCCAAACATTTAGCAAGGATGGACTTAAGATTAGATCGGTAGGCGATACAAGTAGTGGTAAAGGACTCAGAATTAGAAGTATAAAAAAAGTATAAACTAAAAAAATTTTAAATTATGTCAGTAATAGGAACATACGATTTGCAGCCAAGTGCTCAGCAAGTCGTTTTAGCAACCAATTACCTAACTAACTTTGATTTTATGAATCAGTATCTTCCAGATACTTATGAAAAAGAATTTGAGCGTTATGGTAATAGAACAGTAGCATCATTCTTAAGAATGGTAGGCGCTGAAATGCCTTCAAACTCAGACCTTATAAAATGGGCGGAGCAAGGAAGGTTACACACTAAGTATACATTGTGTACTTTAGGTACTTATGCAGGTACAGAAATTACACAAACAATTACAATACCGGCTTCAAACTTCCCGACAGGTGCACCTATATCGTCTGCTCCGGCAAACGGTTTTGTGGCAATCAGAGTAGGTCAAACTATTATGATGTCGGACGAGACAGCGGGTTCAACTTTAAGTAATAAAGCAATTGTAACAGCTGTTGATTCAGCTGCTAATACAGTTGACGTAGCATATTATGAAGCAACTCAAGCAGCTTATGCAGCGGCTTCAACTATAACTGTATTTATTTATGGATCTGAATTTGCAAAAGGACAAGACGGAATGGAAGGTTCTTTAGAGTCTCAAGATTACATATTTTCAAACAATCCAATTATCATTAAGGATACTTACGAGGTAAGTGGTTCTGATATGGCTCAAATTGGATGGGTTGAAATTAGTACAGAAAACGGAGGTACAGGATACCTTTGGTACTTAAAGTCGGAGCATGAAACAAGACTTCGTTTTGAAGACTATCTTGAAACTGCAATGGTTGAGGCGGTTCCTGCAGCAGCAGGTTCTGGTGCAGCAGCAGCAGTAGCTCCTGTTGGAAACAATGGGTCTGAAGGAGTTTTCTATGTGGTTAATGATAGAGGAAATGTATGGAGCGGGGGTAACCCAGTTGCTCTTGCAGGTTTCGATGCTGTTATCCAAAGATTAGACAAGCAAGGCTCTATTGAAGAAAATGTTATTTTCGTAAATAGAGATTTCTCATTTGATATTGATGATATGTTAGCTGCTCAAAACTCTTACGGAGCGGGTGGTACTTCATATGGTTTATTTGATAATGATGAAGAGATGGCTTTAAACTTAGGTTTTACAGGCTTCCGAAGAGGTTATGACTTTTACAAGTCAGACTGGAAATACTTAAACGATCCTACTATGAGAGGTGGTTTAACAGGTGGTGCAATCAATGGACTTATGGTTCCAGCTGGTTCTACAACTGTATATGACCAAATCTTAGGTAAGAACGCTAAGCGTCCATTCTTACATGTAAGATATAGAGCTTCAGAAACTGAAGACAGACGTTACAAAACTTGGATCACTGGTTCAGCTGGTGGAGCAAGAACGTCTGCAGTAGACAAGATGCAAGTTAACTTCTTATCTGAAAGAGCTTGTTGTACTTTAGGTGCAAACAACTTCTTCTTATTTAGAGACTAATAAGCATAATCAATTGAGGGGAGGACTAACCTCCTCCCCTTTTTTTTAACTTTAATTAAATTATAATACAATGAAAAAGAATAAACCAGGCACAGCAGTTGCCAAGCAGTACAAGTTACTAAGGAACAGCGCTCCTTTAGCATTTATGCTTTCATCTCATCACAACAAACGCAGTCCTTTACTTTATTTTGATGAATCTACCGGTACTAACCGAGCTTTACGTTATGCGCGAAATCAAAAAAGTCCTTTTGAAGATGAACAAGATGGAAATGCAATTATGGAACCTATCGTTTTTGAAGACGGATTTTTAAATGTAGAAAGAGGAAATCAAGTTCTTCAACAATTTCTTTATTATCATCCTCAAAATGGAAACGTGTTTGAAGAGGTTAATCACGCTAAAGATGCAGCTCAAGACTTAGAGGTAGAAGAAATAATTTTAGACGCTCAAATTTTAGCAAAAGAATTAGATTTAAATACACTATTAAGACTTTCCAGAGTTTTATTTGGATCACAAGCAGATAAAAGAAGTACTGCCGAACTACGAAGAGATATGTTAGTATACTCTCGTAATAATCCAGGAGAATTTATTGATATGTTAAATGATCCTTCTTTAGAGATATATGATGATGTGTCTCAATTTTTTGGGAGTAATTTATTAAGCTGTAAAAATAAACGGAGAGATGTTTATTTTAACCTTCCAACTAATAAAACTAAAATGCTTACCGTTCCTTTTGGAGAGGAGCCGGAAGATATTGTAGCTTCTTATATGCAAACCGATGATGGTATAGAAACATATAAACTTCTTAATAGAATTTTAAAAGGAGAAAGTAAAAAACCTTCTAAAAAGAAACCTAAGAAAGAAGAAGAGTAAAAAAGAGAGCACCTTAAAAAGGTGCTTTTTTTTTGTTATCTTTGCACTTTATTAACCCATTAAAATTATTAATTATGGACAAATTTTTAGACACTCCTGTAACAGGAGAAACGGACATGCTTGTAAGCTGTGCCGATGTAATTGCGGTAACTATTGGAGATCCAGCAGGAGCTAACGCAACAACAAAAACTACTATTACTTATAATAGTGCTAACACATTAACGATGACTCATGCGACAGTAGATACTACTTTAGAGATGAGAGATTCAATACAAAACGCTATGGAAGCCGCTTTAAAAACTTCTTGGACCGATGTTGCATTTGCATGGGTGCCAGCTAAAGCGGTGAGTGCAATAGCAGTAGCCTAAGTAAGATGGAAAGATATATTAATTTACCGATACAACTGTATCCAGGTTCTACCGCAACAAATGCAGTTGCGGCAGACTCAGGTACAACTGATGCGGCTACCGAAGGAAAGCTAACTCAGTCAGGTCAAAACTTTGTAACTTCAGTTAGTGTAGGAGACTATGCAGTATTAACTACAGCTGTAGGATCGTTTGCTATAAGATCTTATGGTAAAGTAACAGCTGTAGATAGTGATACTGTATTAAGTATTGTAGGTCCAGGACTCCCAGCTACCGGAACAGGTGGTTTGTCAGCAAGTGGCTCAGCATATTCTATTATAGCAGCAGCTGATGTTTCTAAATGTGTATTATCAGGAGCTAAGTTTACAGAAAATATAAAAAGAGGAGATATAGTTTGTAATGAAACTACTAACCTTAATTATACGGTAGCTTCGGTAACGGATGATACTACTATTGTCTTAGCAGGAACTAACTTTGGAATTCTTGTAGGTGATGATTTCTTTATTTTATCAGATAGAGGTTCACAAGGAGCAACTAAAGTTAGATTAGATAATGCTACTGAAATTAGAGGTAATGCTTCTAACGGAGAGGTTACTGTTCATTATAAAAAATTAGGATCTACCAATGATAAGTTAGCCATTAGCATGGGGGACACTGTAACTGATGATGCTTACTTTATTAAGTTTAAAGAAGTTGCAACTGAAATTATGAAATCTCGATGGACTACTAATTCGGAAACGATGCCTTTAACGGTATCCACTGGTACTCAAGGTATTCAGTGGGCAGGCGCTTTTACTTGGTCATAGAGTATTAATTTACATTTTAAAAGAGAGGTTTACAAAAAAAGTAAGCCTCTTTTTTTTTGTTATCTTTGTAAAAATGTTTATGTAATATGGCAGCATCGATCAATGAAGTGCGAAATACGGTATTAGCAATAGCTAATAAAAATAATTATGGATATATATCTCCATCAGATTTTAATCTATATGCTAAACAAGCACAATTAGATTTATTTGAAGATTATTTTTATTCCTATAATAATTGGATTAATAAGCAAAACGCCAGAATGTCTGGAACGGGATATGCTGATATAATTAAAGGATTGGTAGAAGTAATGGATTCGTTTTCTGACAGTAGATTTTTAGTTAATAATGGAATAAATAATGTCTACGGCCTGCCACCAGATTATTATTTAATTAATAAGCTATATTATTATTCAGATCCTTTATTTACAGGAGATAATACAGCTGTAGTAGCTAATCAATTAATAGATTCCGCAGCGGTAGGTTGGACAACTATTCCAGCCGGATCTCCGACGCCGCCTATTGGTAGTATAGTGGTTAACACCGCTACTTTTGCGGAGGCTTACATAACAGGAGTTATAAATTCCACTACCCTGACATTAAGCGCGGATATTTTCACAGTTATAGGAAATGATTACGTTATCTATAATAATACTAAAATTAAAGAGGTAGAACGAGTAAATCAAAGTAAAATATTTTATTTAACTAATTCCATGCTTACTGCTCCTACTACCAGTTATCCAGCTTATGTATTAGAGGGTAATGGAGCAACAGTATATCCTTCAACTATAACACAACGAGCAGCCATACGGACTCAATATATTAGATATCCATTGGATCCAAGATGGACATGGATAACGCTATCAGTAGGGGAACCACAGTTTGATCCCTCTCAACCAGATTTTCAAGAATTTGAATTACCTGAATCAGATGAGCCTACTTTGATTGCTAAGATTTGTCAGTATGTAGGAATAGAAATTAGAGAAGCAGAGGTGTATAACTTTGGAAAAACAGAAGAAGGTAACGAACTAACAGAAAGTAGTTAATTATGGCATATATAACAGATTATCAATATTATGAAAACGGACAAACTGTACCTACGGATGCTAACTGGGGTTCTTATCAATATGTTTCTTTAGAAGATATTGTAAATAATTTTATGTTAATGTTCCAAGGGAATAATGAAATTATTAATAACGTAAATAGATATCAAGTTTTATTTCACGCAAAAAGAGGAATTCAAGAATTGAATTATGACGCAATGAAAGAAATAAAGATATTAGAACTTACTGTTTGTGATCAGCTAAGATTTGTATTACCTCAAGATTATGTTAATTGGGTGAGAATTTCCTGGGAAAAAGATGGGGTATTATATCCTTTAACTGAGAATATCCAAACTAATTGGAGTGGGGCGTATCTACAAGATCATGATTGCCGAATTCTTTTTGATATTGATGGAAATGTTTTAAAGCCTCATAATTCATTTTGGGATAAACAAAGGTTAGATAAACAACAGAAAACAATGTATTTAGGGGATGGTGAATATAATGGTCATGAAGGATGGTCTATAAATGGCACGTGGTATTTTGATTACCGTATTGGTGATAGGTTTGGATTAAATACGGAAACCGCAAATATAAACCCTACTTTTAGTATCAACAAAAAAGGAGGTGTTATTAACTTTAATTCAGTTATGTCTGGAAAAATGGTAGTATTAGAATATGTTTCAGATGGTATGGAAAATGGTGATGACGCCAATGTAAGTGTAAATAAATTATTTGAAGATTTTATATATTCATATATTAAGTTTGCTATTTTGAATGGTAGATACGGGGTTCAAGAATATGTAGTTAACCGAGCAAGAAAAGATAAATCATCTTTGCTTCGTAATGCTAAACTAAGATTAAGTAATATACACCCTGGAAGACTCTTAATGAATTTAAGAGGCCAGGATAAATGGATAAAATAATATGCCTTTAACATCAACAAATTTTATAGCGGGTAAAATGAATAAGTCGGTGGATGAAAGACTTATTCCACCAGGACAGTATATTGATGCTTTAAATGTGCGATTAGGATCTACCGAAACTACTGAGATTGGGGCGGTAGAAAATTCTAAAGGAAATAGTGTCCTTACCGAAGTAAAATATAACAATGACATATTAAGTGGTGCGGCAAAAACGATTGGAGCTTACGAAGATGGAGTTAATGAAACTCTATATTGGTTTATAAATGACGAGAATAATGTCAACTCCCCTACCGGAAAAGTAGATTTAATTGTTTCTTATAATACCACTACGAGTGCTCTTATCTATCACTGTATTAGTACTCAAGTTTTAAACTTTGATAAAAAATATTTAATTACAGGGGTTAGTAAAATTGACAACCTATTGTTTTTTACTGACCATTTAAACCCTCCGCGAGTTATTAATGTAACGCGAGATTATGAGTATGCATCTAATACAGGTGGGTTTGATGTAGATTTTGAAGAGGAGGATATAAATGTAATAAAAAAACCTCCAGGATTTGAAACCTTTGATCCCGCTACTCAAGAACAGCCTTTATCTTCTCCTTGGTTAGAATATGGGGCTCAAGCTCAAAATCAAGAAAACTATATGGAAACAAGATTTTTATCTTTTGCATATAGATATAGATATGATGATGGAGAATATAGCGCGACCTCTTTATTTAGTAATCCTGCCTTTCAGCCTAAACCTTATCAATTTAGCGTTCAAAACTTTAACAACAGTGGAATGGAAAATCGCTATAACCAAGTAAATGTATGGTTTTCAACTGGGTCACGCAGGGTGGTAGAAGTAGATTTACTTTATAAACAAAGCACTTCTAATACTATTTATGTTATAAAAAGATTTAATAAAGCTGATTTAGCATGGGCTGATGAGGATTTTAGATTTCATACTTTTAATAATTCAGAAATATACACCACTTTAGGGTCGGACGAATTACTACGTTTATATGACAATGTTCCCCGAATTGCTAAAGCGCAAACTATCAAGGGTAATCGTTTAATTTATGGAAATTATACAGATGGTTACGATATGAGCTTAACTCCTGGTGGAGTTCTTATTCAAATGGATTATATTGTAGAGCCCTATAGTGTAGATATTTCAGGAGACCCCTTAGGAAATGGAGGGGTTGCTACCACTGCGCCTCCGGCGCCCGCGAATCCGGTTTCATCAACAGGGACTTACACCGCAGGACCAACTGGAAGTGTTGCGGATTCGGTCTTAACGTGGGATTTATCTGAAGCTGTTCCTTCAGGGAATCCTCAGATTATTCAAGGAACTACTTTTGGATTTGATTTTGCTATAACCCAACATAGTAATCAATGTACAGGGGGAGCTTCCCAATGCACAGATGCGGATGCTTATACTAATGCGTTAATAGGAACTACTTTTAATATAAGTATGGTATTTACCTGTCCGGTTAATTATGTAGATATAGACGATATGTTAGAGTCTCAAGCTTTTAAAGATAGAGTTGGAGGCTCTATAGCCCAAGGTTTTACAGGGTTAGCGGTAACTAAAGAATTATATCCTTGTAACAATGCAGATAGTGGAGGTACTTTAACAGATAAATTTTATGGGCATGAGCAGACTTCTATTACAGGAACTAATTTAGAATTAGTAAATGGAAGTGTTACTACTGCGTGTGCTATAACCACATTTCCTATAATCTGTTCTACTCTGCCTGTTACTTCTGGAACTACTAATGGCAATGTAGCCGGCAGTTTAACGGATACTACTACCGATTTTAGTGCTACAACTCCTGCAGTTGCTGTAGGTGATTTAGTGATGAACTTATCTACAGGGCTCGTAGCAGAAGTTAATGATATTACAAATGCTGCTTTAGGAGAATTAGGATTAATAAATGTAGACCCAGGAGCCGTACTTGAATTAGAGCAGGGATCTACAGCGAGCCCATGTCCAGATTGCGTGTCTTATCAAATAACACAACCAGGAGGATCCCCTCCTTGTGCTCCAGATGGTTTTGTATATCAAGGCCCCACTACTTTAGGGGTGACAAACAGTTTTAGTATTCAAATTCCAGCTACTCAATATTATTATGATGATAATGCGGGAAATACTTTTACTAACTGGATATATTATAATTTTATTTCTTTTGGTTGTACAGCTCAATATTTAAAATCGGCAAACCAGTTAAGTTTACATAGTAATAGAGATTATGAGGTAGGAGTGGTATATATGGATGGATATGGTAGAGCTTCAACGGTGATGACAAGTATAGCACCTACCTGTTATTTTCCTCCTGACACTTCAGTACTAAAAAATAGTCTAAGAGTAATTTTAGATAATCCACCTCCTTATTGGGCGGAGAAATATAAGTTTGTAGTAAAACCTAATCAAGGTACTTATAATACTATTTATACTAATGTTTTTTATGCACAAGACGGAACGGCAGAAGTGGATGATGCGGGCGGAGGAAATATTTTAGCCCAAATGGCAGACCCAAGTTTGATCTGGTTTAAATTAGATGGATCAAATCAAAATATTGTTAAAGAAGGAGATGAAATAACAGTAAAAATAGACTCGGTAGGACCGGTATTGACCGAAGAAAAATCTATAGTATTAGCAATTCAAGGATTTTCCAGTAAGGCTATTACTAATGTTTCATTAAAAGGGCTGTATATGCTCTTAAAGCCAGATGGGTGGACAACTGAACAACCAGAGGATGCTACATATTTTAGAGGTAAGAAAACCAGGAAAAGTACAAGTAGCAGTTATAATAGTGTGTGTTATAATGATTATAATCTGAATGATGATAACGATGTTCCTTACACTATTCCTGCAGGATCCACTATTAGAATAAAAGTAAATAACTGGAGAGGTCATTGTACAGGTAGCTGTGATGGGAAAAATGCCCGCTTTGATAAAACATTTGTAGCTACCGACGGATACCCTACCTTTCATGATTGGGCTATAGGAGACGACTTACAATCCAGAATTACTGATGCGCAATGTGATTGTCATGAAATGCATCTTAGTTTCGATCCTACCTTGGTTACCGGTGGAGGATGTACAGGAAGTGCCTTCCATACTAAATTAAAAGTAAGAAAAAAACCTGATTCAAGTCAGTGGTTTGTAAATGATGCCGGATTAAAATGGTGTAGTTGTTATGCTTTTGATGGCAGACCTTCTAATTCTAATCTAACGATAGAAGTTACAAGAGGAGGAGGAGTGTTTGTATTTGAATCGGAAACGATGGAGGTAGATGAAAATTTATTTTATGATGCGTCGGAGTTTTTAGATATTGAGCCTAACGCTGCGGATCCTACACGCAGAGATCATATAGCTAAAAAAGCATTTGATCCAGGTACTAAAACATGGGCTTTAGCTGCTAATGAAACCAGTCAAAATCAAGTGAGTGGTGCTCCATTACTTACATACTTAAATTTTGGTAACTGTTATACTTTTGCAAACGGAGTAGAGAGTTTTAGAATTTTAGATAATCCAGCGGGTAAACCAATGGCAATGGGTGAAAGAATTTTAGCGGTATCTAATCAAGACTTTAAAGAGGCAGATAGATTTGCTGGCCTAACCTATAGTGGAGTGTTTAGTGGCCCTGCTAACTCTAATAATCTGAACGAATTTAATTTAGGTCTTGTTAACTATAAAGACTGCGAAACATCTTTTGGTCCTATAATGAAACTACATGCGAGAGAAACCGATTTACTTACTTTGCAAGAAGATAGAATTTCATACGTTACAGTGAATAAAAATGTAGTTACAGATTCTACAGGAGGGGGAGCAATTTTATCGGTACCGCAAGTGTTAGGTACTCAAGTGGCCCGAATAGAAGAATTTGGAATTAGTTTTAATCCAGAAAGTTTTGTTGCTTGGGGTTATGATATGTTCTTTACCGATACTAAAAGAGGGGCTGTTATTAACTTAAGAGGAGCTACCGCTGGAAGCGATCAGCTAAGTGTTATATCGACATTTGGCATGCATTCCTGGTTTAGGGACCAGTTTAATGCACAACTGACTACACAAAAATTAGGAGGATACGACCCTTATATGCAAGAATATGTTTTAGGTACTAATAATCAAGCAGTGCCTGTGCCTATTCCTAAAATTCCATGTGGACAGACCGTAGTACAAATGAGTAGTCCCGCCTCCTTAGTTTATGAAGTAGACTTAGGATTGGTAATTGGTACAATAACTATTCCTTATATTGTAACGCTGGGAACAATTACGATTGATATAGTGTGGAATAATACCACTTATACTTCTGGACCGGTAAACTCCAATGGCTCATTTACTTTTGATAAAACTTTAAATAGCCCTGAGGAATGTGAGGTTACTATAACTGCAGCCGCTGGCTCTAAATACGAAATAACGGTAGGTTGCCCTCCTAAAATAGAGATTACTGTAATACAGGTGGTGGTGAATTCCCCTAATTATGACGGTGAAACTATTCATACTGATTATCAGTGGGATAATGGTTTTGTAACCAGTCCTTGGGCTGGAATATCTCCTTCCGCATTAACCTCAATACAACCCGCTGAATGGGAAAGTAATTCAGGGACTCGATCTATAGGTCCTTATCCTTACGATGGAGTAGATTTAACAATGAGAACTCGAAAAATTGCTCCTGATGTTTTTGATTTAGATCTTAATGGTCATAGATTTAAAATATTATCATCTAACACTCTGTATCCTAATACTTTACCAGGTGTAAATGCATTGTTAGCGGCAGGAACTACCACTATCGCACCTCCATTTACCTCTATACCTTCAACGCCAGGATGGTATAAAGCTACTATTAATAACATCTCACTTCCAATTGGAAACGAATTTTTATATTTAATATGGGATTTAAGATTAATAACCGAAGCGGAGGTATGCACATGTGACCCTACAGATACGGCTCAAGATGTGTGTTGTACTTGTAGCACAGGTTGTACTAAATGTAATTGGAGTCCGGTAGCTAATCAACAATCCGCAGTTTGTGCCTTTACGGTGGAAAGTCCAGGGAATTGGTCTGCAGGATTCACAACTTCGTCTACTACGCCAAGTGGAATTCCGGATATAGGATCTTATTGTTTTGTTAGTACCAGTTGTGAGTTAAGCTCAGGCTATGTTCCTACTGGATTTTATATTGTATGCCCAACCAGCACTCAAACTTACCCAAAAGTATGGGTAGAAATTGACAGCAATGGAGTATGTGTAAATAAAGGAATATGTTAACTTTAAAAAAATTAAATTATGGCATGTAATACAACAAATATTTATTGGTCGGGAAATAGTTTTAATGCCGCTGTCGATCTATTTACGGATGCAGCACTGACAACTCCCGCTCCAGATGGATGGTATGCGGTAGGAGGGATATATAGACAAATAATTGGAGGAGTATTACAAGCTCCTACTACTTGTCCCGCATGTGTAATCCCTTGTGGTGGTGGATTTACTGCAAGTGTAAATACCAGTGGTCGCTTTACTATGTATTTTGATATGGGAACGGTTCCTGGAGCTGGGATAATTACTTTCAGTCCGGGAATAAATAACACTACGCTTTTCCCAATTCCTGATATGTGTACGTGGTCTTATAATGGGGAAACAGCGTCAGAATATAGCTCTTTAGTAGGTGGATACCAAACAGGAATTATTGGGGCTCCGGATGGACCTCCTCATGGCGGAACTCAATGTCCATGGAATGGACAGGATTTAGTAGTAACCACAGGCACGCAAGGCGAGCAGCCTACGGGAATAGATTATACGTATGATGCGAGTACAGGTACTTTTGTTGCCGGTCCCACCGTCAATATTGGAGCCACTACAGGAATTATTGGTTTTACAGGGATTAGTAATAATAGTGGTGCCTACCAATCTACTCTATTAGACTGGAATTGTACCAGTTGCTGGGGTGTAGGTGGAGCGCCCACTACCCCTACGGCTAATTGCGCGAATGGTATAGGTTTAGATATTCCTGGAAGCCCATACTGTTTAAGTGTTCCTATTGCTCCTAATTTAATTGGAGGACCAGGAACACCTCAAACCAACTGGCCTTTCGCTGGAGGAGGATATAGAGGAGCAACAATGGTTGTGCCTTCACCTCCCGGAGTTACTAATACTATTTTAACTATTCAAGTGGATGCTCCTTGTCCAAATACGTGGTGGGGAATTGATGTAAGATGCCCCGTAGAATTACAGGGTTTTCAGTCCACCCCTCCCCCTGTTACACCTTATACCGGATGGCCTTCTGGAGGGTGGCCTTTAGGGAGTACTTGTGGAAATGTATGCGGTTCCGACACTCCTTTTACAATGTATCATGCTCCAGTAGATACCTTTGGAAATAGTAATCCTAATTCAGCTTATTTTGCTAATGATCAATTTCCTGCCGCAGGACCTCAAGGTCAAGCGCATGGAATACCAGGTTTACACGATTGGGTTTTTGAAGATCCTTATGGAATTGAGCCAATGCCTGTAGGGGTTTATAAGGTGGTAATGCCTACTGACCCTGCGAATCCAGGTATATTAGTAGATTGCATTGTTGAAGTGGGAGTTTTAGATTACACGCAATCGGCGCTTGATGGTGGAGGTGTACCTCATGCTTTACCTCCTGAAACTTATAATGTTCAAATGGGAACAGATGTTCAATCTTCAGGTACTTCCACTTACATCCCAGGAATTATTAAATCTATTACGAAATGTTCAGAATGTTGTTAAAAATATAAAAATAAAACTATGCCTACATACGATCCTAAAACCTTATCATATAGCGAAGACGCTAAAGGATGGCCTTCTTTTTATTCTTTTTTACCCGATTATATGATAGGTATGAATGGCTATTTTTATACCTGGAGTGGGGGTGATTTATATAGACATAATACGAATGCTGTGAGAAATGAATATTATGGAACTCTATATAGCTCGACTATTACCTCTGTGTTTAATTTTGAACCAATGACTATTAAATTATTTAAGACCATGTCTTATGAAAGTAATGATCGTTGGGAGTGTAGTGATTTATTTACAGACTTAAGTACAGGTAATATGTTGGAGACTTTTTTTGAGCAAAAAGAAGGAGAATGGTTTACATTTTTAAGAGATAATCAGGGAACTGTAAACTTTAGAAGTAGGTCCTCAAATGGAATAGGGACTATTTTAAGTATTGGAGGGCCGTTAAATGCAGTCGTTACTGAATTTAATTTAGACACATTAGGAAGTATAGTTAGTGTTGGTGATGGAGCGTATGAAGTAATTCCACAACCCCCAAACACACCTTCAGGTAGTCCTACTTTTTTAGGGCTTATAACTGCTATTGTTAGAGAAAGAACAGAAGATGCCGCTGGGGTAGTGACTAATCCTTCTATTACTATTGATTGTACTACCTCTGGAATATTTCCTACTGTGGCACGTTTTTGTGTAGGCTTAAAAAATGCAGTTGCGGAGTCTCATGGGGCGCGAGGATATTTTATGAACTTTACACTGGCAAATGATAACACCTCCGCGGTTGAGTTATTTTCTGTAGGTAGTAGTGTAATGAAATCATTTCCATAGATTTTATTATCTTTGCATAAATGAAATTAAATATATTACCCCTCAAGAAAGATGATTATGAGGATATTCTGTGTAAGTGGTGGAGAGACTGGAGGTGGGACCCTCCTCACCGAGATTTTTTACCAGAATCTGGAACGGGAGGTTTTATGGTTTATGAAGGAAAAACTCCAATATGTGCCGGCTTTATGTATTTAACTAATTCACACGCAACATGGTGTGATTGGATTATATCGGATTTACATTATAAGGACAGGCAAAAAAGAAAAGAGGCTTTAGAATTATTAATACAAACAATAAGTGATAAAGCGGAGGAATTAGGGAAAAAATATGTGTATGCTTTAATTAAAAATAAACCTTTAGTTAATGTATATAAAAAAATAGGGTTTATTGAAGGGAGTTCTTATACTCATGAAATGATTAAAATAATATAATATGGCAGTAGTAACAGTAGCAGCAATAGGAGTCGCAGCCAGCGCCGCAAGTGCTGCAGTATCTTTTAAACAAGCGGCTGAACAAAAACGATTAGCAAAAGAAGCTGATGATGCAGCAGCTAAAGCAATGAGAGAGGCTAAATCAAGGGCAGAGGTAGATCATTATGAAGGTTTGGGGGTTCCATTAGATGCATATGAGGCTGAGTTTGAAAGTAATTTAGCGGTTCAAAAACAAAATGTAGAAGCTCTTCAAGAAGGGGATGCGAGAGCATTAGCGGCAGGTGTAGGAAAAATAGGAGCACAGTCAGCAGCTGCAGCTGAAGAAACTCGTATGGCGATGGGCGATGAAATTTCTAATTTAGAAAAAATGAAAGCTGATTCTAAAGAAAATATTAACCAACAACTTATTGAGATGGATGTGGCTGCCGCTAAGGAACAAAACATCAGACATCGAGAAGCTTCGGCTGCTCGAGCGGCAGCAATCAGTTCAGGAATTGCTGCAACGGGATCTGCTATAAGCGGTTTAGGAGAGATGGCTCCATTATTTGGTAAAAGTAAAGCGGATAGACGAGGAAGTAAGATAGCTGAGACTTATTCAGGTGATGCGCCTATAGATAAAAACACCGGTAAACCAATGAGTGCAGAAGCTTGGGCTGGAATGCAAGGGGAATATTGGGCTGGTAAAGATAAACAGCATTACAAAGACGTAAAAGGCGGAGGGTATAAGTGGGATATTAATACCAATGCGTGGGTGCCTAAATAAAATAAACAAAAATGGCAAGAGATTATACGGTACAGAAAAAGAAAGATATAGACTTTGATGTTTATGAGAAGCAGGACCCCGAATCGGTAGTTAATTGGGGGGCTGAGGCTAAAAAGATTACGGACACCATGCAAAAAGTGGTGGACACGAGAGAGGAAAAAAAGGCTGCTATAACTAAATCCTTTCAAGACCAACAAACCGCATTACAAGATATAGGAGAATATGAAAACCAAACCATTCAACAATTTGTAATGAATGGTGGTCAAGATGTTGCTAATAAAGCCTTAGATATTCAAAATTTAGTTGAAAGAGGATTGATGAAACCTTCAGATGCTACTATGTGGCAGCATAATGCAACCACTGGTTTTAAACAAGTAAAAAATAACGCAGCAAATTTTGATAAAGTTTTTACAGAGTATACTAAAAGAACTACAGATGAAACAAATAGCGTAATAGAAAGAGATATAGCTCAATCTTTAGAAGGATTTGCTAATATGAACAATATGGTATTGGAAGCAGATCCTGAAACGGGAGAGCTAATGATGTTAAGGACTGATGAAAATGGAGAGGTAATCCCAGGAGAAAGTATGAGTGTTCAGAGAATGTCGTTGCTAATGAAACAACGAATAGATGCTTTTGATTCCAATGCTGCAGCCGCTGATATGGCTAAGACTATTGGAACCATCGTAGATGCTGAATTAAAAACGCAAGGAGTAAGAGTAGAAGATTGGGAAACGGAACGTAGTAGAGTAGAAGATGAGTTATTAGGAGGGGAGAAGAGAGAGGCTACACAAGAGGATGTTGATAATGGATTAGCTACAGCAGTAGGTGAAGAGATAGAAACACGAAGTAAAACCTTAACATTAAAGGCTAATGAAATGTTAGGTGGTCCTGAGAGCTACAAGAGGATGACTATGATGAGAGAACATATGGAAACTCCAAATGGAACACCATATGAAACAGATTTAGGTGGAAAAAAACACGAGCAATGGCTTAAAGATAATCCAAATGAAGACCCTGCTAACAACCCTTTTATTAAAATGAAATTTAAAGGGGACGGTTTATGGACTCCAGACCTTACGGATGAACAAAAAGCTAACTCTACTACATATGCAGAAGATTTAATTTTATCCAATTTAAAGAGAAAGACAACTGTAGAGGTAGAGAAGATACAATACACTCCTCCTCCAAATCCTAATCAATCAATGATTAACGCAGATAAAGAGGATGCTGCTAAATCAAGTAAGTTAGGAGATTACATTACTATACTTACTGATGAAGATCCTAAGAAACGAGATGCTGTAGAGAAGTCTCTAAGAACAGCAAGAAACGCAGCGATAGAGAAGTATAATGCTAAAGTTACAAATGATGAGGATAAAGTACCTCTTATTCAAAATATTACTAAAGGTAAACCACCAAGACCAGCTACTCAACAGGATGTTGAGAATGGCTTAGCTGAGAATGTAGGAGATCAAGTAATTGAAGACAGAGAAATTATATTGAGTGACGGGGAAAGAATAAAAATACAAGGAACATTCCTTGAACAAACTCGACTACTGGAATCTATTTATAATCCTGATAATATGTTAACAACGGATGATATTAAAAGATTAGCAAAAGATAGAGGTTTTGATTTAGATACCGAGATAACAGGAGGTAAAGGAAAGAAACAAAAAAGAACTCAAGAGGATATAGATAAGTGGGTGAAAGACAACCCAGGTAAAACTGCAGCAGACGCTCCGTTTAAAATTGGAGATAGTTATTATGATTATTCTGAAACAGATAAGAAGACTTCTCAAAAAGCATTTGCTCCGCCTAATTACAAAACCGACCTTATGATTAAAGGAAAAAACAAGGTTATGACAGCCGAGGAGTATATGAATGCGGAGTATGGATATGGAAAAGGAGCAGAGTTTAATTCTTCTGTAGATACTACTTCAGGTATTGGAGAAGGAATGATAAACTTAATTACTGCATCTCTTGATCCAGAAATGTTAGAGATATTTAACACAACTCCAGGGATGGAATTAGAGATGACATATGAGACTGGCCCGGGGCAAGATTCAGTAACATTTAATTTTGGAGGTAGATCTTTAACGATAGGTGGACCGAATGGAGACTTGCATAAAGGAGATTTATATGGTGGTAACGGTTATGAGTTATGGGAACAGATACAGCTACAATTACTTAACCCAGCTATTAAAGAGTTAAATGACAAGAGAACGGGGAAGACTCAAAGTTTTATATTATAATAAATATATAAATGGATAATTTAAAAAAATTACATAGTGTATTAATACAAGAGGGATATACTGAAAAATCATTTGATGACTTTGTAAATGAGGCTACTGAAAGTGAAGAATACCAAAAAAAAATCTATGAGGTCGTTATTCGTGACCAATTGTTTGGTGGGAGCGAAGAGGAGTTTGCTAAAAAATACTTTACGGAATTAGCGACATCTCCTTTAGTAGATGTAAAAAAAAAAGACGATTCAGAATTTTCTTCAGAAGAGGAAGTTATGGAATCAGATACACAGGAAGTTCAAGAACCTGGCTCATCGGAATTTTCAGCTCCTCAACCTGAAGTTGTTACTGAGGAGGAGGTTGTTGATGAAAGGGTAGAAGAAATACCGCCTGCAGAAACACAGCCTGAAATTCAACAAATACAAGAAATACCTAACAGAACAGGAGGGTCTCAAGCAGAAGTTGAATACTATGAGGATGCTATACAAAGAGAGGGCCCTGAATATACGGGTGAAGAAAACACAGCTATAGAAGATTTTTTTGGCAAAAACTTTTTTACAGATTTCTTAGGCGATATATATAGAGCGGGGGCGCAAGGTCAGGCGCAAGGTGGTTCAATAGATGAATCATTAGAACTCTTTGCTAAAGGTAAAGATGTTACCGATGAAGATATTCAAGACTTTATTATAGCCCAAGAAGAGATGAATGCAGCTGGGCAGTCGGATGAGATGCGTGATTTCAATAAAATATACCAAAACCAAGGAGGAGGTTGGTGGGGTTTTATTAAAGGAGTAGTATCCAATCCAACGGTAGTTCCTCAACTATTTATTTCTTCTGTTAGCGCTATGGTAAACCCTACTGTTATTGCAGCAGCTGCGGCAGGTGGAACAACGGGAGCGGCAGTAGGATCAACAGGATTTAGTATGGGTCCTTTAGGGGTAGCTACTACAGCAGGAGGAGCTTTAGTGGGAGCTATGGGAGCTGCGGGTGCTACTTTAGAGGCAGGCCTAACTTTTGCAGAATTATTACTCGAGCAGTTAGATGGTAAGCCAATGACTAAAGCTAATGTCAGAGAGATATTAGAAAGTCCCGAGAAGATGCAGGGTATTAGATGGAAAGCTGCAGGTAGAGGTATTGCGATTGGTATGATTGACGGTATAGGATCAGCGGTAGGAGCAAATGTGGTGACCAAGGTGGCTGGACAGACAGGTAGAAAATTATTAGCTACAGCAGCGGGTATAGGGGTAGAGGCTATCGCTGGATCAACAGGCGAGGTGGCAGGTAGATTAGTAGCAGGACAAGAAATGGATGTAGCCGAGATAGGGTTTGAAGGAATAGCAGGAACTGCTACAGCTCCCATTAGTGTAGGATACGGTTTATATAAAGCTCCTAAATACTACATTAATATACAAAACGGAGGCCCGAAGGTGGCACAAGTAAGTGGTCCTGAGATGGCTAAGTTTATTAGAGAATCAAGTCCTGAAGAATTAGCCGGAGCAACATTGACAATAAAAAACGATCCAGAATTAAAGGCTATAGCTGAACAGCGCACAAAGGAAATAAAACAAGATGCCGCTATAATACAACAATTAAAACAAGCAGGGATAACAGATGATGCTACTATAGTAAAACTTACCGCATTAGAAAAAGAAAGAGAAAACTTAGCAGGAAATACAACGCAAGCGGGTAAAAAACGATTAACCCAAATTGATGCAGAAATTGATGCTCTTATGGAGGGTGTGGATGTCGAGATAACTGAGACCACTGATGCTGAAGGGGATATAACTACCGAAACGGTAGTGGTAACAGAAGAATATGCCAGAAAAAAATTAATGGAAGATGGTGTAGACTTCCCTACTCAAGAACAAATTGAAGCAAAGCAAGCTGAAATTATGACTGAGGGAGAGGACGCTATATTAGAGATGAAAAAAGATCAGGTGGAGGTTACTGATCAGGAGGTGTTAGATAGAATAGATAAAGATACATATACAGATGAGGAGTTTCAGAATATAAAAGAATTATTAATTAAAGAAAAACAAGATGCCATTCAAAAGTCAAGCCCAGCGGAGGTGGATGTACAAGTACAAACCGAAGATGGCAGCCAAGTGGGAGAAGGAGACGCCCAAACAGAATCTACCACAGAAAGTGAAGTCGAAAGTGAAACAGATATTGAAGAGGCAACGCAAGAGGAAATAAGTCAAGCTACAGATGATTTAAATGCCTTAATAGAGGATGTAGACCCTCTTAACCCAGGTCAAAATAAATCTCGAACTGATGTAGATGAAGATGTAGAGGTAGATGAACAAAAAATTATAGACAATAACCCCGAGGTGAAGGATGCTGCTTTTGAAATACAATCTATAGACGAGGAGATTGTCGCAAAAGAAACAGAATTAGATAACACTTCTTTAACTCAATTTAAAAAAAGATCACAACTTAAGAAAGAGCTAAGCGCGCTTGACAAGAAGAGGGACACTGCATATAAGGGATATAAAAAACTAATAGACAAGTATAAGGATACTACTACAGAAGTTGTTAAACAAGATCAAAGCTCATTAATAGACAAAGCTAAAAAAGCTGAGAAGGCAATCGCTAAAATCCTGCCTAATACTCAGATAATAGTACACGCTACCGAAGACGCTTATAATCAAGCTGTATCTAAAAAGAGTAAAGGAAGTAAAGGGACTTACTCTCTTACTAATGATATTATTCATATAAATCCAGCTAAAGCTGATGCTACAACAATAGCTCATGAGATCTTTCATGCTATCTTATATCAGAAGTATGGTAGTGATATTAAAATAGCTGAAGTCACTAAGCGTATGGTGGACTCAGTTAAAAGAAAGGTGACGGATAAAAAACTCAAAGCCCAGTTAGATGAGTTTAGTCAGAAATATGATAACTTTCAAAACGAAGAATATCTTGCGGAATTTGTAGGAATCCTCTCAGATAATTACCACTTATTAAAAGCTCCTGAAAAAAGTATAGTTCGTAGATGGTTAAGTAAAATAAGTGAGATGTTAGGAATTCCTATTAAGGTAGATACTGATGCGCAGGTAGTTGATTTATTAGATACTATAGGTAAAAGAGTTAAGGAGGGAAAAGAAATTGTTTCTAAAGATGTAAAAACTCTTGAGAAGGTGGAAAAAATAGTCGCTGATGAAAGAGCAGGTAAAGAGACGGGAAGGACGCGTGACCAAAAGAGTAGTGAAAAATCACAGAAAGCTACCACTACCGTAGGGAAGTTGATTAAGTTTTATAAGATGGATAAAAAAGGGTTTATAGAGCCTGGAAATGTATATGATTTAAACGCTTTGGACGAATGGGCTGCTAAGGTAGGGTATAAGGTGGATAGATCTCGAGGAGACAGAGGAGAAACCACTAAATATTATTTAAGAGACAAACAAACAGATACAAAGTTTACCCCTTCTACAGCAGAGAGACAACAAATTGTCTTTACTAAATCAGAAACTCCTGCGTCTATTATTAGAAAAGCAAGAGAGTTAGGGTTTAATAACCCAGAGATAAGAGATGTACTCAGAGAAAATACTGAGTTAAAAGTTTCCGAAATTAACACTATGTTAAAGGTTCCTGTAAACGTATTT
>Ga0208919_1000513_pt1 | contig 25909 bp, 37 predicted proteins | sample 4_EtaG_FD_184076 | JGI IMG/M metagenome (GOLD analysis project Ga0208919, IMG submission 184076) | Marine viral communities from the Subarctic Pacific Ocean - 4_ETSP_OMZ_AT15127 metaG (SPAdes) (version 3) | ecosystem: Environmental > Aquatic > Marine > Oceanic | place: Pacific Ocean | collected...
GTATATTTATTAGGATTACCACCTTTATATAAGCTCCATGAAGGGTTATTGACTCCACCTGCATGCCAAGCTGGCGTATAAATAGACACTGTCTGTGTGATATTTCCTTGCCTATCAATAATAAAGTGTGCGCTTTTTTGTACACCACTTGATTCCTTGGCCCAAGACACCATAGTCGACGCATAGCCGCTCATTATATGCCAAATAACCGCAATCGGCTTCATTTGTCCAGGTGCCACATCAGGATAGCCACAACTAGCATTTTGCTCAGGCCAGACTGGTACTGGTATGTGATCAGCGAATTTATACCAGCCTTCAGCTTCTGTTTTCTTTGTCATAATAATCCTTTATCTCTCAGCAAACTTAGGGCTGCAGCCAGAACTTCTTCTGTAGTGGCAGTGCTACTATCTGCAAGCCAGCCATCGATTTTAGCTTGCACCACTGGTACGTCTTCATCAGCTACTAAATCAAAATCATATTTTTCTTTAATATACGCTGCGTACAGTGTTCGCTTTTGCGAATCACTTTTTGCTTTGTCAGTATCATTGAGATCCATAACATGCTCAAAAACGTCATCTCCATCTTTCTGAAGGCCCCACGGTAATGAGTCCTTAATTTTTAAAAATCTATACATAGTCATTCCTTTCTATAAAATTATGCTGCACTGATTTTTCCTGTGCTTAATACAAAACATCCTCCTGTTGGGCCGTGACTTTGAGTTGTTGCAGACATTGTCACACTCGACGGAAGCGCGAACGAACCAGCGTCCAAATAATAACAACGATGTCCCTGTCCCTGATCTGAATACAGTGATGGCAATGACGGCGTATTATTTGCAATAATTGCACCAAAATATGACGTGCCTGCGTTAACGGTTGTGCTTAAGCCTGTGAGTTCTGCTGAGTCACTATTTGATGGGAAGGCAGTGGATGAACTTTCTGCAACTTTCGTTAACGTAGATCCTGCTGCATTTACACTGTAAAGTCCCAAAATATAGTTGCCCGCAGTATTTGCCAGTTTAGTAATATATGTAGATATGGTTGCTGACTGTTGCACGCTTTGGAGAGGCCAGTAGTAGCCACGATTAGCCACTAGCGCTGACAAGAACACGCCTGTATACGTCTGATCAGCAATGACAGGAAACAGTCCTTCAGGATTAGCGCCTGCATCTCCTGCCGATAAGGCTACAAATCTGACGCCTGCAGCTTCAGATGCCCTCGCTTCTAACACATGATCGTTTGTACCTTTCGTAACCGCAACGGGAGTATTTGCACCACTAGCACTTAATACCTCACCTTTGGCATCTAATAGGCTTGCTGGAGATGCTGCCCATTCCACAGCATTTGTTGCGGAATTAGTTTGCAGATATTGATTTCGTGTTCCTTTTGCAAGTCTTGCTAATACTTTCGATCCAGTCGCTTGAAACAGGTCACCTGCTGCACTTGCTAAATATGGTGCAGTTAAATTAATATCACCGCTAGCTCCGAAGTAATTATTCCACGCTGCAGCAGTAATAATATCTCCTGTACTTTTATCTACTCCATCAGTCCATGCCATAATTATTCCTTTCTAAGTTATCGTATTTCCATTGCCCCAGACACCGAGAGGACCTTGTAATGTGTCTTCATTTGTTACTGCACTCCATGCAATTGTGGATGGATGCGTAAAGCTCCCTGGGTCGTTATAGCCAAACGGTCCATCTAGTTGTGTTGATGAACTATCTAATGTGCCAGCATAATGATCAGGTGTCGCGGACATTGATATAGCCATTGCGTACCTTGTTCCTACTGTCGGCGTAAACGATAACGCAAGCTTTGTGAGATCCCCACTAGCACTGGGTACACTTGTAGAACCTGTTGTTGCTTGACGAGTTAAATTACTAGAATCAAAGCTATAAATTGATAGGATATAATTTCCACCAGTGTCGATCTCGCCAGCAATAAATTCAGTAAAAGCAGTTGTTGTTCTAATGGAAGCCAGCATGTTTATGTATATTCTGTTGGCTACAGAGGCGCGTTTCGCTATGGCTCTTTTTTGACCTGATGGTTGCATTGCAATGCATTGATCATTTGCAGCTGCAGTAGCCCCTGGTGCTGCAGCCCATGACAATCCAGTTGCCTGTCCACTTGCAGCTGTCAAGACTGTGCCATCAGCACCAACGGCTAGTCTCGCTATTGTATTTGCAGCTGTTGCTGTCAATATGTCACCTTTAGCTGTCATCGTTGATTGTGCTGATGCAGCAAATTCTGGTGCAGAAGCACCGCTGTTCATTTGTAATACGTGTCGTGCGGAACCGACACCGAGCCGTGCCAGTGCATTGTCGCCACTAGCATATAGTATATCTCCAGCAGTGGTCACCTTGGCAGTTTCCATTGCATCGATGCCATCGCCTGCACCAAGATATGAGTTCCAGATCGCAGCTGTAATTACATCGCCTGAACTTTTATCTGATCCGTCTTGCCATGCCATGTTATCCTCCTATAAATCGTATCCACTATTAACATCAACTGGTCCATTCCAAGCAAACTGTTCAAGAGTAATTGAAGAGAGTGCGATCGAACTTGGTAATGCATATGAACCTGCAGAATTTACTCCTGAAAATCCTAAGATATTTAGATAGGTGCCTGAGGCTGGATTCATCATTGTTATCGTCGTTGCTGCACTAAAAATAATAGCCATGAAATATTGCGTCCCTACACTGCATGATGCTTCTAGCCCACCACTATATTTTTTAGCTGTACCAGCAACTAAGGATGTTGCTGACCCCTGTGCAACGCGCGTTAATGTGGACCCATTTGAGCTATAAACCCCAGCCGTATAAGTAGATGATCCAGTAACGCTATTGATACGTCCCCAACAGCCTTTAATTGTTGTATCAGCTTCTAAATGATGTATTGGAAAGAACAATATCTCGTTGGCATCATATTCGTGCGTTGTTGCTGTAATACCTGCACAGTTACCAGTCATCACTGGTGAACCGACAAAAGGATTTGTTGGTTGCGTACCGCCACCTGCTGCCCACTTTAAACCAGTACTTTCACTTGAATCTGCTGTCAGTACCGTATCATTTGCTCCTACTGCTAACCTAGCTAATGTGTATGCTGCAGACGCTCCTATTAGGTCACCTTTTGCAGTCATTAAGGATTGTGGGCTGTTCTGCCATTCAGGAGCTGTTGCTCCAGCATTCATGGCTAATGTCTGGCGTGCAGTTCCTTTGGCAAGCCTTGCGATTGCGTTTGCGCCACTTGCGTAGAACATATCACCAGCTGTTGTTACCTTCGCTGCACCAGTCTCCATAATTGAGCCACTGGTACCCATGTAGTTATTCCACAACGTTGTACTCAGTACATCACCCGTTGCTACGTCTGCTCCTGCTGTCCAAGTCATACTATTCTCCTAATATCCAAATGTTCCTGTATCAAGTTGATCGTTGGTGCCAGATACTGCACCGAGTTGAAACCATGTTAAATTGCTTGCATCACTACTACTAAACTGAAATGTTGTTTGCCACGACTCTGGTCGTATTGAGTGTTGTATACCACCGATGATTAACTGCTTACTGAATGTAGTCCCACTGCCAGGTGGATCAAAGTTAACTGTAATTCTGTCAGTGATGTCTCGTGCCAGTGACTGCGTAATCATGTCTGTGTGTTTAAGAGGCGAAAACGTCATTGATTTACAACGGACAGCTGGGTCTTTAAATTCACTGAGCACAGATTGTGCATAATTAAGACTCTCTGCGTTATTGGCTATCATAAGATCAGATTTCACATAACTTTTTTCGTTATAATTTGCAATGCTCGTTGCATCATTAACTGTCTGCGCTGTGCCACCTGTGCGGTTAATGCTTATTTTATTTTTAACCAATTGGTCATCATAATCGATGTCTATTTTTTCAAAGGATAAATTGCCAGATCCAAATGTGGCTTGACTGGTATTAGAATTCGAATCTGTGTAAATAGCATGTCGTGATTTAAAAGTGACTGCATTATTTTTATTGGCATAGACTTTTGCTGTAATGCCTTCAGAATTTGTAGCTAACTGCAAAGCTTGTAATGCATTTGTATCTGTAAATGTTCGTGCAACAAGCGTGCTATCGCCTGTATCTAAATCATAATCTGTCCAATCTGCATCTTGCAAAATTTCTCTCATAACTGTCCCTGTTGCAGCAGCAGATGTTGTAAGGCTAACAGTATTTTGTCCAAGGGGCTTCAGTGCATCATAGGCTCTAATAGTACATCTACTAAAATTAGGCCATGAATAGGTCACATCCCATTGGCTAATATTACCTTCAAATAAATAATGATTTGTTGATGTCGTTGGATCCGTTATCTTGATTCTCAGCAACTTGCCAGGCTTAACATTTGGATTGTATGGTGAACTTGTGTTATTTGGATCAAAGCGCCCATCAGAATTATCGAGCACAACAACTGCAGTGCCTGCACTAAATTCTTCTAGCTCTCGCACCCTGCCACGGCGAATATCGACACTGAGCACATACGCTTCAAGATCTGTATAATCTGCATCATCGTCGCTGTCGTCGTCTAACCGTGCATAGCCTAATGCAAGATTGCCAAACCTCGCAGATGGTCCACCAGCACCTCCTGAGAATCTGACACCAATCAGTTTTGTGAGGCTAGGTAATGTGGTCATTACTCACCTCCAAAGAAATTTGATGCTGGTTGTGCTTGTGCTTGCGGATTCGTTCTAATCAGTTCGAGTATTCGATCACCAATTGCAACAGGGTCATTAATGTCTGTTACTTCTATGTTAATGTTATATTCTTGTTGTATTGCCTGGTGGCCAAGTGTTCTTGCTAAGGCATCAGCTCCTCTATTTCCAATATCAGGCCCTTGACCAGCAATATTACGAAATGCGTCCACGAGTGCCTGTTCTCCAGTTCCTTTAAATCTACCGCCAATGGTCCCAAATCCTACCGCTGGATTAAATTCATCTTTTCCAAATAATTTATCTAAATCTATTCCTACTCTGAAAAATCCTTCTTCAAATTGATCTGCTGCTAAATCTTGAAATTTTTCTATTTCAGTTTTTACATGCTCATCATTAAAACTAATAGGAATTAATACACCTTTCGGCACCTTTTTATCTTCTTTTCTAAAATCGTCTGGATCTTCAGGTATTCCTGCCATATGAAATATCAATGACCTTAAGCTGTCTAATGTTGAACCACCTTTTATGCCTGTTTCATGGAACGCACGTAATGATTCTGCAGCAGATTGTAACATTGCGTTCTGTTCTTCAAATGGCATATCGTCTAAAGACGCATTTAACAACTCTTGCGCAAGCCTACTTGCTACCTGCTCATTTGTTAATCCTGCAAAGGCTTTTTGCAAATTAGAGGTCTCTTCTCGTGCTCTAATTTCTGCTTCTATTACTTCTTTTGTTCTATCATATACTTTCTGCATTGCTTCAGCATTTGTTCCAAGCGCTGCTGCAAAATCTTGATATCGATTAATTTTTGCTATGTCGTTTTCTCTTTCTTCTTTGTCTAGTGAAGCCTTTTTTACCAGCTCTGCATTAAACCAACCGAATCGTTCTATTACACCTTCTAATTCCTTGGCTGTAAATCCAAGTCCTGCTGCTACCTCTTCTTCACTTTTAACAAACTCACCTGTTTTTTCATCGACAACACCATACAATTCTGCTAGCGTTTGCCATTTGCGTTCTTGGGCAGTTAAACCATCAGTGACAGGAGTAATAAAACTAACAACTTTAGCAAATGCTCCCGCCACTGCTAAAGCGCCTTCAACAACTTTTATTAAATTTATACCTAATTTTACAAAAAATGGTCCAGCATCCTGCATAGCTGGTATAAATTCATCCTTTATTACTGCAGCAATATTTTTTAATTGTGGCATCATTCCTAACACAACATCTTGCACAACTTCTTTAATAGCTGCTTCTATTTCTCGCATGGTACGAGTTAAATTGTCACCACCTACTCTAAATCCTTCTTGTGCGTCTTTTGATCGTTCAAATATCATTTCCATAGTGGCAGTTGCTCGGGCTTGCTTCAACATATTGCCTGTTAAGTGTTCTTGTCCTTTTGCCATTAATCGTTGCTTAATATCAAGCTCACGAATATCGACACCAAGGTCTTTTAACATTTCACGCTCACCAAGCATGGCACGAGCTAAGATACGAGTTGTATCTTCAACTGTTCGTGTGCCTGCAGACCATTCGGAAAATGCTCCAGCAAGTCCTACAACCTTTGTTGTCATTTCTGCTGCTTCAGCACGTGTAAATTCCATTGGAACTAACAAGTCAGCAAAGCCTGCAGCCATACCTTCTAAGTTAATTGCAGTCAAACCAAAAGCGCCTGCTGTTTCCTGTGACCATTTTTGTATCATTGGTAATTGATCACCAAATACTACAGCAGTTTTGCTTTGCACAAGTTCCAGTTTGGCACCATGTTCCATTGCTTTCTTAGTAGCAGAACCTAAAGCTGCACCCATAGCTGCGATTGCAATTGCGCCTGCAGCAGCACCAACCTTAACGCCAGTAAAAGCACCTTTTAAATCTTTTAATGCTTTTATAGCATTAGCAGCATCTGCGTCAATACCGACAGCTATGTTGTTGTTACGTAACGCCATTTAACCCTTTTTTTTATTTACATTTAACAGTTCAAGCATTCTTAACACGCTCACATCTTCTTGGAGAACATGACTAGGAGTTGTGTTGTAGTGCAACGCTAAACTCTCAATCAGTTCTGCTCCTTCTAATTCAACAGGTTTTTCTATGCGGTTTCCTTCTTTATCGACTCCGCCTCCGACATGTTTCCATTTTGCAACTCGTTGGAGGAGTCGATCGGGTTTCCCGATGCTTCTCTTGTCCACGCGCTTATTATGCCAATGGCCACAGCTGGTGGTAAGTCAAGCATTCCCTTGCCTGTTGCAGGTAATGCAGAACCGTCTTCTTTTGTGAAATTCCAACTTAATAAAATTTCATCTCCAAATTTTTCATATGATTTAATAATGGTTTCTTCATCAGTGCTCAATTGTTGTAAATCTAGAAATGTTTGAATTGTCACATCTAATTTACATACAAGTTGAGCACCTGCAAAATCACCAGTTAAATCTATTGTGAGTTCCCTCTGCGGAACTACCCATTTAGTCATTACGACCTCCTCTGTAAAAACTTACTAATTAACTTGTACCCCATGTTGGCACTGTACCTGACTGCAAACTTAATGTTGCTGTCCATGTACTCGAACCATCTGTACCACGAGTGATATCATAGTTTCCAACCAACATTTCCATACCTAGTTGCGGATCACCGCTACCGTCCTCGTATAATGTGATGGTTACTGTGCGAGTACCAGTTCTTGTTTTGAACACATCATGACTTTGGTTAGATGCGAAATTAGTAACTCCGTTGAGAGTAACGGTTCCGTCTCCTAAACCAATCAGTCTTTCTTGTGCACTTTTGTCCACACCAGCCACATCAAGCAATGCTTGAGGTAGGTTGATGCTAAAATCGGTAATATCATTTGAGATCGCTCGAGCGGCACCGCTTGAGTCGTCTACGCTAACGGTATCTCCGAGTCCACTTACCTTTGCCATCGTATACTCCTTTCAAAAAGTATTAACTATTTCCTATGAAACGACATTTGGCATTTTGCGTTTGTGCCGCTTAAGGTGTATTGCACCCTCACATACCTGTTGACAGTTCCAGACATGCTGAGTATCTCAGCCGTTGGCGTGTTCGCAGATATTGTTGAGAATGTAATGATATCCGACCAGCTACCGCCGTCAGATGAATGTTGTATCTTCGCAACTAATGAAGATACAGAAACGCCAGATACAAATTGCAAACATGCAACCGATCCAGCAGCAGAACTAGCTGATTGATCAACAGTAGTTCCGTTTGTAGTTGAGGTGTAGGTTGTAGCTCCAGCATCCAACATAACGCCAAATGCTACCCCGTCAAAACCTGACACTGAGGCAGTTGATGAAAAACTTGCAGTTGTTGCTAATGCATTACCTGGTGAATTAGTAATATCATAATTTGCTTGCTTTGCATTTAAAAACAACGCTGGTTCACCTATTGCAGTACCTAATAAATAGGTAACCGCTCTATCACCTGTTGGTAATTTATTAGAGACTCTATACGCCTCATGCGCTTTATCATCAGCGTTATCAAACCATCCATTAACAGTAATTGTTGATTCAACTCTTCCTGCAACACGTTCTGCTGCAGACTTATCAATCCCTGTGGTATCAAGCATTTCTTGATTGTATCCTGCTCCATCAAGCGCACTTGCATCTGTAGAAATATCATACCCTTGTACAAATAACGCCTGACCTAACCCACTTGATTTTGCCATTACTTACCTCCTTTAACGACTTCGATTGCGCCTACGCTTATTAGACCTTCCCAGTCAAACGTAGGTGGTGCATCTGTAATTGTTTCCCCTGCATCATAATGCACGGCTTTACTGTCTTTTGTTGCATCAATATCAATACCCGTTGTTGCAACATATTGTTTGCTTGCATCATATTTCTTTTTTGTTGGACTCATGGTGTTATAGTCTCCGATCCATAAATATCTACAAAGAATGGAATTGATGCGACCTTAAAGGTAATACCAGATAAATCTATGTAGCCTGTAGAGGCAAACCCTGGCCTGGAATCAGTGCAATTGCCAGACAATGCTGCATCACCTCGTAATGCTGATTTAATGCCTGCAATCGCATTCCATACTTCTAGTTCTAAACTCTCACGCACATCTTGCGCGGTCGGCATCCTCCAATAACAACGGATTGTAAACTCTGCTGTCGTTGAAGCATCACCTAATGTTGTAAAATCTTCCTCATGTTGTGTTAACCAAAAAGCAACTATTGGCGTAGTAGGTATTAATAACGGTTCACCACGCAATACAGCAGCAAACGTTGGATCTGAAACAGATCCAAGTAATGTGTCAATCGTGTTCAATACGCCTGCTCTGGTCATAATTCCTCTATTTCTGGTGCACGCTGATAATCTTTCCAGACATGCAATATTTTTTTTGTACCAGGTGGCACTTCTGCTTCTTGTAATTCCATCATTTCTAACGTGCGTGGTCGTCTGTTTGATTTGACTTGGACACATATCCAATCTGATTTGCTATATCCAACAAAGTCCCACATACCTAAACTTGCGGAACTTTTAGTGCAGTAATAGCCTTGTTTTTCATAAAAATCCATACTGCGTCGCTCATTTCGATTGCCTTTAGCTTTTCTATTAATCATGCTGCTTTTTCACCATTCATTATTGCGACAATTTCTTGTTGAAACTTAGATCCTGTTTTTAATTTATTTCTCAATATATCTGCTGCTCTTGCAAACATTCGTTTACCTCCATAGCTTGTTTGTCTTCCCCCAGGCCATCTTTTGCCTGTTTCAATAAAATGTGCATACACAACATCTTCACCTGTTTTAGGAGTCCAACCAGCAGAGATCCAAATTTCTGCTTTTTTTCTATTAATCTCTGGTTTTTGTTCTCGAATATTTGAACGTAAAAAGCCTGAAGCTACGGGAGTACTTTGGCGTACTTCTTGTGCACCTAATTTACCCACTGTAATTAATGCTTTTTTTACTGCTCGTAACATGTTCTTATCTGCATTGACTAAAGCTGGTCCTTGTATTGATACTGTCATTTTATTTTTTGCCATTAGAAAAAGACTCCTGACCCTTTGCCATAATTCTTGTAATGATTAATGTCTTCAAGAATTAATTGTTCTTCTTTTGTTGGTATTGTTATTCGCTCTTCAATAGTGCCAATATCTCTGTTCAATCCCATATCTCGTTCTCTGTACCTGACACGAGTTATTTCTAGACATGTCTGTACCACGTCATCTGGGAATGTCTGTCGTGTCACTGATTGACTTGTCGAGTGCGTTGCTGCAGTCGTACCATGTACTCCACGTATCACCGTTAGCGTATTACCTGCAATAGATTCCACATACATCAGCTCATTCTCAACTTTAATGGTCATACCTTCTGAGCAATTTGATGCAGATGATACATCGACATCTCGTTCTGTCGCATCCAGTGCTTCAGATGTGCCTGTCAGTTCGATAGATTCTGTATCTTGCCATCCCCATGTACCATCAACGACAAGTGTTTTTTGCCCGCCATTAAATGCTTTTGATGACTCAGTACTTTTCTTAAAACCAAGAAATGGTGTGGAATCATACGGAATCTTTAAATAATCATTTGTTAGTCCTTCTGACCACGTCTCTGAGCTTGTACGTGCTGTATCTGCATAACTTGTGACAGTAGATAATGATATCGCCCAATATGGGAATACAATCTCTGCTTTACGTGCTGCTGTTGTTTCAAATGGTGCAACGTTTGGATACAGTAGTCGTTCATCATTGATCAGACTGCCTGAGCCAATGTCAAAGTCTAACGCTGAGCTCATAGGACCCCACGTATTATATTGACAATATGCTTCCATTAATTTACTGACTGCATGTAACATGCGCCGTAATACGGTTGCATCGGATGTCCAACCAGAGCTGTAGCCAGTTCCAGCTAAATAGTCACGGAACTCAGCTACAGTTGCATAGGTGTAATATGACTGGTTTTCTCGAACCACTGTGTACTCCTATTTATTTTCTTTTGCTGCAGATGCATCTTTTTTCGCAGTAGTTTTCACTTCTTTGAATGCATATGCATATTCCTTTAATATTTTTGCAGATACCTCATACTCAACGCCTGTGTCGTAAGTGTCTCCGCCTTCGATACCAATTGGTTCGATACAAATTGCCTTTGGCATAATATTTCCTTTCTAAGGTGGGCCCAACCCACAGAGGAGGAATTGGACCCGTTTGTGTGTTACTAAACCTCCGTACACATCGCTACTTATGCAGCTCGTAGAATCTTGAAGCCATCACGAACGAATTGTCCATCAGAACGAACGTTTGCGAAAAATCCAACTTGACCATTGCCTTGATACAATGAGTCATTTCTACTAATAGAGAATCCTGCTCTATTAAAGATGTAGTATTGCTTCATGTTGCCAGCAACACCAACTTTCTCGGTACTCGTAATAGTTGCACCAAGTCCTGAACCAGTTTGGTCATTCGCGACTACTCGTCGACCCATCAAAAATTCATCTGGGGCGTTGACAAGTGAATCTATTGCGTGCACGCCAGCAGCCGTTGAACCAATACTTGCAATTAATGCAAGAATAGCAGAAGGGAATATCCATCTAAAATCGTCTGCTTCGCGGTATTGCCCTGGAACCGAATAGAAACCGCCTGTTATATCAGAGGCTACGATTGAAGTTGCATTCGCCATTGTATAGAACTGAGTAGCATCTCCTGCATAATCCGTACCACCAACTATGCCCATGTATTTACCTGAGCCATTACCACCAGTGATCATTGTATCCTGAAGTCTTCCCCAAGCCTGTGCGAATATCTCAGACAATACGCCTGGAAGATTCGGTACAGAGTTGTCTAACAATTCGTCAGATACTCGAGTTAAACCAGAGAACTTGTCGATTGAGAATGCAATTTGTCCAATAGTTGGAGTCTGCTCCACACCCGTGTACGCACCCTCTTCTGCTAAGTTCGCCATAACGACGCTTGCAGTAGTTGGTATGTACCCATCTTTAGAGTTCACATTAAAGACGCTACATGCGGGTTGTATATTGCCACCAAGAGTACCACGAATCAGAACATTCTGATCAATGAATTCCTCAGGGACGAAGTAGCCTCCCTCACTATCGGTTCCTTGCTCCATAGCTTTGCGCTCATCAGCGGATGATTCTCTAAAGAATGCATCTTGTGACGGAGCTGTGAACCACTTAGAAAATGTTGCAGTTTGGAATGATGCTTCATCTTTCAGGTTCTGTCCCATTTTTTCTTGTATCCAACTTACCTGGCTCATTGCAGGCAAACTTTTATTCCAGCCAGCTGGCTTGTAGTCTGCGTCAACGTGACCACGGTATTTGCCGTCAGATCGCTTCTCGTTTAATGAGTCTTCTGCGACATCAGTTGATGCAACAGGAACTTTATTTCGCGGTGTGCGCTCTGCGGTTTGTGCTTTTACAAGCCGATTTTCAAGGTCGGCTTCTTTTTCTGCCAAAGTCTGTAGGTGTTCAACTTCTTCGATATACTTTTCAGCTGTTTCTACATTGCCTTCTTCAAGTTGTGCTTTTGCAAGCTCTCGAAGGGCATCTGCTTTGGCAAACTTATCTTGAGTTTCCATTATTTGAAATCCTTTCGAATATTTTTAATTAACTTGTCTCTTACTTCAGTCACTGCAATTCGTTGTTGCAATGCTGCAGTAAGGTCAGCAGCTCTTTTCTGACCTGCCCCTATATCGGCAACTTCCTCAGGGCGCTTTTCAACGTCAAGGTTGTCGTCAATTTTCTCATCGGTAATAGCGTCTTCATACTGTTGATAACGACGCCGTCTGCGTTCTTCTTCTTCATCTCGTTGTGATAATGCTTCATCTGCGGATTTGAGTGGAGGAGGTTCAATGTCAGCACTATTGAGATGTTTTGCTAAATGGTTATATACGCCTTTTCTGTCTGTATCTGGGATGTTTGTACCGCCTCTGGCACCGTTTAAAGCAGCGATACCACTAACACAGGCACGAATATTCGCATCGCCTACACTGCCATCCCACTCATGATGTGGAAACTTGTATGAGCCTTTTGCATCTGGATCTGCCTCAGCGTCCACATATGCAAACATTGCTCGCATCTTTGCTGGAGCAAGGTCATCTGGCATGGATGCAACTGTTTTTGGTCCATTCCAAGCTGCATCGGTTGTGCCAGTTGCTTTATACGGTATTGCTCGTTTTGCATCGATGTCTAATTCCAATTGCTTCGCTGATAGTGTCCCTGTCATCGGTGATGCACCTTTGACAACAGAGCTGACTTCAATCCAATCAACTTCTAATATTTTTCGTATGGTCTTTGCGCCTTCTCGCACAAACTCCATTGCCTTGTCTGGGATATTAAATCCAACGGAATATTCTTTAATGTATTGACCTTTAATATTAGAAAAGGCATCACGTCCTGCTTGTGTATCTAAATTAAATTTCATCAGATTCCACAATTTTGATGTCCCATCGTCCATCTCGACGACTCGTGCATCTAATACCTTGCCAATCACTTGGCTTGGGTCATGTGAGTGTAGTACCGATATCGGTAAATTATTTTCAATAGAGTTATTGAACGCAGTCGGCTCAATGACGTCACCGTCTGCATCCTCAACTCCCATGGTGTTGACGTACGCGGAAACAATGCCTTTATCCATGTCCTCAACTTTTAACTCTGATATTTCAGAAGTTTTACGTATTATATGTGTCATGATGATTGCTCCCTTACTGACAAAATTTCTTCACTATATGGTTCGGCTGCCTCCCAAGCATTACAGACGTAGTTGTCTGCTACCGAATCGTCCCACCTATCACAATACCCACCCGCAACTTCTGCAAGAGCGACGTAAAATCCACAATTACTACACTCCTTATCATCCGTTGCCAATCTGTAATTCTCAGGTAATGCTTTGGTGGCGCTTACTGGAATATCGACATAGTTCGACATCTTAGCCTTCGTTATTTGCGGGGGATCAGTAAGCGCTTCTGGTATGTAGTTGGAGGGCATCGGTGTCCAAGTCAGTTTACCATTAGGGTGATCCATAATAAATCGAGCATCTGCCAGCCTATATATCTGTAAATCGCGTTCTGCGCATGTTCGTCCATATGGATCCCCAGGTGGTATATACGTATCGTTAGGAGAGCTTGGGTCATACGCTTGTACGAACTTTACACCTGCCTGCTGATAATACGTCATCGTTGTTGCGTTCTGCGCACGCATCATTTCTGTAATAGCGATGCGCTGTGAACGGTTTCGGTATGCTTCAGTCACAATGCTTGATATGCCTGGAAAGTTATCATCAGGGACGCCTTGTGCAAGTTGTTTGACTGTGTAGTTTCTACTCACGCCTACATCAATTGCTTTAGTCACTGCCTTAATTGTTGTGCCATGTATTTCTTGTGCTGCGAGTCCTGAGAGGTTATAGATGTTTGCTATAGCTTGCGGGTAATCTTCTGCATTAAAATCTCCAGATAATCCTGATTGACGGATAATTTCCCATGTTGATTTGACAATGCCCATGTATCCTTGTTGTATAATTTCTTTTAGTTCATTTTCTACGCCTTCTGGCAATATGGTTCCTGCTTGAAATGGATACACCTTGGTATTTTCTGCGGATTGTTCGAGTTGTCCGTCCATATATTTGCCAAGCACACCATTTACTTTTTCTTTGAGTCGTTTATAAAAATTAATGATGTGCGGCTCAAATAACTGTGCATGACGTTCTCTATCGGTTACTAACTGATTGTTGAGCCGAGATGCTCGGACATTATCAATCTCCACATCTTTTTTTTCTGCTTGTAAAAGTATTTTTGCTGTTTCTTCGACCACACCGCCGACTTCGAGTACATTCAACGGCATTCGGCGTACCCCGCCATCTTCCACTGGGTCAAGACCTAAAACTGCTCGAGCTTCGTTCAAGGTCACAAGTCCAGCGCCATATTGGTCAACGGCTCGCTTGGTAATATCATCTTTGTCATCTATCAGTGAGCGAACGTTACTAAAATCAACTGCGATGAATTCACCTGGGAATTCACCTTCCATGTGCAGATTAAGAAATCGCACCATTCTGTTGACCAATGGAATCATTTTTTCTGAATAAAATGTTTTGCGTGCTTCTTTGTAGTTTGCGTAGGTCGCTCTGTCCAGTCCAATAACTGCACCGACCAAAATACTTGGTACACCAAATGCCATACAAATGCGAGTCTCCACAGTATCACGCAGGTCGCCTAATGCCAGATCAGTAATTGGTGTGGCGAGTGCTTCATAATGTGCATCTTCGTCTAAGATAGCAAGGTTATGGAAATTGCCTGGTGATGAAAACTGTGAACGCCATGTGCGCCGAATTGTGTTCGCTTCTTCTTGTGTGTTGATGCGCCGTTTGATTTTTAACATACCAGACGGCACACCAGCATTTTGGAAGAACGCTTTTGCATATTGAATAATGCTCAAGTCTAAATTAATGACTGGAGCAATCACTTGGAGAGGAGACAGGCCGTAGACATCATTGGTTGGGTTGACAAGTTTCATATGTGCGACATCGACGGGCGGTATAGAATACGTATACCCTTCGATGTCATATTCATATGACTCAACACCTTCTTTAATGTCAGACTTAATCGTAATGCGGTCTGGTCTCAGCAAATACATTGCCAAGACTTTGCCGCTTTGTGAGCGTTCTTTATATACATATGCGTTTCCAGTTACATGGAGGTGTATAACCATTTGATCCAAGAATGCATAAAAATCTTGGTTTGGGTTTGGTCTGCGCAATAGGTCGACATAGGAACCACCTGTGACTTCATATCGTTCATTATCTCGGTTATAAGCTTCAATAAAATATCGTGGTTCAGATGCAGCAAGTGAGAGCTCTCGTATACAGGCGTAGACAAGTTGATCTTTCTCATACCCCTGTTTGGCGAATGCATAATAATTTGCGTCAGGCTCTTCATAGGCATTATTACCAAACCCTAACGGGATGGTACTATTCGCCTCGTATTGCTTTTCTTCTTCTGGTTGCCAAAACTTCCAATTAGGAATAATAGACGCCTTACCCTAAAGACTTAGGGCACGTGTCCATTGGCCACAGCGTGTGAGTAATGCGTATATATTAGTTCATGAAATCTAATTTGTCAACGTGCGTAGACGCTTTATCATATATTTTTTCTGCACTATCGACGATATTCTCTGTTTTACACCTATAACAAATAATAATAGTCCCTTTGGTTGCAACCTCTGCTAAACGTTTATTGCATGTTTTACATCTCACCAGACGCCCCATCCTGGAGCATTACCACCTAATTTGACCGCTAAGGCTAATGCGCACACAGCGTCGTCTGTCATGCCCTGTGGTGCGGTATATCGCACGCCAGTCTTGGTGTACTCATACTCAAATGCTTCTAATTCTTTGACTATGTGCCCTTGCGGAAATCTGACCTTCTGTTGACTAAGCGCAAAGGATAATCCTTCCATTAATTGTTGCTTCGATCCTTGCGTGAATTTAAACCCCTCCGCTCGCGGCAACACACGTTGCAAATCCTCTGTAATTGCATCACCGACACCAGTGGAGTCAATGAGCGCAGGATCACCTTTGACTAAATCAACGATACGCTCTTTGGTTGCTTTCCAGGGTCTTTGAAAGCGGTAATAGCGACACACATACCCTTCTGAGTCTAAGGCGATGCCTACCGTCCAGTCCTTGCTCTTGGCGAGGTCCCAACCCCAGACGACAGGCACATTCTTCGATAACGGCGCAATGCATTGATGAATGGCATCGTGCCCAAACGGATTGCCCTCATCATCACTGGCTTCTGCTTCATAGAGCTCTTTAAAGACGTTTTCTGGCAATGCATCTTGCGCAGAGAGTATTTCATTGCGGTCTAAGACCTGCCCATCTATGGCATCCCAGGCAGAGATACGATTATAGCCATATTCTGGGTCATCACCCGTCTCTGCCTTGCGACAGAGTATATAAAACCAGTTCTTTCTGCCTCTGACGTTCCCAATGATGCGCATAGGGCCTTTGGTGGCCGTTAATGTGGACCGAATCGCAATATATGCCTCTTCAGACATACGAGAGGCCTCATCAATGACCGCACCATAGCAGTCATCACCATAGAGTGCGTTTGGATCACTGGCACTACGAAATTGGATGACGGCAGTATTCTTGAGTGTGACGGTCAGGTCTGTTTCATTTGTTCGTTCTATGACACTGGGCGGTAAATAGCTTTTTATTCTTCTGAACATAATTTTAGATTGTTGGTACACAGGCGCAACCCAATAGAATGTTTGATTAACTGTTTGAGCACTGAATGCCTGCTCCGCTATCCAGACCAGTGCCCCAAAGCTTTTGCCAGACTTGGTTGACGCTTCTGTGCAAATAATTCTGGTATATTGCTCACCTTTGTTGCGTGAGGGCATAAAAAAGCTTTTTTCTTGTAATGGGTACAAATATGGTCGATCCCATTTAAATTGAGGTTTTATAGCTGTTGTCAAATTACGTTGACCTCCTTAGGAAGCCTCATGTTCATCAAGCAGTTTTATGTTTGGCTCAATTTGCGGTGTATCCATGATAAAGGTCACAGGGAGCGCTTTATCACCGCCAGTCAGTTGAACTTCGGTTGGTTGGTTCCCCCACTTGTCACTGTGTCGCCTCGCAAGAAACTCTTTGGGCGCTCTCCAATCAGTTTCAAAGTGATTGACCCAGGCTTGGACAGCAAGCTCTTCACTTGCAGCTTCTGCTGCTTGCACACGTTGTCGCAATTTATATTGTAGGCTTTGTGGGCTTTTGGTCTCTGCTTGCTTGAGCCATTTGTGATAGGTGCTTTCGTCTATTTTTAAACGCTTACATATTGTAGAAACGTAATTACCTTTTTCAATACCCTCACAAATAGCGTCAATGACAGCTGGTGTGAGTTTTGATGGTCGTGGCATATGTTGTGGGCTGTTATTCACTTTGAGAATAATCTATATTTTTTTATATTTCAAGATCTATTGTTGCAAATTTCAATTTTTAAAATCTGTGGCTATTGGCGTTTATATAGGGGGCTGTCTTTTATTTCTTCGTAAGGTTTTTGATTTTTGTTGTTGTGTGGTGTGGTGGTGGTATGAAAAAAGTTTTTGGGATTTTGGTTTGGTGTGTGGGGGGCTGGGTGATATTTTACCAAGCCAACACACCAGCCAGTAACCTCATTGACTCACTGGAACAACAAGAAAAATAACACACCCCAGCCGTCCTGATACCTAGGATAATGACTACTATTATTGCACCAATACAGATAATAAATAATGTAATTTATTTCCAATAAATTGCAAAATATCCCGCGAGTTCTATATAGAATATTTATCTATATAATAGCCAGTTAATATATAGGCTACATATTACAAACCAAAACAAAACAAAACAAAATAATATTAATACCGCTTTTTATAAATGAAAGTTATACCAAAATAATGCACAACTTATTATTAATTTATGTAAAGATTTTTAAATAAATGGTTGCATTATATTAGATATAATAGTAATATTATAAATGTAATAAATCGGAATCATATTTCAGAAAGGAGATTCCATTATGAGTATAAGTAAATTTAGAGGACACCTATATGGTATCGCTAAGATATTAGGGCATATCCAAGCGTTGCAAAGTGGGAAAGCACCTCAGAGAATTGTCCGCGTTAGCGAGGGTAAAATGGCAAGCCGTGCCATGAGCAAAATTAATAACCAACTATTTAGGGGAGGCAAATAATGGCGTTACGTAATAATAATTTTGATATCAATATTGATGCACGAAGTAAGAAACCTAACAATTCTTTTATTATCGAAGCATTCAAAAAGATTGTTGTATTTAAGATCCGAATAGTCAGTTGGATATTTGGGAAGGTTATAAAATGAAAGGACTAAACTCCCTTAATAAGGACTATCAATTAATTGAAAGAGTAAGAAGGTTTATATTTAATATATTAGATACATCATTATCAACAACAAAATATGTATTGATAGTGTGGCTTGTATTTGTATTAACTACTAATGCAATAGCATTTCTAGAAATAACCCTATCAATATTTGATGAGTTCCAAGTTAATCAATGGATGGTATACAAAGTTTATAACTTTGTAGAAGTAACTCTTGGGCTGGGCTATGACGAAACTTGGCTACCAATAGAAAACGCATGTTCTGTAATGTTGGGGGTAAATTAAATGACAGTATTAACCCCCATAGATGAAAACAAGCAAAGCGAATTATATAAGTATGCTTTGGAATTAATAGAACAATACCAATTTAATAAAGCAAATGAATATAAGATCTCATGTTGCAAGAAAGGACAAACAAATGAATCTTAATAATGTAGTAGTATCACCGCCAAAGGATGCAGTTTATGACATTGTGCACCAGCAATATCTAGATGTAGAATCTGATGAGAGCAAAAAATTAAAGATATTTAATAAATTAATGGAAACATTAGATCACTTGTATGATAAGTGGGGCGAGGGTGAAGATTCCCGACCATTTAAGGCGTTAAGTCAAGACTGTAATAATCATACTAATTTTACTCATTGGCTTGATGCTTGGGCAGTGAATTATGTAGTAGATACATATAAAGAATATAAGGAGATTACCAATGTATAATTCATGTACTCAACACAATCCATGTAGTCAGTATGAACAATTTATCGAAATTTTAAGACAGGAATTTAACGATCGATCTAATAAATGGGATCAAACATCATTAGAGCAAATAGTTTATAGATGTCTTGAAGATATAAATTTTCATACATTTAATAATTTATTTATTGCTTATTTATATGGCACTTATGAAGAGATAGAACAAGCGGCTAAGATCATGCTAGAACATGAAAAAGCTGGTAAAGCTTTGCCCCATAATATGGAATGGCAAAGAGAACATCTAGGCAAATATGTTGATCAATTATTTAAGGAGGAAGTCAATGTCTGATCGTAAAGAAGGTGCAAAAATATTATTGAAATACATGAATGATGGAGTAATCGATCATAGGGGTTTTAATAAAGAGTTAAAAGCTGCAAAAGCAAAAAAGTATTCAGAAAATAAAGATGAAATTGAACAGCTTGAAGCAGAATATGATAAAAAGCATAAAGAGATTTTAAAACATTCTAAGGCAGCTGAAGAAATGAATGATCTGAATTCTCAAGCTTCAAAAGAATATGTTGCTGTGTGGGAACAAACAGCAATCAAGCAAAAAATTAAAGGTTATCTAACTACGCCGTTTGCTGGTTTTCGACATAAAAAACTAGAAAATGCGCTATATTGGTATCATGAAGGAAAGGCTAGAGCTAAGCACTATGGAGAAAAATTTGATCCTAAAGAAATGTCGGGAGCAATTGAACCGAAAGACGCAGAAATTATTGTTAATAAATACAATAATTATATAGTCCCATTAATTGAAAAAGCGTTTCCAATTATTGAAAAAAAATATGCTCTTCTATTTGAGAAAGCTACAGAATCTAATAAAGCCCGTAACGCTTTAGTTCGTGAAAGCAGAAATATCAGAAGAAAGATCAAAAAATTAAAAGGATTGGATGGTTAGAAATGACTGAATGCATGACAGAATATGACTATACAAAAACAAGAGCTTATACCGATAAAGCCCTTGAAATAGTTGACGATGGTTTTATACTCCCTGCAGACATGATCCTAATGTGTTTAAAATATATGTCAGATAGCGAGGTACAAGATATGTTACATTATAACCAAGTTTGTGACTGTTTTATTGAGGATGAGGAGGAATAAAATGAATTTTACAGACATTTCTATTATGAAAGATAAGGTATTCGATCATATAACTATTGATGAATATATTGAGCGACAGGGTGAACTATCTGATGAGCAGAAAGACACACTAGCCGAATTATTCCCATTAGAAGAGCATATTTTTATCCATAATGATTTTATTGCACTATGTGAGGAATTAGAAGACCCCATGAAAGCAATAGCAGAAATTATCATTAAAGCAGTGCTACATTTATCAACTAATCCACTAGATGAGACAATAAAATACACATTTGGTAATAAAAGGGAAATAATATTTACACAATATAACCAATTTGATGAAAACAGTAATGTCTTAGTCATTAGCACTTTAGAGGATAGATAGATGGCACCATATAATAGAGATGAACACATTAAAGCAATTGAAAAATTAATTGCTAAACCAATATTTTTTTCGTCAGTAAGACAATACAAAAATTTTAGTTTCGATAAAAAGGGCCCGTTAAGTGATTGGGTGCCTGTACCGTGCCCTGATGGTGATTATTTTACTGGCGATGATTTTACAGAATATCACCACGATGAACTAGAATCAGAATTTGAGGAATATCAAGGCGTTATACCTGAAGGAAAAATACATGATTATATTAGATTGTTAAGCGAAAACGCTTATGATATCGGTTATGAATTTGTAATTAAAAATTATCCATCAGAAGCTGAGCAATTTGCATATTTAGACGCATGTCTAGAATTGTTTTATTATACAGAGCCAGACCATTACCAATTAGGCGGCCGATTATAGGAGTAAGATATGAGTGCAAGACCAAGAGAATCAAGAAGTAAGTTATCATACAGCCTATTAAATAAGCTATTAGAGGCAGAAGGTGTTAGCAATGTAGCACTAGGCAAGTACTTAAATAAAACAGAAACAACTATTTCATTAATGAGACACGGTAAAAGAGACATTACTAGAAAAGTTCAGTCGCAAATATATGAATATTTAGCGTCAATAAATAAGAAGGGTGACGAATAAACGCCACCCAATGTAATAAATCCAATCATAAAGAAAGGACTAACCAAATGATAGCATAAAAACCCACGTGAGCCAAATAAAAATATAATTAGTAAATGAAAGGAGACACTTAATGTCTACTAAAAAGACTTTATTAACTAATAAATTTAATGAAGTACAGAAAGAACCTCATGAAATTATTGAGGAGCAAATAGCAGAAGAAGATAAGCTTTTGCTAGAAGCTGAAGCAATAGCGAAAAAAGCTAGAAAAAAACAAGCGAAAACAGCCAAGCCAAAAGGTCCATGGGGCAAGGCTATGGCATATAAGCTTGATCAAGATATTGATATTAAGCATCGCCCAGGAAGAGGCGGGATCACAATAAATTATCTAACAAGGGGAAAAGTTGGAGAAATATTAAATGAATTATACGCCCCACACGGTGGGTGGTCATATAAAATTATCCAACTGGAACAAAAAAACCCAATGGGATATATCTGCGTTGTAGAAGTAGAAGTGCATACTACTAAATACAAAGGCACTTACCAAGCGGTAGCTGGTCGGGACGGAAGCCCTGAAGCTGCTGAAACAGCTGCATTTAAGCGGGCGGCGTCTTTTAGTATTCCTGATTATTTGAAGTTGTGGGATTATGAGGATGAAAAATGAACAAAAGATCTAATATTATAGAAGGCTTGTTTGATGAAGTGAAAGGAGCTGCAAAAGGGATCGTATCTGATCTGAATCATGCAGTGAATAGGAAAGATACCCACTACCCCAGCGAGTCAGAAATGGATGATTGGTTGGCTGAAAACACTGTTGATGGTTCATATTCTATAGCTGATATTTTTGAGAAAGAATTACAACGTAATTTGCAAGAAAAAAATATTGCTATTATGGATTATGACATAACTCCAGATGTTGACGGCAAGCAAGCCAAAATACGCCACCAACAAGACGTCGGTAATGCTCAATATGTGTTAATAAGAGTAAAGGCTTTAGTGAAGCAATTGCAAACAAAAGCAGGAATAACAATAACTTTACATTTACCGAAAAAAGACTAGTAACCTTAGAGAAAGCGTTCTAGAAATAGAGCGTCTTTCTTTACTCGATCCAATAACCCATTATTTAGGGTTATTTTTTTTATATTTAGACTAATTATCTTATGTCGTTCCAATAACATTATGTAAAGTAAAAAAGGGGTAAAAATCACCAATATCAAAGCTGCGGAACGTTCATAGGCGCGAGCGCGCGCGTGTATGTATACATATATAGGCGTGCGCGGGCACGCTCGGGCGCACCCGTTTTTGAAAATGAAAATTTTTTTTTGAAAAAACAAAACTGTTTTAAAATTCACATTGCTCACATCGCATTTTTTTATCATACAGACAGGGTTTATAGCAACAAATACAGATACCATAGGTAATATCTACTCTATCCCATGCTAGATTCCATTCAAATTGAGTCACATTGTGCTCAAAACATCCGCCAAATGTAGGTCTTTTTACCCTTTTAATCTTTTTCTCCATCTATATATAAGTCTCAAGGAACTCTGCACACGTATAGATAAAACGAGTGGTCCGTTTTTAAAACTCGTTTTTGTAAATGACTTTTACAAAACAAAAAAACAAAACATGATCGCAATTTATGATCGAGCATTATATATAGGACTTGGGAAAAAGGGTAAAAAGGGGGAAAAGATCTAAACTTTTTACCCCTTTTATAGGTAGAATAAGCATACTTTTCACTCTTTTACTCTGGAAACTAAGTTTTTTAGTCATTTTTGCTCATTTTCATCCATTTTTGTCATTACATCCAACTCTGGATGCAATTTTTTATAAATTTTGACTGCTCTGTCATGTAAATTGACGCCCGTTTCATCATCTTTGATGCCTTTTGGCAATTCCCAGAGTTTATGTGACGTTAAAAGTAAAAACATACCTTCGATGAGCTCAACTAACTCTTCAGGAGTGGCCCCCTGCTCACTTTCTTCAATTTTCATCGTCTTCTATCCATTTCCAGAGCTCTTTTTTCCTTCCTTTTGTCCCAATATCGATAATTTCGATTAAATCTCTGTCCAACAAAGTGTTTTGTATCTCATCAGTCGTTTTTTTAGTAAATTTGAACTTTTTTGATATCTGAGAGCGAGCTAATTGCTTATTTTCTTCTAATAATGCAACAACCCTATCAACATTGCGCTCACTTCGCTTCTCCCATTCTGTTTTACCGCCTACTTGGGTCACAAAAAACAATGCATCCAGCATATATTTCCTGGCAATATGTATTGCAACGTCACAGCTATGATCAGAGAGCTTTAAGACATTTGTTTGTGGTATATTGCTGCTCAGCTCAATCAACATGGCAAACTTCAGTGCCACAGTAAAGTATCGTTGTACTACCACATGTTTTTTCTGTAATTCTTTCTGAAATGCAAAGAATTTTTGATTATTTTCTTCACTAATGTAGACTTCGACCTTATCGCCATGCATAGATGCCCAATCTCGTATCTTTGAGGCGTAGTTATAGAGCTTGTACCACTCTGGAGTATCTTTGACACTACCAACGACCATTGGTCGCTCTTCTGGATAAAAACTCGGGTAACAGATAAGAAAACGCCCTAAAAAGCCGTCCACTGCATCTTTGTGGGTCATAACTTCAAATAATGTCTCAGTAGATGCCCCTAAGATGGACAGATGAGCGCCCACTATCTTATCCTCATCGGCTACTCGTGCACCAGACACCATCTTAGAATGCCGCTCATTGGTGTATTGTTTGGATGCATAGAGTGTTTTATAGAGTGATTTAAGTCCCTGCATATACTTTTTATGGAGTAATTCATCTAAATCATCACCAAACTCATCAGATAATCGAATACTTGCATGCCCACTGTTACGAGCGACTGCCTGCATGAAGCCTTCTGGGCTGGAATGATCAGGCAATAAGACAGCAGGATTAAGAGCAGTGATCATCTCTTTGGCGAATGAAAGCACAGTAGACTTCCTAGCTCTGCCACTATCGCCCACTAAGATGGCATAGAAATTAGTTGCCAGACCTTCTGGAAAGAAACTCGCAACAAGATTGACACCATAGGTGACAGAATTGAGCACCATGAGCCCACTGATTTCATGATATGCAGGAGGTGAATCGTTTCTAGTTTGTGAGAAACTCACCCACTGCTCAAGGAATGAGTCTTGCACAAATGGATTGACATAGGCATCTTCCTTTGGTCTGAGTGTATCTTCCAGCTCAGGGATATCGATTGTCATTTTTTTAATGCGCTCGGATGCGGGTTCGTATCGGCTCACCGACTTTGCAATATTGCCCACCTCATTGGTCGGTAATGGTTGCTCCATGATTGCATCATTGACAGCCACGAGTGCTTTATGAATAATGCTCTGCCCATAGCCTCTATGGCGAATGGTGCCAGCAATGCCTGTTAAGAAGTCATTACGCATACCACTGGGCACTAATGAGTTTGCCTGCTCTGTTTTTTGTATTGTTTTGTTCATGTGGTCTGAACGCCTTGATTCATGCTCAATGATGTCTAACAGCCATTTTGGGGCTTCTGCGATATTATTGAGGCTACCAGAAGGCTCATACGGCGTTTTTTCACCCTTCGACATAGCAGAGACCACGTAACCGCCTTCACCTCTGATGTCTAATCCAGCTCCTATTAAACCTGCGGAATTACGAATTTTTATATCACTTGTGTTCCTTAAATAAACATGCTTGCCGTTGCCTGAGCCAGTCTTGACTTCGAACGTTTCTAATTCTTGACCATGATTAAAGACACCAATCAGTTGTCGCCAACTTGCAAAGCCATTATTTTTTCCATCAATGTCCACAACAAAGTATTCATCAGTTGTCTTGACGCCGATATTGTGTCCAGGGAATCGTTGCCCAAACCATCTGCCCACTTGGTTGGAATCTCTTGATGCATCTGTGACACCGTTTGAATATTTAATGGGTATCTTGCCTCCTTTTTGCAAAGGAAAGACTGCAAAACCACAAGCAACATATCGCAACGCTGTCATCAATATCATTTTTTCTTCATTGGTAAAATCTGTCATGTCCGTTTTTCTAATTAAGATATATATGTGTACAAAACAAAACTCGATCTGAAATCATGATTGAGTTTTGGATTCTAAATATTCAATTCTTTTATGGGCAACTTCAAGTTTATTAAATATGCGATCAATGTATTCTGTTGTCATGAATTGAACGCGTTTTTCTAGTGTTTCAATTCTGTTATTCAAATCTTCAATTTTATCTTCATCTTTTATTGCCCAATCAAAAAAACTATTATTGATATTTTGTTGTTCGTTAATCATTTCCCACATCCATTTAATTTTTTTATCTACACTCCATTCATCCATACTCATTGTTCCTTCTTTCTCTGTGGGTCAGGCAAGGAAATAACAGCCTACCTCCTCGGTACACTACCTCACCTGACCCATACGAATTAAAACGGAAGCTTTTCGTCCGCTGCATTTTCCTCACGAGGAGGTCCCTCAGCCGCATTCGTCGGTGCTTCTTGTTT
>Ga0208919_1000520_pt1 | contig 25792 bp, 36 predicted proteins | sample 4_EtaG_FD_184076 | JGI IMG/M metagenome (GOLD analysis project Ga0208919, IMG submission 184076) | Marine viral communities from the Subarctic Pacific Ocean - 4_ETSP_OMZ_AT15127 metaG (SPAdes) (version 3) | ecosystem: Environmental > Aquatic > Marine > Oceanic | place: Pacific Ocean | collected...
TCATCGGTTACTGTGTTGTAGATCATTCCAGGTCTTGCGCTCTCAATGAACTGGCTATCTCCTTGAGTAACTTGTGGTGATAGTTGTCCTAGAACTTTTAGGAATGGTAATGCTAGACTTTTTGAATCTACATTATCAAAACCCGTATCAGCGAATTGCTCAATATTTATTGAGGCAAGTGCACCGGCTTCTTTTTTAATCGCTACTTCGTTCGATTGTCCGTCTTTTAGTTTCATATTATTACCTATTATTTGTTCGTTATTTTTGTTTTATTTGCGATGTACACACCAAACAGATCGAAAGGTAGTTCTTTACCACCTTCAACTTGTTCTCTTACAAAAGCTTTAAGAGTCATTGGTTCTACTTTTTCTTTTTTATTATAAGCAAAACCATTATCCTCACAAACTTTTATAAGTTCCGAGACTTGATTGTCTTGTCCTCTGCCGAAACTTGCAGTTATAGTATTCTTAATTAAATCCTCATAACCTCTGTTTCGTAACCAGCTGAACGCTTCGTCAACACGTGATTCAGGAATTTTTGCTGCATAGAATGGTTTAACTTCTACAGTTGAACCATCAGCTAACTTCAACAAAGATACACCAGCTTCCTGCATCATCTCTGGAATTATTCTCTCTTCCATGTCTCTTGCTTTATGCTTAAGTAATGAAAGTTTTTCTTCTTCTTGTTCTATTTGTTTATTAAGATCTTTTAAGTGATTACATTTGTCAGATATAGATTTTACACTATCTTGACTAATGTCAATGTTTTACACTATCTTGACTAATGTCAATGTTTGACATTTTTTCAATATCCATATTAATCCTCCTAGGCTCCAATAAATTATTTGTTTGATCTTTGCAAGAAAAAAATATAAAAAGTTTTTGGATGTGGATCTACCCTTATAAAACTCTACCCTATGAGCATCAACGTAATGCGTTGAGAGAATCAGCTGAAAAAAAGAACTGGGCATATTTTATGGAAATGGGTACGGGTAAAACAAAAGTTACTATTGATAACATTTCTTTTTTATTTTTACAAAGAAAAATTAATTCGTGTTTAATTATTGCACCTAAATCAGTATATTTAAATTGGCAATCTGAGATAGAAACTCATATGCCTGATGTTATAAAGTATAGGATATATAAGTGGAATATAGATAAACCAAAAGATTATTTTAGATTAAATGAATTTTCGCACCTTAGAATCTTTCTAATAAACGTTGAGGCTTTATCAACTAAAAGGGGGCTTGAGGGTTGTGTAGATTATCTTACAAGAAATAAATTAAATTTTGTAGCAGTGGATGAATCAACCACAATAAAAAACAGACAAGCAAAACGAACAAAAAACATTTTAGGATTAGGAAAAATAAGTCATATAAAGCGAATATTAACAGGATCCCCAATAACAAAATCTCCATTGGATCTATTTACACAATGTCAGTTCTTAAGTCCAGAACTATTAGGTTTTCATAGTTATTTGGCATTTAGAAATCGTTATGCAGAAATGACTGATATACCAGTTGGTTCAGGAAGATACATTTCAGTGCCTAAATATTATAAAAGACTTGAAGAACTTGAAGAGAAAATGAAAAGCTTCGCCACTCGTATACGTAAAGATCAATGTTTAGATTTAAAACCAAAAGTAAGAACTAAAAGGTACATTGAACTAGATGGGGAAGGCAAAAAAATATATGATCGTCTAAGAACATCTGCGCTAGCTATAGTTGAAGATAGCACAATATCATTTTCTAATAAGTTAACAGAAATAATTAAACTACACCAGGTATGTAACGGATTTACTAAAGATGATGACGGTAAAATATTAAAATTACACAAACAAAAACTTAATGCGCTTGAAGAAACACTAGAAGAAACTGATGGTAAAGTAATTATATGGGCAAATTATTTGTATAATATCCATGAAATAAAAGATTTTTTAATTGATAAATATGGAGAAGAATCTACTGTGTGTATTTATGGAGAAATTAGCGTTGAAAATAGAAAGAATGCTGTGGAACGTATACAAAACGATGATAGTTGTCGTTTCATGGTTGCTAATCCTACTACTGGGGGCTTTGGTCTTACTCTTACCGCTTGTAATACTGTTATCTATTATTCAAACTCTTATAACTTAGAAGTAAGAATGCAATCAGAAGATAGAGCTCACAGGCTTGGGCAAAAAGGAACTGTTGTTTATATAGACATTGTTGCTAGAAATACGCTTGATGAAGCAATAATGAAGTCACTTACTAATAAAGGTAAGCTTGCTGCTAAAACATTAGGTGAAGAAGATCTTAAGAGCTGGCTTCTATAATCTTATTGTATTGCTCAACTCTCTCTAAAAATTTATCTCCATATTCTTTTAAATCTGACTCATTTAGTCGGAATTCTTGATATTGAAGATCTCTACTACACATCGATATTACACCTTGTTCAATAGGTCCATAATTTTTTATGTGTGCTAAGTAATATGCACCAAGCTGTAACTTATAATCTTCTACCCATTCTTCTTTTTTTGGTTTGTTAGTTTGTTTCCAATCAATAATACTTGGTTTACCATAGCACATAGCCGTTAGATCACATGTGCCTGCAAATTTGTTTTCATATTCTAAACTTACTTCGTTACCCCAAATCTCATCAAGCTTAATGTTATTTAAGATTGTTTTAGCCATCATTCTTGGCTTGCTACCTTCCTTCATTGCGTTGTAATAACCTTGGCCATTTAAAGTATATTCTAATACTTGATGCATCTCTGTTCCTATTGTAGATGCTTGTCTCATAATTCTGTCAGCCTCAGCATCTCCAACTTTTCTACGCCAATTTTCTAAAAATCTTTTATCTTTTGTAGCCCCAAGAATATTTGTTACACTTGGTACTTTTACATTATCAACTAAATACTTTCTGCCGTTTGTGTCTGAGAATCTGTTGTAGTGTTTGTATGGATATTTTTTTAATAATTTCATTGTGTAATTAATACAATTATGACTGATGCCATACCTGTAATTAATACACCTGCAGAAGTCAACATAATTTTTTCTATTCTGCCTACTGATTTTTCTAAATTGTGAATTTTATCGTGTGTTTGTTTTTGCATTATTCTACAAAGTTTTTCGTGTGACTCTATTTTTTGTAAAGCTTCCTTAGACATTGCCTGTCTCTCTTCTTCTTGCTGCTGCTATTGTTGTTGGATCATTTGGAAACAAATCTGCAACTTGTTGTGAAGTCACTTGTCCGGTGTTCGCTGGTGTTTGTGGAGCAACAGGGTTTTCTAATTGTATATCACCCATTACAGATGCAACTTGTTCTCGATCTCTTTCTTCTTCTTCTGCATCTACAACAGCATTGTTTTGTAAAGATTTTTGAATCATACCTACTAGTTTATTATCCTCTTCTGCATTTCCTGATGATTCACTAAAATCATTTGCAAACATAATTTCTTGTACTTTATCAGGTACATTATCAAATCTAGGTTCAGGTATAGACATTGGTATATTAGACAATTTTTCTATAATCTCTGTTTCACTAATAGTTTTAGGATCAACTTTTGGTATGTCTTTATCTTCGTCAGCAAGATAATTTATAAGTCTTGCCAATGCATCTCTTTTTCTTGTTAAACCAAGCTTCATGGCTGATCCAGTAACTGCTTTTGTTTTTCCTAATATGCCATTTACTTTCAATGCATCAACGATTGTTTGAACACTTCTTCCTGAGTAATAATCTCTACCAGGTAAAAAAGTTGCTTTAGGTGTACCTGTACCAATTTTTTCACCCCTTAATAGTTTTAATGTTTCATCTGGTAACAGAGCATCGTTCATAGCTCTTAATGCAACAGGATCAGTAAGTATTTGTCCTGCTCTTCTTGATAATAATAAAAGTGCTGCTGAAGCTATAAAGCCTGGAGCACCAAATATCAAACCTCCTGCAATACCACCACCAAGTGTAAGTCTTCTTGCTAAGAATTGAGATGGGTCAGATAGCTTAGTTTCACCGATCGCTTTCATGTAAGATGCAAAATTATAAAATTCTTCTGAACCTTTATTGCCTAGCATATACTGTATTTTTCTTCTACCACCTTCATCAAATGAGTTTGCAATACCAAATGATTTCATAAATGTATCAGCATTAAATTCTGCAAAATCATCTGCACCAAATTTTAACTCAGTCGTATCAAATATCCCGTTATTTCTTTTTACACTTTCAATACTAAAATCTGTTAACTCTCTTTTTTCTGCTTTTGTCATAACTTTTAATGTATCTGTTAGATACGATGCACCAGCATTAATTGAAGCGTCCTCATCAATAAAATTCCATACAGATTTTGCACCTGCATCAGATGGACTACTAAAAGCTCTTAAAAATTTATTGAATGCATATTTAGCGGTAACTGCCTTAAATAAATCTTCACCACCTTTTGTTGCCTTCACACCTATCTCTCTAGATCCCTCAGCACCAATAAGTTTTTTAAATTGAACTAATGCGTCTACAGAGTCATTTTCATAAACCATCTGTCCAATTTTTTTAAAAAGTTGATCTCTATATTCTGTGCCAGCTCCTTGAAAACCTTCTAAACTTTTTGCCGTAAATGCATTTCTATCAAATTTCTTTAAACCTTTTACTAAAGGTGATAGTTGATAAAAACCTTGAACATCAGAAAATATTTTATTAGCAGTTAATAATTGATCTTTTAAAAGATTAGCTGCTTGTTGTGTCTTTTCAATATATTGATCTGCAAGAGGTTTACCACCTTGTTTAGCTATTGTATCATAAGTAGCTTTTATACCTTCGTCCTCTAAAAATTTACCAGGATTACCAATGTCTTCTCCAAATTTTGCAAAATCTGTTTCCATAGCTTCACGCATTATAAACATGTTGTCTTTTAATGTTTGATATCTACTCCCTGATATTGCGTTATTTAACATAGTCATTACACCTTTGAATTGTTTTGGTGTAATAAATCCATCTCTTATTTGTAACATAGATTTCATAAATAAATTTATAGGATCACCCTGCATTGTAAGTAATTTTTCTATATCCTGTGGTTTTGCCGCTACACCATACATACCCTCTAGGTATTCACTAAATTCAGGAAATTGTGCTTGGCTTTCTTCTAAAAATTCTCTTGCTGCTTGTTGGGTTTTTTGTAATTTTATTATTCTTGGGTTACCAGATGTTACAGCTAAATTATCAAAAACTTTATAAGCACCTTCATACAAATTCACATTTTCTACAAAAACTTTTTCAGCTTGTTTTCTAATACTACTGTTGATTGCACTCACTTTTAACAAAGGTGCATATGCTTGTAAATCTTCTAAATATCTTTTACCACCTGCAATCTCTGCTTCTGACTTAGCAATTTTACCTATGGGTGATACTAATGGAAATACCCCCATGAATCTAAAATAGTTTCTTCCAAGACCTGAAAAAGTTCCTTGTCCCTCTTTCAATGCGGATAGTAATGGTAGTGGCAAACCTTTATCTCTTGCGAATTGTGCAAGTTCTTTTTGTTTAGGACCTACTGTTCCAAAAGCTTTTCTAACCATTTTACCCATGGGTCCAAATATAAATGGTGATAATAAAGATGCTCCTGTATTCCACATCATTGCATTTTTCATAGCAACACCTGCGTTTACTAATTGATCTCTTTCTACTTCACCTTCTGGTATTTCAGATAAGTCATCTGCTAAAGCTGATGCAATTTGTACACCTGCTTGTTCGTTTAGAGTATCATACGTTAAAGATCCAGCTCCTGCACCAAGAGTACCACCTAAAATAGATTGTACTTCTGTTTTTAATAAAGGACCTCTATAAGCTCTTGATAATGGGTCAACTAATTTTCCTAAACCTCTAATAGCACCACCAAATAATTTAAATCGTCCTGGTAGTCTGTCTGCTATTTTTACTGCTTGTTGTGCAAAAAATCCAGGTCCTTTACCAAAAATATTTCCATCTTTAGCAGCTCTAAATATTTTTTTTCTATTAGCTACATATGGATAGATTGATCCTCCTATATCTCCAACTAATTCATAAGTATCTTGCCCAACACCTGTTGATACCTGTAAGGGATCTTGTAAAAATTCTTTTTCTCTAGCTACCTCATCTGCAGCACCTAATCTCATTTCTGATAACTCACCCATTGTAGGTCCTTTTAACTTACCACTTTTGATAAGTGCATCTATAACCATTCTTTGCTCTTCATTAAGAGCATTTGGGTTTAAAGTTTTATCATCTAACTTTTTTTGTAATTGATCTAAAGTGCTCATTATTTAAATAACTCCGGTGGGAAAATTTTATTAAAATCTTCATCAGTCATCTCATCTATTTTCTTTTGTAAATTTTTAAAATCTTTACTTTCAAAATCAGTCATAGTATCAATTGTCATAGAATCTGGTAATAAACCATATGCTTTTCTTTCATTTAATAAGTATTGAGATGATCCACCAGCTCTTTCATACAATCTTTCTGATTGTCTTATATCATCAAGTATGGTTTCTGCTGTTGCAGTTAATGAAGCAATAACGTTTCTCTCACCTCTTAATAATGGGAATACTTTTACAAGACCTTTAGCCATCTCAATATCTTTTTGAGTTAACCTGTCTTTTGCTTTTAGTGAGTTCGCTAATTTGTAAACAAGAACTGTTTCATTAATAGCAAGTCTTTCATAGTCAAGTGTACTACCATCTTTCAATCTTTTCTTAGCATTACCTATTGCATCATTGTAATTTTTTTGGAAACTACCTAAACCATCTCTACCATTTAAATATTTCAATGCATCATCAGCTGTTTCAAATTCACCTGATGCAACTAAAGCATTTGCAACTTTTTTCTGTTCTATATTAAACATGGCTTTACCAGCAGATTTAAGTTCTGCTTTACTATCACCACCTATTTTTGCAAATGATAAGACATCGCCTAAAGCTTCAGTCAAACGACCTCCGTATAATCCAATAGCACCAGTAACACCTGCTTGTGCTCCGCCTGATTGAATAATACCTAAACTTCTATTGATTAAATTTACTGCTGCATATTTACCAGCGATACTTTTAGCAATATCTAAAGTTTCCTTGTTCATATCTTTGTTTGCTATAAAGTTTAAACCAGGATCAACTGTTACATAATTATATATTCCATTTGCGTTTGCAGTTCCACTAGCCATTTGTTTTGTACCATCTTTCAAAATACGTCCTGCCACATTTACTATTCTACCTTCTTTGTTAGTCATTTGAATAACACCAATCTCCGATGTGTCCGGCATTTCAAATGCTTGGTTTTGTGCTTTTAAGAAATCTGTAGAAAACTCTAATGCTCTACCAAGAAGATTTTGTTCTATTTCATCTTCTTTCATTTTGACCATTACCATGTTGTTAACTGCTGGACCTAATGCAGCTCCAAAAACTTCTAAAGCACCACCTAGTCCTGCTTTTCTAGTAGTTCCTGTTAACAAACCTGATGCAAGGTTAGATAAAAATACCATGTTAGCTTGAGATGTTTTACCTTGTCTCATTTCTTTTGCAATTTGTCTTGCTAAATCTAATTGTGCTTTGAAAGGTGAGTTTGCATTTATCGTATCTAAATTAGGATCACCTTTACCTTTTGGATCTTCTTTAGGATCATCTTTTGGTGTATCTTGTTTAGGATCTTCTCCTCCAGGTGCAGGCATTGCACCAGACATATTATCTACATTTCCTCCTATATCTGAAATTTGAGGTGGCATAGCATTCTCTGCTACTTTTGCAGTATCGATAACTTTTGTTTTTTTTCCAAACTTAGTTACATTATCAGGAGCTGTTGCAACGTCTTTCTGTTCATAGTTTTTAGAACTTGGTCTCCCTGATCCAGGATTAGGTATTGTTGTTTTAGGTTTCTTTACAATTTCATCAAGCTTTTTTGGATCTATTTTTCTAAACTGTTGATTAAACTGTTCGTCATCTAAATAATAACTTCCAAATTGCATAACTTTAGATTTATGAGCTGCTCTTTCTTCTTCAGTCATATTTTGAATCCTGTCATATTCTTTTTTACCTGCAATAGCTAGATATGTTGGACCTGCTGCAAGAGCTATAGAAGTCAAAGCAGGTAAACCTGCTAAGGCAGGTAATGCTCTAGAAGCTATCGTAGCCCCACCCATACCAAATGCTGTTTGTCCAATTGGATCTTTTATATTAAGAGCATCAGCAACTTTCATTCCTCCACCAAAACCAATTATATTAGGTATACCAAATATGCTTCTGCCAAGACTTTTAAAACCTGTTCTAGCTCTTTCCATCAACGTTGGTTGATTTCTAAGTGCCACTCCGTAATTATAAGGTTTACCAACAGTTGTTCCTAAATTTGCTCCTTGAGGAATAACCGCAGGCACAGGTGGTTGCATTGGACCAATAATACTTTTCCCTGAACTTGCTTTAATAGGTTTGAGATGGCCTTTTCTCAAAGCCTCTCTTCTAAACATTGGTCTATTTAATATTCTATTTAAAGACACTTAACCTCCTATTGTACACCAGGTGGTTTCATACCCTGATAAGCAGTAAACGCACCGATACCTGTACCTACTGCTTGAGCAAGTGGGCTTGTTGATGGAGCAGTTCCCATTGTAACCCCTGATTGAGTTTTAGGACCTGCAGCATATAAGTTAGCTAAGAACTCTGCTCTTTGATATGGTTCGTACTGTTGTTGTAATGTAGATTGTCTTTGCGCATCTAAAGCTTGTTGAGCAAGTTGTCTTTGAACACCCCCTGCAGCAAACAACTGATTTATGTCTGCTTGAGCCATTTGTTGTTGGCCTAAACCTAATTGACCTAATTGTTGACCCGCTTGCAATCCAACTGCTTGTTGTCTTTGAGCTGCACCTAATGCAGTGTTAAAACCTTGTTGTTGTGCTCTACCCATCGCTTCTAAAGTTCTACCTTGAAGCTCTGCTTGTTGAACACCTTCTCTTCCACCACCGAAAGCTCCTGATTGTATTGCTTGATTAGCTATTTGGTTTTGCATCATTTGGCCTTGTCTACCGATCTCTCCTGTAACATATTGTTGAAAAGGATTTAAAAATTGTGAAATTTGTGCAGCACCAATAGGAGTAGCAGCTCCTGTAACTTGGTTAATACCTGCTTGAACAGTTCCTGCACCCACACCAGTTTGACCCGCTCTAGTCATACCTTGTTGTTCTAATGCACCTAAACCTGCTACTTGATAGTCTGGAAGATCAATCGGCTTTTGCGCTACCTGACGCGCAATGTCCATTAATTCTATTTTTCTTTCTTCTATACCAGGAGCTTCTCTTACAAATTGTGTTTGAGATGTAGGTGTCGCTGCCTGCTGTGATCTTCCGCCTCCTAAAAAACTCATAATTTTATCCTATCCATTTTTCTAATTGTACATGTTTCTTTTTCCAGCCCCATTTTTTAGAAACTTTTTCCCAACCTGGTCTGGCCATTATACTTAATCTTTTACATTTATTTACTAATGCAAAATCTGTTACAGCTTTTATAAGATTGTCTTCCCATAACTCTCTTCTTTTTCCTGTGCAAATAACAATCTCATATTGGTTGAAGTTTGGCATCACGCCTATTCTTCCAACACAAATACCAAATACTTTATTCTCTTCTGTTTCATCTGAGCCGAACATAATCCAACATTGCATCATGTCTTTTTTTAATTCATCTTGAATCCATTTTGCATCAGCATAATTCCCTGAAAACTTTAATGCCTCTGCTACCATAAACTCAGCTAGTGGCCAAAAAGTATCTATATCTTTTGGCTCTAGTGGTAAAATACTTACTAAAGGCTTAATTGATTTTTTGTTTGCTGTCGAAACTCAGCTAGTGGCCAAAAAGTATCTATATCTTTTGGCTCTAGTGGTAAAATACTTACTAAAGGCTTAATTGATTTTTTGTTTGCTGTCGCCATTTCTATCCTTTAATAAATCAAATACTCTTTTGTATCTTCTTTGTTGTTCATAGAAATATTCGGCACCTTTTTCTCTCATGTCTTTCATGCTATTTGGATTAGCACCCGCTATGATTCCAGCACCTAATACTCCATCTGCTCTTGTTACAAACTCTCCATCTGCTAATTGAGCTAACATTGTATCCTCGTCTTTATCACCTACTCCTGCTCCATCTTCAACATATCCTGTTGCTCTAACACTGCTAATTGAGCTAACATTGTATCCTCGTCTTTATCACCTACTCCTGCTCCATCTTCAACATATCCTGTTGCTCTAACATAATTGTTAGAATCATTTTCATCGTGAGTCATTTTTGATGGAAGATAATTTATACCACCTTCATTAAATTTTTTTACTTCTGCAAGTCCACCTTCTTTTAATCTTTCTTTTGCAAAAGAATAAGGACCGATACGTCTATCACCCTTACCACCTTCTTCTGGAGCATAAACACTTTGGTACTCTACCTCTTGCCCTGTAGCAGGATCTATAAATGTATATTTAGGTCTTTGTTCTTTTAAATCTAAATAACTCATATTATAACTTGGCATAAAGATATCTGTGGGTTGATTGTCAAATGCACCACTTAGATAAGTTCCTGCAGCTATTGCCGCTGAAACTCTAGCAGGACTATATGCTTCATTTGGATCCCCCTCTTTTCTTAAGACATTTAAAATTGTATCTAAGCCTTTTGCTTTTGTATTAGTTGGGACAAACATATTTGGATCTCCACCTCCAGGCACAGCTGACATCATTCTTGAAGTGATCGCAGGATTTTTTGCAGAAAACAAAGAGGTAACCGCTGGAGCGTTTACTCCAGGCACCATCCCTGATAAGTTATACCCTCCATAAGCTCCTGCAGCAGCTCCAAACAATCTCCCTAGTCCTGATGCTCCTGAATCTTTTGCTCCTTGGTATCCTCGATATCCACCGTATAATGCGGCAGCGATAGCTAGTGGATGTGGCATATATAAATACTCCTTTTAAGATCTTAAATATGAAATAATACCATAGCTAGTGGATGTGGCATATATAAATACTCCTTTTAAGATCTTAAATATGAAATAATACCATTTTACTTAGCTGATATCAACTCATCGTGGAACTTGCCTTGGTACTGATGTTCCCCCACATGTACTATAGCATCATTTATATATGCATAGCATTTACCACCCATATCTCTCCAAAGCTTACAAAAGGCAAAATCTTCACCGTTGTAAGTCTTTTCTTTGGGGTCATGTAGTGTATCAAAAAAATTCCACATATTAGGTTTATTTACATATTTACCGTTGATAACTGTCTTTTGTACTATTTCTTTGTCAGGGTATTTTTCAATCATTTTTTCTATAACTTCTCTTTTAATAAGCATACATCCTGTTGGTGAATCAGTTACTTCCATTACACCCTTATTAACCTTTATATTATCAGGATTGGGCACTTTCATGGGATAAGTATGTAAAGCTCTTCTAATATCATCAGGTGATTTTATTTTACCTTCTTGCATTTTTGCAAAAGCTTTTTCCCACATCAAAGTTTTTAAAGGATATGGAACAGATATAATATCTTTATCTGCTTTTAACATAGCAAATATGGACTTTCCTTGAAAATATATATCTGAATCAATAAACAATAAATGTGTTGCTTTAGATTCCAACAAACCAGCTACTGATAAATTTCTTCCTTGTGTTACCAAGGATGATTTTATTAGATGAAAAGATACTTTTAATTTTTTCTTAAAGCACTCTTGTTGAAACTCTATTAAAGCTTGAGCGTAGTGTATGGAAACTTCGCTATGGACAGGTGTTGCAACAAACACTTCGATATCTTTAAACTGATCTTTATTGTCTTTCCATAAAGGTTCAATTGCTTTTTCATAATCAGATTGTGTTTCTATGGTTACCTCTTGTAATGTTTGGTAAGTATCTTCGTTTATATATGTTTTATTAGATGTCATTGTGTAATCCTAAAGATAAAACTATTCTTGGGCTTATGCCTAAAGCCTGATGAGTTTTGTTCTTTTTAATGTGAAGTAAGTCACCTTCCTTTAAGTAATATTTTTCTTTTTCAATTATATATAAGGTTTCGCCAAATAAACTATAGAGAAAAACATCATATGCATCTCTATGTATAATTGAATTTATTCCTTGTGTAAAAGAAACAAATAAAAAAGCATCTATTTTAGATTCAACTGGAACTTTTTTGTAAGAACAAATTTTGTTAATTATATCAGTAAAAAAATAATTTGTGTGCACATCTCTTATTTTAAAAATTGTTTGTAAAATATAATTATTTAAATAATTAGAACTAATTATAGATGTGTAATTATCAACAGATAATACCTCAGTTAGTTTATTAAAGTCTAAAGTTAAATTGTCAAAATTTTTACTAATAACCTCTTGCATTTATGGCCCCTTTCAAAAAATTTGTCCATTCAATAGCTTTTTTATCCCAGCTATAGAAATTTTTATAATATTTTTGTTGTTCATCCAAATGATTTTGTATTGTATCTGTATGAAGATAACTACCTGCAATATCAATAGCTCCTGCAATACTTGCAGCTAACAATTCTAGATCTTTTGTATAATTTACATATACTGGCCACTCTGCGCAAGTTTCAGGTAATGCTCCAAAATTTGTTGTTATTACATGTAGCCCAGCTGATAAAGCTTCTAAAGCTGAAGCACAAAAAGTTTCTTCGAATATTGAAGGATATACAAATAAATCATAATCTGTAATGTGTTCTAATAAATACTCATTAGGTTTGTATCCTATATAATTTACATTTGGTAATTGTTTAGCTTGGTTAAATAAGGCTTCTGTATCTTTGTCTGCTTTGTCAGCAAATTCTTTGCCATAAACTTCATTAGAACTATATACATCAAGTGTAATATTTTTATTTTGTACATATTGCATGGCTAGTAACAAAACGTTTAGGCCTCTCCATGGAGTGCAATGATGCATAATTGTTATAGGATCACCTTTTTTGTACTTTTTTCTTTTAGGAAAATGATGTGCACCATTCTTTATAACAATAGATTTATCTTCAGGTATACGAAAAAAATATCTAAATTTTTCATAACACCAATGTGAATTAAATACATACCAATCATATTCACGATGCCTATCTTTGTTTCTAAAAAAATTTTGAAGGTTTGGTTGATCCCAAGAGTTTTTTTGCCAAAGTATGTTTATCTTACTGGGATCCAGTGGCACTTTTCCTGGAATAGATGTACATATTTGAAACTTATTTAACAAATCTTTTGATACGTATTTTTCTAGCAACTCATGCTGTAACTCTGTTGCGCCTCTAGGTTCCATTATTTTTTAGTTTTGGCCCCTATATTTCCTGCTCTTGTTACTTTTATTTCAAGGTCTTGTCTAAAATCATCTTGAGTAGTATCAGTGTTGGGATCAGCAACATCAGCATCAAAATCAGCTTTGCTATCATATATCTTGCCCGTTCTTTTATGTTTAATAATTTCAATCGCTTCTGCAGGTATTTTAGGTAAATCACTCATTGTTTACGTCCTTGTCTATTATATTTCTTATTGTGTTGCAACTTCTTTTTTTTATTAACATTTTTTGTATGTCTCCTCGGTCGTTTACGAGGTTTTGGTCTAGGAACAAAATGTGTAAATTTTTGTTTAGCCATTCTCTTGTGATCTATCTATTTGTGCATAACTTATTGCACCTTGTATTGTATTACTTCCAGTAGCTGCTTGAACTGTGATTGCATCACCAGCTTCTAAATTCAACCCTTGAGGTGTAGCATTGACTTGTGATTTTGCAGATAAATCTTTTCTAAAAAATTCGTACTCTGTGCTTGAATCAGATGAATCAACTAAATTCATATTGACTAACACAGCTGATGATGCATCATTATTTGCACAATAAACGCTTTTGACAATAACTGTTGCATTAGAGGGGCATGTAAAAACTGTTGTCTTACCTGTGCTCGCTTGTTTAAAACCTTGATTTTTATATTGTATGGTCATGATAAAAAATAATTAAAAGCATCCTGTTCGTTTTTAAGTTCTTGTTGATAAGAAGTGTTTAACTTATCTTGCATCGTTCGTAAAGACTGAGTTACCTGTCTTTGATTTTCCTCAGTGTATATTGGTGTTGGTTCGGGAATTACTATATCTACTCTAGCCATTTAATATCCTGAATGTAAGCCACCAATACCGCTTGTTTGTCTTGATTGTGTTGCAGCAGGAGTCGAAGTTTTTGATGGTATATTTGCTCCACCCATAGCATCGTCTCTCGGACTACTTTGATTAGCTAATTCATTTGAAAGAACTTTAGCCTCTAACATGTTTTCTGATTTAGCATATTGTTTTTGTGCACGTTTGTTTGCTAAATAATTTGAGATACCTAAAGATTTTCCTGAAAGTGCAGAAGCTGCAATAAGAGGTGAAATAACGTTAGCACCCATTCCTAAAACAGATAGTATTCCTGAAGCCTGTGCAGTATTCAAACCTAACTTTCCAGCCGCATAATTAATAGCTTTATTTTTTATTGCATTACTTGCAAGTTCTTTTATAGTAGGTAGTTCAAGATCACCTCTTAAATCCTCTCGGGGTAATAATGGTTGAATGCCTTGAAGTTGCATAGTCTGATCACCAGGCACAAATTCATTTACTAGATCTGGTTCCATTATCCCCTCATTCCATCTAATTGCACATCTGCTCTAAATGTTCCAAAACGCCAATTTTCATCTGTACTAGTATTAGCAATTTTTAAACTAGCAAATCTTGCCCTAGCCCTAGTGTCTACTTTTTTGGTTGATCCAGTGACCGTGAATGGTCCTAAAGGAGACGATGCTTCAGTATCACTAGGAAAATCCCTTAGTAAAATTGTAACTTGAGCATTACCTTGTATAGTTTTAAAATCAGGTACAAATCTTCTCATGCTCATAAAAAACTCAGCATTAGTACCGTCAGGATTTAAACTAAAATCTCCTGATTCAATGAAAGCAGGTATTGCAGTTTTGTTTCCTGCCGTATCTACCTCATTAACACCTTTTTCATGTTCAAAATATTTTGTTGACCCATTAATATTTGTAACACCTTGAACAGTTGGAAAAGAACCAACACCTGTTGAAGTAAATTCTGTTGCATATGGATTTTCGTAAAGATTTGCATCAACCCAAGTAGTTCTCGATAGAGAGCCAGTCACCCATGTTCCATCTTGGTAATTATAACAAACATATCTATTATTAAAATCAGAAGTAGCTTGTGGATAGTACCAACAAATCTCTTCGTATAAATGATTAAGACCCGCATACACTGATTCTCCTGCAGAATAATTAACACCAAGGTTATTACCATTTTTAGTTGTAAATACAAAATCTTCCACAGCACAAGGTAATGATTTTACTGTACCATCAAATACAAAAAATCCTCCAGACTCACCCATCCAATAAACTGCACCGTTTACATATTTCATGGCGTGTTGACCAATACATCCACAATTAGAACCTACTTGTCTTATAGAAAAAGTAAATGGAGGTCCTACAAATTGCATTACATACGCAGCGTTATCTGTTAAAATTAAAGTATAATCCTTTCCTTGAACAGCACCCACAATTTTAGTTCCTTGATCTACTCTAAATGTTCCAGCCGTGTTAGTAGAAGTTGGTGTGTAATCAGAAATATTTTCTTGGTCTGAAAATCTTATAAATAGTTTGTCTTGTGTTCCAGGAGATCCTATTGTTGTTTCAGTCCCCAACATTATTAAATGCCTGTCTCTATCAGAAACTAAAGACATAATTGATGCAGTTGGAGCATTTGAGATTACTACAGCCCTAGTGTTAAGAGCATTTGAATTAGAATTTATCGGGTTCCAAGAAAAAGACTGACCATTTTTAATAGTGGCAATAAGCTGTTGTCCAAAATTATCTAAAGACCAAGACGCAGGATCTACTGTTAATGTTTGTGACAATGATTCAATACCCCATCCTGTAAAAACTTCAACTCCTGCACCACTTGAATGAGCCGACCTTGTTCCCGCTGCACCTCTAGTAATTCCTGTAAGATCATTTGATGAAATACCTGTATAAGAAATAAATTCTGCACCTACTTTTATTGTACCTGTTGAAGGAAAGCCTGTGGTTGAAGCAAGTGTAATTGAGGTTCCTGATCCTCCTGTGCCTGCTGTGTCATCTAATAATGCTCCATTTAATGTACTGAATACTTGTTGGCCACCACCCCAAAGTCCTGTACCCCAACCAAATCCAAATGTTGAACCTAAAGCTCCTGGTTTTATGTATGGAGTTACCGTTGCAGATCCTGATCCGTTGACCGTTGTCCCTGCTGCGCTTGCCATAGTAATTGTAAAGGTATCACTTCCCGGTGTAGTAATTACTTGAAAAGGATTTGTTGTAAAATTTGCTGCTGTATATCCAGCTCCTGTTGGAGGTGTGACTGATGAAAATAAAAATATGTCTCCAGGTTCTAAACCATGAGCAGGTTTGTTAACGGTAACTGTTGCTGAAGTATTAACAGTATCAAATGTACAACCAGTTAAAGCTGTGCCTAGTGGAGTAATATCAAAAAAAGATCCTTCATAATAAATTACTAATACTTTATTAGTTCCTATTGCAGCATATTTTCTACCATCTAAATCAGCCCATACAAACTGTTCTCTTGCTGCACCAATTAATGTGCTTTCTAAAATTTGTTCCCATCCACCTATTTTTTCTGGTAAACCATATCTAAATCTAACAAAGTCACCATCAGTCCACTTACCTTCTGCACCAGTCTGTGAAACTTGTTTATTAAATCCAGGGGCTATATTTACTTTTGTTAATGGCATAACAAATTATAACATATATTTTAAGGCCTATAAATCTCTATCTAATCCCTCTATTCTAGAGTCTTCATTACTTGGTGTTTTTTGCAAATTTTTATCAAAATTTTTATTAAATTCTGCTACTATTCTGACTAGATTGTTTCCAAAATGTCTTAACGATTGTGCAGTTAAATAAATTTTTCCTTTTTCTGTGATTATTTTTTTTTCTTCTTCAGAAAATATTATATCACAAGAGCCGTCTTCTTTTTGTTCAAATACCATGTTCTACTTGTTCCCCCCATAAAGATCTTTTATCTTTCCACCACTCTTTATTTTTACCATTTGCATCAACGTAATGAAAAAAAACTTGTGCGTGCCAATCTCCTAAAAACTCTTTTCTATAATGTTCAGTTTCGCAACCTAAATAAATTACTGCGTCACCATCTTGTAGTTCAACCTCTTTGTCTCCTATATAAATAGGCCACGGTGTACCATCTGAACCAATCATAGCTGTTACACTTATCTCACATGAATGTCTATCTACATGTTTTGTTAAATCTGCAAATTTCGTATACATCCTCCAAGCAGAATAAGTAGGACGTAATTTTAAATTAGTTTCTTTTTCCATTAAGTCAAATTTACATAAAAGTAAAGATTCCATTAAAGGATCTGCATACTTATATGTGTCACAATTTGGATTGTGTTTAAAATCAAAACGATCAATGTTTAATCTATGTTGAATAATTACATATTTGTTTAATAATTCTACTTCTTCTTTTGAGAAAAAGTTTTTTACAATTTTAAGTTTTGTATCTTTTATAGTGCCCATGCAACCACCGAATATCTAGTTCCTTTTGTAATTGGTTTTACGCAATGTGGGTACAAAAAATTACTTGGCCACATAATTAATCTAGCAACTTTATTTTCAATAGAAAATTCATTTTGTCCTTGTGGTTCTTTAAAACAAAGATTACCACCTTCATAATCATTATTTAAGATAAGTATACAACTTATAGTTCTTGGTATATCTAAAAAATGATCCCAATGATATCCATATTTATCATGAAGATTATATTTTAATAAATCAATATTAAGTATTTGTGATGTTATTTTATCTTTAGGTAAAATATTAAATTCTTCATTATATAAATTTAAATGTTTTTGTATTATTGCATATAAAAAATTATGCCAATGAACTATTGTTATAGAGTTTGAAAAAGGAGATAAAGGTGCGATTTGAACACTTCTTGTTTTTTTATTTAAAATATTTTTTCCAGTTTTTCCCTCTTCAAAATCTAAAGTATTTGCTATTTTAACAAAGCTAGCAATTGCATAAGGAGGAACTGCATCATCATATATTTTTATATATTCTCTTAAGTCCATTTTTTTTTCGACCAATATTTATTTTTATATATATGTAGACTTTCTAAATAATAAAACATTTTTCCTTTTCTAAAATATTCGGTATCAGCACCTCTTATTTTCATTTTCCAAGGATCTCTTTTAAAGGGTATTATTTGAACGTAAGGTGTCCCTTTTTTTATTGTTGTATCTAAGGTTGGGTATTTATCACCATTTATAATTATTGGAAAATTAATTTCATTAGGAAAAGTATCCGTATCAACTATACCAGGTATTATTGAAAATCTGTCATCATGATTATTCATTGGGGGTAGAAATAAACATGAGTATCCAGGAGGTGTTATTATCTTCCAAGGATTCATTATCTTTATAAAAGGTTGTTTATTATTTTTATTAACTAAAGGAGCTTCGCCCAATTGTCTTATAGGATGAAAATCAGTAGCAGTATGCCCAAGGTTTATAGACTTAGCATTTAATAAACTATCATCTACTTCTTTTGGGTGAAAAAAAGTATCAAGTTCACCATTATCATTTTTTACATTATTTTTAAAGACATAATCTTGAGGCACTTTTAAAAGATATCCAGTCGTAAGCGTATCTAAAAAAGGCATACAGCCTTTTACTGTTTTCAATTCGAGTTTATGTTCTAATTTTTTATACCATTCTGGTATATTTAATTTAATTGGTGTGGGGTAATCCTCTTTTAAATCAAAATAATCTTTATGAGCAATAAATTCAATTATTTTTTCAAACATGAAAAATAATTTACATTTTATCTATTAAAAATCAAGTTAAACTAATTCTAATAGATTTATTACTTCTTGCCCTTGATTGTTTATCCATTCCTCAAAACCCTCTCCTACAGGAATTGTAGATGTGTCAAGAGAAACTAAATAATCTCTATAAGAAGTTACATTACTTGCAAAGGGCTTGCTAGAATTTACTTCTAACCATTTGTTTAAATGATCAAGAATATGCTGTTTATTCAAAGCGTGATCGTTATCATCATCAGAATTATCTACATAAGTAACGTTTGTGCCATCAAAAACTACAGATTTTTTTTCAAGTCTTACATTATCAAAATCAGATTGAGAAATTTCTATAATATTGTAATCTTCTTCTCTCCAATCAGCGTTATTATCTAAATGGTTTTGATCTTTAGCAATTTTACAAAGATTGCCTGTTGTTATATCAGTGTTTTTAGAAAAAATTAATTTAGGCATTATTAACTCCCTGTATTCTCATAGACGGCAAGGAATCCTGCAGTACCAGCTGAACCTTGGTTGGGTCCGCTTGGGCCACTATCACCACCTGAACCACCGTTTCCAAAATTGTTTGCAAAAGGTCTAAAACTACTTGTTATGAATACTGCCTCTGGAGCTGAACTCGTTCCAGTATTTCCAGGGTTTCCATCGTTAAATGTTCCTAATCCTCGGTTTCCACCATTTCCACCATTAAAGGTAAAAACGTTTGCTAGATTAGTAGCGTTTCCTGCATTACCATTACCAGAATTTTGCGGACCTCCGTTTCCAGAAGTTCCTATAGTAAATGGTTGTGAGAAAGGATGGGTAAATGGATGACCAAGGTAGCCATAAAAACCGCCTCCGCCAGATCCACCCCTAGAGTTGTCTGGGCCACGGCCTCCGCCCCCGCCTCCGCCACTAGTAGCGTAAATTCCAAAATAACTTGCTCCTGAAGTAGAACTTAGAGTTCCAGGAGATGAACTGAAAGATAGTGGTTCAAAATTACCACCTCCTGATGTTCCTGATGAAGCTGCAGTAAGTCTACCTTGAGCATCTACAGTAATTGATGCAGTTGTGTATGATCCAGCAGTTACTGATGTGTTTGCAAGTTTGTCAGCAGTTACAGCGTCATCCGCAATGTTAGCAGTTGCAACAGCATCGTCAGCAATTGCAGCAGTCACGACAGCATCGTCAGCAATCTTAGCTGAAGTTACAGCATCGTCAGCAATTTTTGCTGTTGTCACTGCACTACTAGCAATTTGTGCTGCAGCTATTGTGCCACCTAAAGTGTCCAAAGATACTTCATTTAAATTAGTTCCATCAGAATAAGCTGCATAAATTTTTGCAGCGTCAGGACTAAAGCCTGTTCCTGAAGCAGTTTTAATTGTAAGGTTTGTTGGATTAGTCAATCCAGTACAATCAAAGATATAAAATTTTTCTATTGAATCTGGAATAGTACAAACTGTGCTCGCTGCAATCGTTGCAGTTGCAAATTTAATAACCAAATTTCTTGCGTTTGATAAAGCACCATCAGACATTACAAGTGCTAAAGTTCCACCACTTGAAAGTGTAACTTGTTCAAAACCAGCAATTGCTTGTTGTACTAAATTTAAATTTGTGTTTGTTTTATCACCCCATGTACCAGCGTTTTCACCGGTCACCATTAGCTCTAGTTTTAGGTCACTTGAATAACTTGATGCCATAAAAAAATCTCCTTAATAAATTTTATTTTACATGAACTAGGCAGCCAAATCAACCACTGTCCAAGTATTTGATACTCCTAAGTCTATTTCAGACCACGCAGTAATATTAACGCTTCCAACTGATGAAGTCAATTGTATGCCTGAAGGTGTTACTATAGCATCTCCTGTTACAGGACCTTCTTCACCTAAAGATGATGTCATTGAAATACCTGAAACACCAACAATTTGAGCTGGTATTTCAGCATGTTGGCCAAGTGTCATAGTTGCTGAAATTCCAGTAGCAGGTTCATTTGTACTTTGTATTAATGATATAGTGCCTTGAGTAAGAGATGCTTGTACACCTGTTACAGGGACATCAAGGAATAAGCCTGCTGCACTGTTGCCAATACTTGAAGTTAAAGATATTCCACTTACTGATACATTTGCATCTGCAGTTACGGAAGTAGAACCCTGAGTAAAATCTAATTGATCTTCAGCAGCAAGGACAAATACGTCTCCATCAATTTGAATTGAAAAACTTCCTTGCGTAAAGCTAGCTTGAGATCCACTTACAGCAACGGTTACATCTGTAAATGCAGTCTCATTTCCAATAGAAGATGTTAAAGATTGCCCTGTTACTTGAACAGAAAAATTATCGCCCCAAGCAAATTCTCCCCATTCACCTCTACCCCAACCTTCTCCAGTAAGTGTAGATTCATCTACAGTAGCAGCTCCAATGTTGGATGTTGTAGAATTACCTGTTACAGGAACTCCTATTCCAATAACAGAACTTCCAATGCCTGCAGACATTGTTACAGGTCCAGGAACAATTAAAACTGAAGTTCCTCCGACTGATGTTCCAATACTTGATGATAATGATATTCCTGAAACACTTACATTAGCGTTTGCTGTAACTGATTCAGAACCAATTGATGATGTTAATGATATGCCACTAACGGAAACTATTTCGTCAGAAAGGTCTCCCCATTCTGATGCTCCCCATGTCTTTCGTCCCCATCCAGTGGCCATATCATTTTAATCCTTATGCTAATCTTAAGATCGCAGCAGATGTTGTAAATGCAGGAAACTGAATTGTAAATGTTCCCGCAGTTGCAGTTTTGTCTCCACCAAAATCTAGTACAGCAACAGCATCAGTAGTATTAGAACCACCGTCAGTTGTTGTATTATAGATTAATGCTCCTCTTGCAGTAAGAGTTACGTTTTGAAAAGATAAATCAGCAAAGTCTGTAATAGCTACAGATGATGAAACTTTCACACCTTGATTAACCAAAGCTTTTCCACCCGCTGTGTAGTTAGATGAAGTTACTTCAGTGTTCGATCCACCACCAGGGTTTGTAGAATAGTTTTCAGTTGATTTACCTAAAGTTGCAGAACTTGTGTACATCGCTAACTTATAAGTGTCAGATGATGTATCAAAGTCATGCTTTCCTTGCAGTAACTCTTTTTTAAAAGTGTCACATATTGCATTTGTTGTTATTGCCATAATGGCCTCCTTATTAATTTGTGTTTGGAGTAGGACTAGGAACCTGTATTCTAGGCACTCCATCATCATACTCAGCTCGTCTTCTTCTACCCATTTGTTGTAGGGCAAAATTCTGTACTTCTTCATTGTACTTGCTTTCATAGAGCTTGTACATATCCATGGGCCCTTTTAAAAATCTAAAACACTCTGTAAGCACACCATGTAACAACATAGATTCTTGATATTTAGCTAAATATGTTTGGTTAGTAGATGTGAATTCAGGCGGATCTTTAATATAATTAATTTGAATTGTATCTGCTGCAGCTGGGGTTGGTGCAACTATAATATTAAACTCATCCCAATTAGCAAAATATTTTGGTGTTCCCTGGGCACCAGTACCATTAAATTCCGAAATAAAACTTGTATCTCTTTTTTCTAAAAAACTTCTTATACCACTTGAATCTATACGTTCGATAGACCTTAAAACTAAAACATCTGATGGCATAGATACAGCCCTGTTTCCTGCTGTAAAGTTTGAATTTGCATACTTTCGTAGGTCATCATAATCAACTTTACCTGCGATATCTAATTCAACGTTTCTTATAAATTCTTGTATTTGAGAATCTGATAATACATTACTTGAAACCTCTGTGTAGTTTCGAACTTGTGTTAAAAAATCTGAATGTGTAATAGCCATTATGTAATACTAACCTCCACTTGTCCCACTGTAAAAACAACTTCTCTTCTTCTATTTTGTAAAGATGGATCTTCAGGTATCATACTATGTATGATTGAAGTTACTCCGTTTCTTGTAATTTCAAAATCTTGTGTTTTAAATGCAAAGTCTCCAGGCAAGGATAAATTTGCTACACCAACTGACGCACCACCAGAATCAGATATAGTAATATCGTTTGAAAATTTAACAGAGGGTTGTTGAAATTTCATATTTCTTGAATTTTGTAAAGCTATCGCATCAGCAGTTGTGTGTTTTCTTCGTATTTGTGGATGTTTAGGTTCAAATTCCGAATAGTGAACTAAAGAACCATTCCATTCTTTTACCATTTCAATGTAAGGAAAAGACATGCCTGATCTATCAGATATTGATTTTGATCTTTTGCCCGTTGCGTATTTTGCCATTTTATATTCCTTGTGGGTAGAATGATTGAGGAGTAATAAAAGTAGAAGCTCTTTGACCGTCTTCGTCCAAAGCTCTTTTTAATTGATCCTCATAAATTAATTTATTTTGTTGAACTAATTGTGGTGCATTTTTCATAGCTAGATAATATGCTAATCCTGCAACCATACATGGTAAAAATCTAAAAACTACATCGGCTTCGTTTGTGTAAGCACCTGCATCTTCAATTCTTTTAATTACATAATATTTTAAAGTTGTATAAGTATTTAAATCTGGTGCTTGATAAAGATATATTTTCGGAGTCGTTTCTCTTTCCACATAATATTGAGATGGTTGTCCTGTAGCTAGTTTGTTTGGAAGTGCAGCATACGCAGATCTATCAATTTTAGTTAAAGATATGTCTTGTGTACTAGCACTATCGGAAGCTGCTGCTGTTGAAGATATATAAGCCTCTAATACATCACTAACAGGTGCACTAACACTATATTCTGCTTGACCGGAAACTAATGCATTTTCATGAAGAGCAACCTTCCACAGATGTATGCCTCTATTAGCCCATTCGGCAAATAATAAATTTAAGCTTATTCTTGCAGATTTCAAACTATGACCACTAGTAGTAGTCATACCACATCTTTCGTACGCTTCTTGTATTATTTCTTCTATAGATAAATCAAAACTAGTTGTCCCTGAAGTCGCCATTTAAATCCTTTTTACGGTTGTACAATTTCTTGGATTGTATCACTTTTTGACTATATTTTGAAGACCTTAGACTTTTTGCTATATAATTTGGCGATGACACGTTTTTTCTTCTTTTTTTCATCTCTCGCGCCTCTTAATTTACCTTCTACTTGTTTTCTTATTTGTGATCTTCCTATTGGCATTATATTAAATCTTTAGCCTTTCCTATAATTGGTTTATATTTAGTTTTACCTTCAGATTTGTAGGCATGCAAGAATTGTTTTCTAGGTGAGTCAGATACATAGCTGCAGTGAATCCATCCTGAATTAGGTTCTCCAGGAGTGTAGAACTCGAGTATCAATTGATCGTAGTCTAGGTTCATATGAATCCAATCAGCTAATTCAGCATTGTCGGTTCCCATACATTCAAAATCTGCCGCCTCAGCTTTTGCATGTTGGCTGTTAATCGAGCTATTTATCTTTAGGCACAGCTGCTCGCTACGGAACCCTGACGTCACCTTGACTCTGCCGAAATGGTCACGTACCGGCTGTAGAATATTTTCACAAAGTGCTTTTAGTTTTTCTATCTGACCTGAGTTAGGATTATTATTAATGTCCAATCTAATTGCAGTGTCTGATTTGATTAATTCTTGTAAACTAAAATTTCGTGTTAATTCCATAATTACTCCAATATTAGTTTTTTTATAGATAAAGATCCATCGATATTTTGTTCTACCTCTGCCATAGATTTTATGCATTGGTGCTGTATGTTTGTACCTTTCTCACTTCTCTTAGCATACCTCTTACCTTTCAAACACATTGCCATTGAGTGTTTACCTGTGTCAGGATCAATTTGAATTCTGTGTTCCTTGATCTCTCCGTCAATTATCATAAGAAGAGCCACAACTTCTAAAATCATTGATACGCCTTTCCGTTTTCTCTTACCTTATCTTTTAATTCTTCAATATCAGCTAGTGCTTTATTTAATTGTTCTCTTAAAAATTCTATATTAACTTTGTTTGTCATATTCATCTCTTGAGTTTCTTCCATCTTCTCAACCGACTTATACAAATCCTCCAATAAAAAATGTTGTTCCTGGTCTACGGGCACTTGTTCAGATTTTTTTAACAAATCATTTTCGAACAGCTCACGTGATGTCTCCAGCGATACCAACCTTGCAGTCAGCTCTGTGTATGCGAACACGCCCATTGCGACGAGCACGATCAACGAGGCTACCGTTTTCATCGGCATCTGCACCCGTGCTTCTTCTCCGATGTTCATTGGTTTATTGGACACCTGGACCTCCACAGAAAGCTAACACCACCAACATTAAAATTAATGCACCTGTAAAATAGTAATTCATTTTTATCTCACTCATACGTTGGACAAGATTATCAACTATTAACCCTGCTTTGTCTAGTGCCTCAAAAAACTTATATATCCATTCATTAATCATTTTTTTGTTCTTTTTCAAAACCTTCTTGCAACATTTCACTTAATGTTTGTTCTTTTTTTTTCATTTCATAGAACATTTTATCGCTGTCTTCTGTAACCAATCCGTTATCTTCAGCATCCCAATATGTAGTTTGAACTTTGTAATCTGGCCAGCTGTCATCAGTAGTATAACTATTAATGTGCCAGAGAATACGATTATTAGGTTGAGCTGCAAAATTGCCGTTAGTAAGAGCCAATATATGCGCACACTTATGTTCTTGAGGAATTTCAGAATGTTCAACATCCAAAATATTAACGTCCGGGTGAGCCCAATCAATCGTAAATAAATATTTACCATGATAAAATTTTTTATCTAGACCAAGATACTTTCCAGCTACACCATCCAACCAATCAAAGCAAGTAACACTAGGCCAATAACTAAAACTGTTCCACAATTCCAACTCGTGCGTCTGCATATCCGGCACATCGGCTCTATCATACGATTTTTGGAAAAACGCTGAGATAGGCAAACGCCAATAGCACGCACC
>Ga0208919_1000521_pt1 | contig 25736 bp, 49 predicted proteins | sample 4_EtaG_FD_184076 | JGI IMG/M metagenome (GOLD analysis project Ga0208919, IMG submission 184076) | Marine viral communities from the Subarctic Pacific Ocean - 4_ETSP_OMZ_AT15127 metaG (SPAdes) (version 3) | ecosystem: Environmental > Aquatic > Marine > Oceanic | place: Pacific Ocean | collected...
CAGTGGGTTGTTAAGATTATAGATGTTGACTTTCACGCTCAGGTACTAGATAAGGACGGTGATGTTACGATTGAATGGTACGATGTACCAAAGGGTGGACATGTTGAACACTGTAATGTTGAAAGAGACCGTACCCAACCTCATATCATGACTCCATGCCACATCAAAAGCCTACCAAAGTATTACGCTGACAAGGAGGAATTGATAAATGCCTAACGAAAACAGATTTGAGGAGGAAAGAAAGCAACTTGACAAGAGACTTGAGAACGAGAGAAAACAACTTGACAAGAGGCTTGAAGAGGATATAAAGAAACTTGACAAGATAATAAAATTATCCAGAAAAACTTAAAGTTACCTCTTGCAACTGACGATAAGTATGTTATAATGGAATCAACTGGCGAGGTCACAAGTGACGGTGTGATCCAAAGCCGTAACCGAGCAGCATGATATGTCATCCCCTTGTGGAGCCTGCGTAAGTCGGATAAGCCAGTTTTTTATTCAGGAGATTTAAGATGGCTAAAGTAGTAATTGAATTAGATTTTATCGTGTTTGAAGGTGGTCGCAAGGTATTGAACTGTGATGTCTACGACTACCTAGAACAACTAATTGAGGATGAATCGCTAGACTATACCGTATACGATGGTGATGAAACTTATGGCGTGTTAGACTATAAGGAGATTGAAAATGAATAAAACTTTATACCTACACTTAGAACCACATATGATAAGCCCTGAGTCCGGTGCTACTGTTCATATTGAATTGCTCGATGAGGGAATAGTTGCTAAGGCTTGGAGTTTAGATGACTGCATAGCAACTACTAATAAGACCTACAATGAACTTCGTGTTGAAGTGAAGGAGATTGAAGATGAGTGATATTCGCTTTTGTCGTTATGACTGGAAACACGAGCGCGGTGATTGGGTAGTCGAAATCGCCAAAGATACTGACGGACATCTTAATCTCTACATTACAAATGTCAAGAGCGATAACATGTACGAGATTGATGGCGACCAACATGGAGAAGAGTTGCACTATAGAATTACAACAGCTGAAATAGAGGAGGCGTATCGTAATGAGCGAATATAGGAATAGAACTATCTGTGTAGATAAGCATGAGATAGTAGTAGATAGAGTACATGAAATTACAGTAGTTATTGAAGGCGGCATGTGTGTAGATGTCAGAGGACTACCAGAAGAATGGGACTATGCTATTAAAGATTATGATGTGGAGAAGCAAGGATGAGTAAAGATCACTACGAAGAGAATGACGAGCGTATGAACATCATTGGACAGAATGGTAATGATGGCCTTCACTATGGCGAGAGTATTATAACTGATGTTTATGTTGGTAAGTATGTACTGGTTCAGTTAGTTGATGAGACTGTAGAGCTTACTGTAGAGAACAATGTCTACAGCCTGACAGAATCCGTAGAGCTAGAGCAAGACTTACAGAGAGCATTGTATGAGCTTCGTAAAAGCCGTGTGTTAAAAGAAGCCTGTACATATTCACAAGAAATGCAAGAAGCACTGGAGCCTATTGATGAGTGAACCAACAGTAGCATTTGACACTAAGGCAGGCGAGACATACTTTGAGTATGAACGTAAAAATGGTACACGATTCCTATCTATTGTTGGATGGGACGAGTGGGACTTAGAACAGTATGGGTTAGAATTCATAAGACGAGTGGTGTGGAAATGATAGCCTGTGGCGTATGTTTATTTACTATTTCCAAGATTTTAACTGTAGTCGCTACATGTGTTTATCCGATAATATATGCAATAACCAAGATGTTTAATAAAGTAAGATGAGGATTTTAGAAGTGGGACTTTACAGTTTAGCTTTAGCCGCTGGAATTGGAGGATTCATATTTGGCACAGCATTTGCTATATATACTATAACTCAGAAAGATTATGAGAAATAAGATGCTCAAAAAAGATATTAAATCCTTGACAGACATGACCTTGTATGTTATACTATGGTACATCGGAGGATACATCTTAGGATACTTTCTAATTTACTTTTTACATTGGATAGGGGTTTTATAATGGGACTAGATCAATACGCAAATGCTCGCAGAGGCGAGTCAAAAACTGATGAAGAAGGTTTTGAATACTATGAAGATAGTATAGAACTAGCCTACTGGAGGAAGCATCCTAACTTACAGGGATGGATGGAAAACCTGTATCATAAAAAGGGTGGAGATGAATCATTCAACTGTATTGATTTAGAATTAGACCTAGAGGACTTGGAAGCTCTTGAAGCTAGTATTGATGGAGCAGACTTGCCGAAGTCCGTTGGCTTTTTCTTTGGTCAGGATTCAGACGACCATTACATAGAACAAGACCGTGAGTTTATAGTACAGGCTCGCGCGGCAATCAAACAAGGTTATACTGTTATTTACTCTAGTTGGTGGTAAGGAGATTATTATGGAACTAAAAGATTATCAAATTGAGATTATTGATCGTGCATTATCATTGCTCAGTTGCAATTATGATAGGTACGACCTTGAACAACTAATGTATTCAGGCCTTGAACTTGAGTCAGAGATTGATCTGATTCGGAGAAAAATAGAAACAAAACTTAATGAGCTTAACGAAGAGGTGAACAATGGACGATAATTACCTGAGTGTAGACATTGGAAAAATTACAGTCTCAGTCAAGATGGACAATGAAGGCATCTCTTTAGATGTAATTAGGAAAGGCAACCCGATTGGGTTTGCTCCGGCTGAAGAGGAACTTGTAGAGTCTGCTTGGAAAACCTATAGCGAGTTTGGCTTTGAGGTAAAGGAATTAGGAGTTGACTAAATACGACTGGAAGGAATTAGACTTTAATGCTCAAAGGGATGGCTACTGGGCTACCCCAGAGAGAATAAAGGAACGTATCTTAGAAAAAGAGAGGCAAGCTAGGAAGGCTAGGCTCATCACGCTTCTTGTATTGGGAGGATGTGCGCTTTTTCTTGGTTTTGTTGTTTATTCATTCATTTAGAAAAGGATTTTGAAATGAAAAAGTTTTTATTAGTGTTACCATTCTTATTGCCGGTATCGGTTGCAAATGCTGATGTTCAGTTTAGAATGATTCCTGTTGAAGAGTACGCCAAAAGCGCAGGTAGCTTTGTGCTTGATACGGGAACAAAGGTCATTGAAGGAATTGAAACTACTGTATTTGGTCTTGGAGAAATTGTGACTGCTCCCTTTAGGACAGACTTCTACAAACCAAAGAAGAAGACATATTACTTCAGGAAGCCTCGTTTAGAGTTTCAATACAACTCTGGTAGATTTTATAGAAATTAAGGAATTTGAATATGTTATGGACGCTTATGTTTATGTCTATATTTCCTATATTTCAGCTAGACAGATTTACAAGACGAGATATAAGAAAATATAATAGAGAAATTAGAAAGATTGAAAAGGAGAGTATCAAATGGCTAGAGCGAGATCGAGACATGTTACAGGAACTTCTGTTACGACAAAGAGCTGGTTTGGCTCACATTCAGAGATGATTGTCGAGCAATTAGAAGATAATCTAGTTGTCTGTGAGGATGATAGAGGAAGATATGTCACAGACATGAAAATGATTGACTCCGGCCTTGCTGATCCAAATAGATACGAACTTAATAGAAAAATCGCAGAATAGTTGTTGCGAACAACGGACACTTATGATACAATATTTCTAGTTACTATAGGAGAACAACATGCAATACAAATTCAAATGCTGTGACATGATAGCTCCAGCGGCTAAAAATTACGGTAGATTACAAGAGTGTCCAACATGTGGGAAACAGAACCCTATCATGGAGGAGGTAGACAAAGAAGATAGAGTCTTCCTTATGCCTCCTCCACCATTCTCAGGTGATAAATCATTTGAGGTTAGAGAATGGGGTTCTTTTAAGGTTCTTCTTGATGAGGAATATATCAAAGTAAAAAAGATAGTAGTTAATTCTGGTAAGCGATTAAGTCTACAGCTACATACCAAGAGAGATGAACATTGGTTTGTAGTGGAAGGCTTCGGGACTTTAGAATTAAACGGACAAGCAACTGATATTTCCACTGGTGATTCTTTTGATATTAAGAAGTACCAGACACACCGAGTTCGAGCTTCAGGTCTTAACGATTTAGTTATACTTGAAATTCAAACAGGTGTGTGTCAAGAAGACGATATTATACGAATTGAGGATGACTACGGACGAGTTTAATTTAGTTAGACGATTGAAATTGTGCAAAATTTTATAGTCCGTTCATCCTCTCTGGCCTTGTGGCTCAATAGGTTAGAGTACCGGACTGTCGATCCGGTGGTTACGGGTTCGAGTCCCGTCAAGGTCGCTAGTTAATTTTATAAGGAATCAGATTATGATTAATTATTTATTTGATGTAGATGGAACTCTAACTCCATCAAGAAAACCAATGGTTCTTGACTTCAAAACATATTTTAAGTTTTGGGTTAGAACGCAACAATCTTCTGGCAACAAAGTATACTTAGTTACTGGATCAGATAAAGACAAAACCATTGAACAGGTAGGCGAAGAAATGTGGAAAATGGTTGATGGCTCCTACCAGAACGCAGGTAATCAACTTTTTGTAAACGGCGATCTGGTATTTGAGTCTGAGTGGGAGATGCCTAAAGACTTAGAGTCTGTCACACTTGATCTCATCCGACAGAGCAGGTGGTATGGCACAGCAGAAAACAATATCGAGAAGCGCATTGGCATGGTTAATATATCTACTATAGGCAGAGACTGTACTAATGAACAACGATCAGAATATTACGAGTGGGATAAAGACAATCTTGAGCGTGAAACCATAGCTGACGTAATTAACTCAAACTTTGAGGATGTTGAGGCTGTCATAGGTGGAGAGATTAGTATAGATATTTATCCCAAAGGTAAAGACAAGTCACAAATTCTTGGATGTCTTGAAGGTAAGAATATATTCTTTGGAGACAACTGCTATCTTGGAGGTAATGATTATACTATATCAGAAGCCGCTTATGAAAAGTATCATGTCGCAGACTGGACGCAAACCAGAGACATTCTGGCAGTTATAGATAAGATAAGAGAGATTGAACTAGAGCCTGCAAAATGAAATATTTACTAAAGTGCTGTAGCCGTATTGTCGATGTAGATAATAAGCCAATATGGTGTATTAAATGTGGCGAACACGGCATAGAAGTAGTAGCGTTCACAGATGATACAATGTTACCATGTCCTTTTTGCGGTGGCGAGCCAATGGCTGAGTCATTAGCTGGTATGTACTGGTATGAATGTGAAGATTGCACAGCTTCCTCTGGACACGCAGACGACTGGGTTAAAGCAAGAAAGAACTGGAATGGAAGAAAATAAGCACATACAGTGGATAGAATCAGAACAGCAATGGATTGTTTGGGATGAAGCAGAGATGGCTTTAGGTTTCTATGATACTCGTAGTGAAGCAGAAACAGCATTTAAGTTTTATTGCTTAGAGTTATTTGAAAATGAAGAGGAGTAGTTATGGATGAAATAGTTTTCAAAGACTATCGTGATCCGTTTCGAGCTTTTAATATACATATGTCAATCATATGTGATTTAGAGCAGGGCGGCAAGATAACTGAAGAGGAAGCCTTCAGTCAGATAAAAGATTTATACAAACAGTTTAAGTATTATTATAAACACACAGTGAAACCAAAACTTGAGAACATGGACAAGAAAGGTTATTATAAATGAGTGGAAAAGTTGTCGTTGTGAGTGGATACTTTAATCCTATTCATTCTGGTCATTTAGATTATCTAGAGCAATCAAAAAAACTGGGCGACTACTTAGTAGTTATAGTAAATAGCGACAAGCAGGTCAAAATGAAGGGTAGTGACCCTTTTATGAATGAACTCGAAAGACTAAGAATAGTAAGAGCCTTACGATGTGTCGATAAAGCTGTGGTAGCTATTGATGAAGATGGTACTGTATGCCAAAGCATAAGAAAAGAGTATTACCAATTACAAGATGATCCATTCTTTGTAGATATGGTATTTGCTAATGGTGGAGACAGAAAGAAAGGTGGAGTTCCTGAAGACCTGCTAGAACAAGAATTAGGAATAAGAATGGTTTATAGTGTTGGTGGAGAAAAGACTCAATCATCCAGCCACCTAATACATAAATCAAAAATACGGGGAGCGTAGCTGTGGCTAAAAAAAAGACGTTTAAAAAACAAGAAACTAGTGAAGAAGAGCTTGAAAATTTCCGATTACATAGTAAGATGATTAATGAGAAGACCAAAGCGATAGTAGAAAAGTATCGCAAGTGGTGGGATAAAGATAAGAAAACATGGAAAAAAGGATTCAAAGGACATGGACATTCGTGAAGAGTTGTGTGAACGTCATAGCGATGATCTTCTGTTTGCCGATGGTTATGACGATGCTATTATTGGCGTTTGTGGTGGCTTCGATTCAGGAAGGGTTGCTTACTCTATTCCGAAAATGATCGAGATAGCGGCAAAAGACCTCAGTGTGGATTACGACGAAGCTATGGAGTGGCTTGAGTATAATACCTTTGGAGCCTATGTTGGAGAACACACGCCTATTTATGTGGAGACTACATAGCGATGGAAGCACTATACGCAGGACTAGCGGCATGGGGAATTGAACTTACAGTAGCAGGGATAGCATTTTATCTTCTATATAGAGAAGAGCAGAAAGTATACAGGAGGCGTGAGGATGACAAGACAAGATAAAGTTGATTGTATTGATTGTGAAAAGCCAACATCAAACTATTATGTTATAAAAACCAATAAGGGCGATGTTTATAGATGTGAAAAATGTTATGAAATTAGTTTTATGAGGAAGCATAGGGATGAATACGCAAACTTCACGGACGGATTGCAACAAGCAAAAAAAATCTAGGAGAGGCGCGCCAAAGAAGACATGTCCTGACTGCGGAAGCAAGTGTCACGCCAGATCATCTTCCTGCCAATGTGGACATATATTCTTTCACAAACAGCTGTCTATCGTAGAAGACTGGACTATGCTTGGTGCTGGAGATAAAATAAAATCCGTAAAGGGTCACGGCTCTTATTGGATAAATCCTGACACGGGCGAGAAAACATACATGGGTGTATACGGCAGGCTAATTGTAAAAAGCATTAGGAGTGACGGTATTCTTGCCTATATAGTTCGCAAAGGAACTCGATCTTCTACTGTAGAATTTATTTACATGGGCAAGGCTGAAAAATGGCGGCTGATGGATAACTACTATCGTCGGCCACATAAATTAATTTGGGATAAAAAAATAAAAATACGTTGACAATGGCCGCAGGTCATTCTATAATAGATTGTAACTTGTTTTTTTTAATTGGAGGATTTAATTATGATTGATTGGGGTACTATTTTGTCTAATAAGACTAAGGTAAAGGCTGTGAAAAAATTCGCTCATAGCGAAGGTACTGGCAAAGAACTTACCTCAAGTTTTGCAAACACTGAGGGTAGCGGAGAAGTTCGTACATTACTTCGTACTCACGGTGTAACTTACGGTCGTCGTCTTGCTCGAAAAGCATTGAAGCGACGAGGATATTAATTTTATAGGAGTATAACACGATGAATAATTTTGTAACTTTTGAGGGAAACCTCACCAAAGACCCTGAATACAAAACTATTAATGAAAGTCGGGAACTCGCTGTTTTCCGAATGGCTATTAATGAGCGTATCAGTAAGGACTATGAAGAGACTCTCTACATTGATGTAAACGCTTGGGGATACCAAGCATCTTACTGTAAGAATGTAGACTTCTCAAAAGGTGATCGAGTCAATGTTCGTGGTCGTCTACAAGATCGCTCTTGGACTGACAATGATGGCAACAAACGATTTTCGATGGTCGTTGTTCCAGAAAATATCGCTAAAGTGGTGCGTGCGCCACGAAAGCAGGAAACTTCTGAAACTGTTTCGGCAGCGGCAGATGTTTTTTAATCTCTCCTTGTGAGGATGGTTAATGCAGACTCAGGCTGTTAATGTAGCTTGGGTCTGCTATACCTCAAAAAAAATAATGAATACAGATAGAATATATAGTAGACTAGAAACAATTAATATTTCTCTTCAGGACATTGAATGTAAGATTGAGTCAAGCATCACTAACCGTGATATTAAAGAACTCACTAAGAAGCAAACTAAGTTACTGAAGGAGCGAAACAAATTAAAGAGAAGGCTTCAAAGAGAATATGAACAATAAACAAAAGCTAAAAAAGCAGAAGGCTCGCAAGAAGAAAGTCAAGGCTAAACTTGCAAGAAGAAGAAAAGCCAAGAAAGCCGAAGACAAGCGACAGAAAGAATTTTGGCTAATAAACCGCATGGCCGAGAAGGAACGCAATAAGATTCTTGGCACTACTTACAGAAAACCTAAAGAAATTTCAGAAAACACTGAAGATTAGGCTTGCGAACGACGATTAGTATAGTATAATAAGACACGTATCAGGTTAATAACACGTTTATAGGGGTTTCAAATTATGAAATTACAGACTAATCAAAACACTATTCAGCGATCATCTGACTTCCAGTCAACTAACTACAAGATCGAGGCTACCGCAAAAGCGTTCTCTATCTTGTCAGATGGTCTTTACTCAAACAAGATCAAAGCAGTTGTTCGTGAGCTATCTACTAATGCGTATGACGCTCATGTCTCGGCAGGCTGTCCTGATTCCCCGTTCCGTGTTCAGCTTCCAACAAAGCTGGAGCCGGTATTTGTCGTGCGTGACTTTGGCACAGGCCTTAGTTACGACGACTGCTTTAATCTTTATACTACTTACTTCGGTAGCAACAAGACTGATTCCAACGATGCTGTTGGTTGCTTAGGTCTTGGTAGCAAGTCTCCCTTTGCCTATACTGACTCTTTCATGGTTGAGTCTTTCTTTAATGGTACTCGCTATGTCTTCAACTCTTATATGAATGAAGGCGGTTCTCCTGAGTTCGCATTGCTACATGAAGAGTCTACTGACGAACCTAACGGTATGCAGATCAGCATGAACGTAGACACTAATGACGTTTGGGAGTTCGAGAATGAAGCCACATCGGTCTTCCAGCATTTCGCTGTTCGTCCAGAGATCAATGCAGAGCTTGAATATAGGAGCGAAGAGGTTAAGTTTGCTGGTGAGGACTGGTCTGTTCTTAAAAGACGCGCTGGCAACCATGTTATCATGGGTCAAATTCTATATCCTATTGATGAAATGCAGTTCCAGAATGAAGAGACAGACGACATCTGGCGTGCGCTACGTCAGCTTGGTAATCTCCGCTTATACATGGACATTGGTGACATTGACATCACTCCTTCTCGTGAGTCTATCTCATACACTAGTAGAAGTAAGTACAATATTGTTTGCGCTATCAATCGCATGATAGAAAGCATTGGAGAAAAAGCCAAAGCAGAAATACTTTCCTGTGATAATCTTTGGGGAGCAAGATGCAAAGCTATGGAAATCTTTGATACTGTCGGTAAGATTGGCGATTTGGCAGACGATGTTCTGTTTGAGATAGAGTTCAACGGCCAGAAGGTTTTTGAAGATGGTTCAGAACACATAAAGCTAAAAACAGATGATGATGAAAGACTGATGATTGTACGTTATGACAAGTCAAAATGGCGTGAGACTTGTTCAAGGGAAGACGTATACCACATCCGTGCTGGCAAAGGTTACGTCTTCTATCAGGACAAGAAGTCAGGTAGTGTTGCTCGTATAAGACACTTACTGAGAGAAGAAGGCGAAGGTATTGTATATCTTATTCCTAATGACAAGTTAGAGCAGGTTACTAAATGTCTTGGTTGTGAGCCAGAGTACATCACCAACGTGACTACTCTCCCTGCTCCTCCAAAGCAAGTATCTAAGACTACATCTAGCTCATCATACGTTGCTGGTCTTGATGGTCTGTACAAGTCTAAAGGTCAAGGCTACAATGAATGGCGTGCAGCCACTTATAACGTAGGTGTTAAAGAAGAGGATGCTTATTATATTATCCAGACCAGAGGTGACATGGAGATCAAAGGTTACAATGTCGGTACTCGTTATATCAAGTCGGCTCTGACTGTTTTGGATTCGCTTGGTGTTGATACAAGTCACCTAAGTGAGAAGTTATTCTATGTAACTCCATCCAAAGCTAAGACCATGAAGCTCGAAGAACGGGATAACTGGCAGGATGGACTAGAATATATCCAAAACCAGATCAAGCGTCAGCTTGTCATTATGACTAACGATCTTACGTTGCTCCATAATTCATCCACCGGCAAGTGGTCTATCGGCAACGAACACACAGGGCGTGTAAATACACTGGAAGAGTTACATCCACTCCTGAATAGTCGTGGAGAGTTCTACGAGTTTTCTAAGTTGTTCCATCCAGACTACAGTGTTGATAAGGTCGTGTTGTCAGATTTGAAAGAAGTAGCCCAACGTCTGAAGGTATGGAAAGATTTTGCAGATAATCTGGAAGAAAATTCAAGTGAGTCACTTGATACTGACGAATTATATGATAGTATAGTAGAGAAGTATCCGATGTTAGAGTTTGCTACAAGCTGGATGTCGGACGAACAGTTACAAGTTATTGCAAATTATATTGATAGTATGGAGGTGTGATATGAAATATATCATTAGTGATTCAGGTGTAGTAAATGCTTTTGTTGGTGGCGAGGCATATACTTTTGACAAGAACCATCATAATTATAACTCTCTCGTTCGTCATTTGAAGAGTGGCAATGTAGAACACTTTGAGGCGGCATACGATGTTGCATCTTCAGTAGAACATTTTTGTGACGGTTATGTGCATGTCAAGAATGGAACACTGAACTGGAACGGGATTCCAATGCCAGAGCTATTCACTGATCGTATCTTAGATATGAAGAAGGAAGGCTTTGATTTTGATTCCATGCTGAACTTCATGTGCAATCTAAATGATAATCCATCAGACAAATCTATTCTAGAATTGTTTGACTTCATGCAGAATAAGAATCTGCCGATTACACAAGATGGTCACTTCTTGGCTTATAAGGCTGTGCGTCCAGACTTCAAAGATATTTACAGTGGCTCGATTGACAATAGTCTTGGTGAAGTGGTTGAGGTTGATCGCTCTAAGGTTGATGGCAATCGTAATCGACACTGTAGTGCAGGTCTTCACGTTGGAGCTATCGACTATGTTACCAGCTACGGCGGTATCAGCTTGGACAATCATGATGACAATGACAGTGACGGTGGAAACCAGATTGTCATCTGCAAAGTCAATCCTGCTGATGTTGTGAGCGTACCGAGTGACGCTAAGTTCCAGAAGCTACGAGCCTGTCGCTACGAAGTAGTTGCAATCTTTGAGGATGTATTTGATAAATCTGTTGAAGTTTTAGGTTCTACGGTTGATAATGTTAGTGTCGTGAAGTATAATGACGCTTGGAAAGAAGACATCCGTGTTCGACTTGAGCGTTTATCAACAGTCCTTAAGGGGCAGGATGTAGGAGTTTAATATATGAAGTACATAGTTACAGGTGGCGCAGGTTTTATCGGTAGTCATATTGTTGATAGGCTGATTGAGGATGGTAACGAGGTTATCTCGTTGGATAATGAGTCAGCGACATCCAATGAAGAATTTTATTGGAACCCAAAGGCTCAAAAGGCTGTCCTAGATATATGCGACTACGATAAAATTGAACCTCTTTTTAAGGGGGTCAACTGCGTCTTCCACTTGGCGGCTGAAGCTCGTATTCAGCCAGCCATTAAGAATCCCTGCAAGGCATCAGCTACCAATGTTTTGGGAACCTGTAACGTACTTCAAGCCGCTAGGGAGAACGGTGTAGATCGTGTTATATACTCATCTACATCGTCTGCCTACGGTTTAACTAACACTCCTCCCTTGACTGAGGACATGCCAAACGATTGTCTCAATCCTTATTCAGTTACTAAGGTTGCAGGTGAAGAGCTATGTAAAATGTATACTAAACTGTTCGGCTTGAAGACTGTCGTATTCAGATACTTTAATGTATATGGTGAGCGTCAGCCAATTAAGGGTCAGTATGCTCCCGTTGTTGGAATCTTTCTTCGTCAGTTTGAAGATTGCGAACCTCTAACTATTGTTGGAGATGGACATCAGAGGCGAGACTTCACACATGTAAAAGATGTAGTGCAGGCAAATATCTTAGCGGCTAATTCCAATAAGAAAGAATTATTTGGTCAGACTATTAATATTGGGGTTGGTAGTAATACTAGCGTGCTTGAATTGGCGCAGATGATTGGATATGATTTTGAGTATCTCCCCAAAAGACTTGGTGAAGCTAGAGTTACTTTGGCAGACATCAGCAATGCAAGAGAACTTCTCGGCTGGGAGCCTACGACTGAGCTAAGGGATTGGGTACTGCTACAGAAGGTTACTGGTGACTCTATGACTGCAACACAATTTTTGAGGCAACAGAAAGATGCTTGATATAATATTCATAGCTTTTCAAAATACAGGCAAGAGTGGTGGACTAACTGAACTTTTTCTGTTTATGCTACTCCTTCCCACTTTTTTAGCCATTATAGTAAGTATACTAAAAACTCTATTTACCTCACAGCATGTGATGGCTACGCCTGTTCCCAGTGTGCCTGAGATCGAAACTGAAACATATACTACTGTAACCATGCAGTTTACTGATGACAAAGCCACCTCTGGCCTAACAAAAGAAGAGCAATGGCAAGTTATAGCTGATACCACTATGGAAAAAGCAATGCAGGGAGACAAAGCAGCTAGAGACTGGGTTACTAAGCACATATTCACCGATCCAGTCACTCCTGAATCTACGGGCAGTCCATTCATCGGTGATGCTGTGGATGCCCTCAAGAGTGCTGGATATAAGGCCAGTGATGTGAGAAAAGTTGCTAATCAACTGTGTTCTCAAAACGATTACGCATCTCTGGAAGATTTAATACAAGATATTGTCAAAAACTGTTGATTTGTGTATAAGAGGTTGTACTATGAATAGACTTAAAAACTCGCTCTGCTACCTTTGTGGAGCTATGGATCGTGTCAAAGATGGTGGGGTATTATGGAGAAATGTTCTTACACCAAAACTAAAAGACATGGGTGTTGGTGTACTCAATCCATGCGACAAACCAAGCGACTATGGTTTAGAGAATCAAGAGACTAGAGATTTACTTGAGAAACTAAAGCGATCTGGTGAGTATGATAAAGTCACTGAGTATATGAAACCTATCTGCGCGATTGATTTGCGTATGGTTGACATAGCTCACTTCATAGTAATGAGTATCGACGTAGATGCTCACCTTTGCGGATCATATCACGAAGCGGCTGTTGCGATCAGTCAAAAGAAGCCGGTCGTTGTAATGTGTAAACAAGGAAAGAAAAGCCTTCCGACTTGGATGTTTGGTGTTGTTCCACACGAGATGGTATTCTCAAACTGGAGCGAGGTTTTAGAATATTTGAATCACATAAATGAAGACGAAGATGCGAAGCATCAAAATAGATGGCGATTTTTTGACTGGGAGAAAGTATATGTTTAGTTTCTATTGTAAGGCGTGCGATCAAGAGGTAGATTCAGAAGCGTGCAGGCTTGCAGATATAATTGAAACCTCGGGCGGTAGACTATATGTCTTTGAGTGCTGTGACTGTGGAGAGGTATCATCAAGTGAACTGTTACAGGAGTATCAATATGACCTCGAAAGATAACATCATAAAAGGTATCAATCAGGCCATGAGTGCTGAGATAGATTCTATAACCTACGATAAACCTCCCAGTGATAAGAACTCTAAAGTACTACAGAAGAATCCCAACCTGCTGACTGTGGACTGGGAGAATGTGTTACCGGAGCCACCTAAGAATAGCTCAGACATAACTCGCAGAGAGCTTGAGCTTATTTCTGATATGACTAAAGAGCTTTCTCAAGAAGAGCATGACTTAATTATGGCTGTGGACGACGATCCCAACAACGTGTTTATGTCGTTGCTAAAGAGAATTGGAAAACAGTTTCCGAAGGAGAAGTTTGATGAGTTTTTCTTCAGTCAGGTTGATCCAGTAATCACAAACTTAAAGTATAAGTATAAGAGGGCTAGACCTTTTCAGTTAGCTGAGAAATATGGAATAGATATTAAAGTCACCGAGACTGAAACACATCATACTCCAGCCTATCCATCTGGACATACAGCGTATGCGGCTTTCGGAGGCTCTATGCTCGCAACTCTTTATCCAGAACACACATCAGAGTTTTACGAGCTTATAAACTTAGCTGGTAGAGCTAGAATTCTACAGGGCGTACACTATCCTTCAGACAACGATGCCTCTATGGTTATAGCATCTGTCCTGTATGAAGATTTGAAATATGAAATGTTTCCAGATATGAAAATTAGGGGGTGAATAGGGTTCGACTGGTTGTTAAACTAATAATTGCATTGAGTAGTTGAACGAGTGGCTACTTAAAAAATCGTTCAAACTTTTTTAAGTGTAGAAGAGAATTTCGCACTCGCCGCCTAGCGCGGCAGGGGTATCACAGCCCTGTAAACCAAATAGTGATGACGCAGATAACTCTGATAGAGTATATATACTTGAACTAAATATATATGATAACAATAATTTGTTTGACTCCGATAATCGGATAACTTTGTTTGTTGTGTGATTACAATAAACTAACAATGTAGAAACTATTACAGAGGCAATACAGGACGGCGGTTCGATTCCGCCCACCTCCACTTATGAATCAACTAAATCTTTTCCACGAAGACGATCATGAAGACACAGACGTAGACAAGTCTGGATACAAAACCTGTCTTAAATGTAAAGAGAAATTGCCAGAACATAGATTTTCTATAAGAGGCAATGAAGGTTTCAGAAGGACAGACTGCAAAAGCTGTGTAAAGAAAAGAACTAAACAAGCCGAAAACCTAAAAAAGAAATATGGGAAAGCTCCAGAGGGTTATATTTGTCCGATATGCCACAGGGAGCAAAATGAGTTTAGCAGAGCCTTTTCCTTAGATCATAATCATGACACTGGTGAATTTAGAGGATGGCTTTGCCACAACTGCAACACTGGATTAGGGTTACTTAAAGATAATATTGAAAGTTTACAAAGAGCGATTGACTACCTTTCAAAAGACACAGACACTAATTAGAAGAATGTCGTAGACAATAACAATTATACTAAACATGTAGAAGTTAATAATAATATTATGTGGCACGCGGGTTCAAATCCCGCCACCTCCACTTAGTAATTATACTACCTTTTTCTTTTGTCCTGCCCGAACAAGTCTGATCATGGTATAGGGCTGGAGCCAGCTAAAACGAGCAAAAATGAATTCACCAAACGAAAGTTATGTAATACTTGAGCCGAACGGAGGATTGATGTGCAACAACCTACTCTCAGTTTCATTTCAAATTCTAATGGCGATGAGGTTTGGCAAGAATGTATCGTTCACAAAATACTCCACAGATGAAATAGGAGATCATGATGCAGGTTACGCCGGAGGAGAAAACGGAAGCTTTAATCATTTTATTGACTTTGGTAGACTAAAAATTGTAGACAGTCCACAAGAATATCCTGAGCAGCCCGATAACAAAAATCAAATACTAATAAAGTCATCAAACCTATTGGATATTTTTGCCATATGCCCAGTCACATCAGCCGATAAAGACTTTAGAATTCATCCTCATCAGTTCTTTCAAGAGTCAATAGCAGCGGAGCATATCAGAAACAATCGAGAAAAGATATTTCATAAATGGCTGATCGAAGATACAACAGAAGGCATATTTATACATTATAGACTTGGGGATATTGCTGGAGACGATAGAGCAGTCCACATTGAACATTTTGAAAAAGCTGTCACTAGTATTTCAAACTACGAAAATTTACCGAAGTATATATCTTCAGACTCCCCAGATGATTCTCGCGTAAAAAAACTTTGCAACGACTACGGATTTTCTATACATCAGTCCTCAGCCATAGAAACAATTTTGTTTGGGTCTAGATTCACAAACAAGTTGATAAGTTTTGGAACTTTCAGTTGGTTTATTGGTATTCTTGGAAGTCAGAAGAATGTAATCATTCCGAACAGAAACGACTATCCAGCGTGGCACGGCGATATATTTAGTTTTGATGATTGGCATGAACTTATATAACTAACATGTGTTTTTTATTGCGCAGTTATATAAAATATCTAGTAACTGTTTTTTTTGAGGTGTTTATGAAAGACGTTCAGGTTTTTATAATTGAAGACTCAACATCTGTTGAGCAATTTCCGCAACATGAAGGATATTCTCCAGCTCTAATCGGAATACAAAAGCAAGCAAAGACTCTTGGGGTAGACTGTGACATTGAACTGGTAAATGTCAATGAGCTACCAACGAAGAGCGATTCTAGGATTACGTCTATATTCAAGCAGAACTGTCTAGTACATAACAATTACCTTCTGTCTTTGGTTTCTATAAACAACATATATCCAGAGTCAGCCATTATGTGCGGCTACATTGGAACACTTTTCTCTTCGTTCAACAAAGATTTTTTCGCCTCTAAGTTAGCGTCCTCTTTTAAGTCATATAAGTTACATTCTTTAGAAAACACTTTGTTATATGACTTAGCTTCTGAGCCTCACAATCTTCCGCCCGCATACAATATATCAATGAACTCTAGGCTATACAATACTCTTGGGGGATACTCTTTTACACAAACGCCAAAGGGTGAGATTTTAGATAACAGAAAGTTTATTCTTTCACTTTCAAAAAAAGGTTCTGTGCTTTATTCTAATATGCTATCAACCATAAACATATTTTCTGCAAATGATATTTCTACTTCTAACATATGCAAATACTTTTATGAGCTTGGATTTACTGCCGCATCCACAATAAAGGAGACTGAAAAGCCCCACTTTGAAAGATTTTGGAAGCAGTTTGTTGAGAGTCCAGAGTGTTTAGATCATAGAGTTCTTGGTAATCTAACATTCGATCAAACAATACCAGAAGCAGAGAAAAAAGAATACGCCGAGAAGTTGGCTATGATTAGATGCTCTTACCAAGCTGGCTTGTTTGAGGGTCTTTCGGGCGTGAAAGTATTATGATCTCTCTGGATTTATCAAAATGTTATGGATTTGAAAAACACAGAAGTGGATGGGGATATTGTATAAATTCCCTAAAGCCTTACCATTCAAAATCGGGTATATTTTTTGATGGTTTTCTAGAGCATAACTTCAGCTGGCATATAAGAAAATATATACACGAAGGTTTTGATAGCATACCTTATACATTTCCGTGGGTTGGTGTAATCCATAATCCTCCTAATCCACCAGACTGGTATGATGTTTACAATTCACCAAAGGCAATGTTTGATAGAGACGTTTTTCAGTATTCGTTAAGGTTCTGCAAGGCTATAATATGCCTATCAGATTATTTGGCTAACTGGATAAGAGGTGTCTGTGACACTCCAGTAATATCCGTTAAACATCCAACGCAAACCAACTGTAAGAAGTGGGAGCCTATGAGATTCATTAAGTCTGAGAGACCAAAAATATTGCAGGTTGGCTACTGGCTTAGGAGACCAGAATCAATATGCTCCTTAAAGTCACCCTATCCTTACTCAAAAAAATGGCTACCAAGCGAGAATGAATATTCTCTACAAATGCTTAACGCATACAACAAAACTGATACCAGATTTTTTGATGACCGACATAAGTGGGCCGGTGTAGAAATATTAGACTGGCTTCCTCATCAAGAATATGATGACATATTGACATCTGGAATTGTGTTTTTAGATCTTTACGATAGCTCAGCAAACAACGCTGTCATTGAGTGTATAGCTAGGAACACACCACTACTTGTAAACAAACATCCTGCGGTTGTGGAATACTGCGGAGAAGATTACCCTCTATACTTTGATGACCTAGATCACGCATCTAATATACTGCATGACAGAGAACTTATCATTAGCGCACATGAGTACTTCAAAAACATGGATAAGTCTTGGTTAAATGGTGGATACTTCGCCAATGATGTAGTAGCTAAGCTGGGAGAAGTAACAAATGGAAGATAAAAAATATTATTGCACTAGACCCTTTGAGTGGTTTGCCGTTCTCGACAATGGAGATGTTTCTCCGTGCTGCCCGCCTTGGATTGATGGTTATCGCATTGGAAATCTTTACGAACAGTCCGTAGATGAAGTATGGAATGGCGAAAAAGCTCAGGACTTCAGGCGGTCAATATTAGATGGGTCTTTTGAATACTGCAACAGTCTCTCATGTCCATTTCTACAGTCCAAGACAGATTCCGTTTTAACGCTACATCAAATTGAAGGCATCAATCCTTTAGTCCATGATGACATAAAGAACAAGAAAACGAAACTAGAACATGGCCCAAGAGTAATTAGTTGCGAATACGACAGATCGTGCAATTTGGCTTGCCCATCATGCAGAAGAGATTTAATAATGGTGTTCGGAGAAAAGCGAAATAAGATTCTTGAACTTCAGGACAAGATCATATCAGAAGCTCTGCCTAGCGCTAAACACTTAACTGTAACAGGATCAGGAGATGCTTTTGCTAGTCCGATATTTAGAAAGTTACTCCAGCGACTATCCAAAGAAAACGCGCCAAACTTAAGTGACATTCTTATTCTAACAAACGGCTTACTTATTAAAAAATACTGGGAAACACTTAGTGAGTTCTCTAGGGAGAACATAAACTCTATTTCAATCTCTATCGACGCAGCAACAGAAGAAACGTACATTATCAATAGAAAAGGTGGTAAGTGGAATCAGCTATTAGAAAACTTGGAGTTCGTTCAAAAACTAAAACAATCAGACCAAGTAGACAGCTTTGCTATGAGTATGGTCGTGCAAGAGAATAACTTTATGGAAATTAAAGATTTCGTTCTCCTTGCAGAAAAATACGGTGCGGGTTTAGTTCAGCTCCAAATTATAGAGCCAGACTTTATAAGAGATTTAGGTTTTTCGGACTATTTTACGGAGTGGGAAAAAAAGGCCATACAGGAAAAGACACACCCTCTACATCAAAAGTTCTTAGAGTTATTGAAAGACCCTTTCTTTGACAAGTACATTAATAAATTTTCACATGAGATGAGATTGTCTAAAGAAAAAAGAGAGGAAGAAGTTTTATATATGAACATTGGCCCTCTATACGACCTAAGAGAAGGCAGGGATATTTCTCAAAGAGATGAAGTCTTGAAGGAAGCGAACATAATTCAGAAAAACTCTCATAAAAAAGATGTTTTTTTTGACGGCAACGTATACTATGTAAACAATGATGATATTATTTCCATTGACTACACAGATTTTGCTGTTCTCGATACAAAAGTGGTAGTTTTCTGGAACGGATCTTCTTGGGAAGAATGTAAAAACAAAGAAAAACTGAGACTCATAGGGATGACAGATGAACAAACCTAGCAACCTTGACAATATAAATCAAGATGTCACCAGTTCAGATATTCCTGATTTTGATACAACTGGATTCTTCTGCGCACAACCCTTTACTAACCTAGAAGTAAACACCCGAGGGGAAGTTAGGACATGCTGCGCATATTGGATGAACCAGACTTTAGGAAACATAACATTTGACGAAACAGAAAACGTCCTAAACTCAGACACGGCACAGGACATACGGAAGTCCATTCTTGACGGGAGCTTTTCTTACTGCAACAAAAAAACTTGCCCCAGAATACAATCTATACCAAAAGGTGGCGACGGAATACTCCAGAGAATAGAAGACGTAGAAGACCAACATCTATTAGATATAATAAAAAACAAAGAAACGAAGATTGACTCCATAAAATATGTCAACTTCTTGTGGGATTTATCCTGCAACTTGAGATGCCCAAGCTGTAGAGTTTCCACAATATTGAATACCAAAGGAGAGGCATATGAGAACAGTCTACAAATACAAAATAAAATACTTGACTACGCCCTTCCCTTAGATAGCGACTTAATATTTAACATAACTGGATCGGGAGATCCTTTCTCTTCAAAAGTTTTTCGAGATTTTCTTACGAGCTTTGATGGTAATAAGCATCCTAACGTAGTTATCAACCTACAAACAAATGGTGTCATGTTTACTGAAAATATGTGGGAAAAAATGAGCTTATGTCACGATAATATAAGTACTGTTCTAATATCTATTGATGCCGCAACCGAAGAGACATACAACAAGGTTAGGGTTGGAGGCAAGTGGGATATTCTAATGAAAAATATAGAGATGGTTGACGAACTTAGGAGGTGTGGTGAAATTGATCGACTTAGGCTCGACTTTGTTGTTCAGCGACAAAACTACACTGAAATGCCGCAAGCCGTAGAGCTTGCACAATCCTTACTTGGCGTGGACGGGATATATTTTGCGATCCTAACAGATTGGGGAACTTGGAGTAGGGATGAATACAAGTGGCACGCCGTATGGATGAAAGAAAATTTAATGCACGAAGATTTTATTCGAGTGCTAAATAATGATATTTTTGAAAGTAAAAAGGTAGACTTGGGTAATGTCCGCCACTACTATGAGTTGTCAAGAGGCAAAAATGATTAACATAACAGCACCTATAAACACGCTCGGCTATGGAGTAGCCAGCTATAACATTATTAAAAATCTTTACGGCATAGGTGAGCAGGTCAGCTACTTTCCTATTGGAAATCCTGAACCTCCAGAAGAACAAAATTTTCTAAATAGCATGATGTTGCAGTCGCCATCCTCACGGGTTCCGTCAGTTAAGATATGGCATCAGAACGATATTCATCATCATGTTGGCAAGGGTCTTCATGTGGGATTTCCTATATTTGAGCTTGATAGATTTTCACAGCAAGAAATCTGGAGTATGTCCCACAACGATAAAATTTTTGTCTGCTCGCATTGGGCAGAGTCGGTTGTTAAAAACGCCATAAGCATCGAAACAAGCGTTGTTCCTTTGGGTGTTGATACAGAACTGTTTCAGCCCTACGAGTCCAAGAGGCCAGCAACTATATTTTTTAACTGCGGCAAGTGGGAAGTCAGAAAAGGCCATGATGTCCTTGTAGAATGTTTTAATTCTGCCTTTAGTCATTCCGATGATGTAGAGCTATGGATGATGTGCGAGAACCCTTTTTATAACGACCAACAGCAGAAAGAATGGATTAACCTTTATAAGCAATCAAAGCTAGGAGACAAGATAAGAATTATACCTAGACAAAAGACCCATCAGGATGTGTATAACATAATGAAGCAAACTGATTGTGGAGTATTCCCTGCTAGGGCTGAGGGTTGGAACCTAGAACTTTTAGAGATGATGGCGTGTGGAAAGCAAGTAATAGCCACTAACTACTCAGCTCATACGGAGTTTTGCAACTCTTCCAACTCCATGTTAGTGGATATAAACTCTATTGAGTTAGCTAATGATGGGGTTTGGTTTAAAGGGAATGGTATGTGGGCATCACTTGATTCAGATGCAATAGACCAAATAATTTCCCACATGAGGTCGGTACACAACCAGAAGCAACAAGGTTTTTCACATCAGAATATAGATGGAATACAAACATCTAAGGAGTTTTCGTGGAAAAACTCTGCAAAAAATTTCCTATGTGGACTAAAATAAGTTTGCAAATACCTCTTGCGCATGCTAGAATATTTGCAGTGACCAAGTATCTTTTTAATAAGGAGAAAGAATATGGTAGATAAGCTAAAAGGCTTAGTAAAGTCAAAGCGTTTTTGGACTGCTATCGGTACTCTTGTTACCGTATGTCTTCAAGACGTTGTTGGCATCCCGCCAGAAACAGCAACTAGTATTGTTGCGGTTGCTGTAGCTTGGATTGTAGGTGATTCTCTTCGTCCAACGGAGTAGACATAAATAGAGAATCATGATTCTGAGTCCAGCACAAGAAGTGCTGGATTCTTTTTTAACTAGGAGTAGCGAATGAATATTGATTTTATTGTAGCGGCAGAGTCGCACTACAAGGCAAAGATGGATGAAGCTGGATTAACAATGAGAATTTATATGAACTCACCTGCCGGCATTGGAGAACACCCACAGGTATTCGAGGAATTCAGAAAGTCCCTTGAAGATTTCCAAAACGCCAGAGAAGTTTTTAACCTCGTGCAAGAACTTAAAAGCCAGTATCTAAAAGCTCAAGAGTCTAAAGAAGATGAAGAAGAAAATTAAGATAAGCCTTATTGCTGTGGCCTTCGATAACAAGTACGACACGTTTAATAAGAAAAGAAACAATGTACTGCTCCACAGAGATAAACTACCACATACCTTTCTTATGTCCGAAAAGACTATAGAAGAGGCGCTGGAAAAACTTACACAAAAGTATTTAAACTTCCACTTTAAATGGCTAGACATTAACTTGGTGGGTTTTAGAAACATAGACGAAGCAACCTGTGAGGCTATATACTTTACCCAGTTCCCGTACTCGTCAGGATTTAACAGCCTCGGTACTCCGACTAACTTGTTTGATTCCGACCTAGCAGAAAAATTAGGAGACTACTATCTTGAAACAATCTCAAGACACACCACTAGAAAGTTCGTTCTCTGATTCAGCATACTTTTTATGCTGGACAGACAAAGAGACAAAAGATATATTTTTTAAGTGCGGATGGGGAGACACACTAGAGGATGTAGCTAATTTTGCTTTTATGCTTTATAAAATAAACAGTGGAGAGTATGAAAACAATATATTAGATGTACTGAAACATCAAACCGAAGATACCAATGACTTGAGCGTCTTTATGGAGTTATATTTCAAATATAAGAACGATAAACATTCAGATTTAGTTGTTCCTCCCTCGATGGTACACTTAAAATAATGTGTATAATATGTAGTAACACCTACTAAAAGGAGGTATTCTATGTCTGTTAACAAAAAAATAGCTTGGCAAAGCTGGAACGCCGTTGTAGAGGAAATGTACGAAAAGAATACTGAGATAGAAATTCTTGAGGAGCTTTTACTAGCTCAAGAGATGCAGGAGTCTCATGGTGAAATGCCTATAAAATTTATTGATCCAGCACCAAGGGTGATTTACACGCCCTACGGTATGTTTCCAGCTGATTCTTTTTTGAAGCCTTCAGATAGATGGAATTGCTGGCTAGGTTACACGAATTTTGATATAACCCATGTTGTTCAGGATATTTTGGAAGAAACAGAAGGCGTTGAAGCTATAAAGACACTAGGAAGATACACTTTTTTTATAGGAGTGGGAAAACTTTTTAATCCTACGGATGTTAGACTAAATATTGAGAACATACTTACCGATACTACTCATATAAGTAGCCCTGAAGCTGTCTCCAATGAAATTAATGACGCAATAGAGTCAATAAAGAGTCAGGTAAGCGCTAAGAGGTACTGGTCTATATTTGTTTCCTCTGTAGGTGAAATTGATTATATCATGTCCGATGCTCTCGATGAGCAGTATCTGCATGAGTTAAATAAGTTTGAAGATTTACGTCAAAAAATTGGTGGTATTATAATTAGGAGTTCAAATGAACAAAAATATTGATGAAGCTGTTAAGAATATTGATTACAAAAGAATTATGGATAAAGTTTGCTCGAAGTATAGCAGATATGTTGACGAAGACGATCTGTCTTCAATCAGACTGCACACCTTGTGGCAATGTTTAAATAAATTTGATCCAGAAAGAAAGGTTAAATTCACTACTTATCTTTATCAGCAACTAACATTTGCTATAAAGAATCATCTTAAAAAGCAGAGGAGAGAGTATACAAATATTCCGTTCTCTGTACGTCAGCGTCAAGATGTAGACATTGATATTGCTTTGCTAGATATGCCTAGAGAAATGGCTAAGTTAATTGAGCAAAAATATGTTTCTCGAATGACCATGAACGAAATTGGCCAAGCGAACGGCTATAGCCGTGAAACTGCCAGAAGAAGATTAAAGAAAGCGGTTGAATACTACAAAAGCACCTAATGCGCATAGAGCTACTTTGCAACGAACCAAAATACCCAGATATACTGGCTTGCATATTTGAAGGCAGCGAGAGAAGAGTCGATCAAATATGTACGCCTTCTGGGATAGTTCCTCGAATTGACGAATCCTTCATTCGTGAATATTGTAACTTTTCAGGCATAGTAGACTTTCCATATGGTATTTCTGAAACCCGCATAAGAGTGCATGAGATATTGTTATGCGAAAAACGTGGCATAAAAACAATAGACCTTGTAATAAACAGGCATGACCTAGAAAGCTCTAACCTTTTTGCTATTAGGAAAGATTTTAAGACCTGCTACGAAGCCTGTAGGGTCAATAAAATCCACATAAGGCCGGTAATAGAATATAGATTAGCAGAGCCAATGTTTATTGAAGAGCTGTGCTTTTCTCTCAGGGAAAACGGGGCTTCTGAAATAGTACTAGGTACAGGTTCTATGGTTGATGATGTGCTAGATAATATTATATCATCAAAGCTAATAGAAGATAAACTAGGTCTTTCTGTCATAAGCTGCTCGCCCATTCTCTCTAGCGACCATTATAATATGTTTTATGAATCAAAAATACATGGAATTAGGGTAAAGTCTTATAAGATACTCAATAATTTTGTGTATTAGATATTAGGAACTGGACTCTTTCGGATAATTGTGGGAACATATTAATTTTTTCGTATAGGAGTCATATATCATGGCAGTTCCAAGTGGACATCACATTTTTCCTTATGCCAACGTGCAAGCTCAGGGTGGTACTATCTTAAACAATAATAGTACCAGTACAGATAGAATCACTAAGGCTTTTGAAATTCTTACCGCAGTTGCTGACGCAGCTGACACCAACACTCTCCCTAAGATTACCGCCAGCGGAATCTATAACGTACACAAACCTCTTACAGGCGGAACATTCGCCTATTCTGAAGCGGGCAAGTACGTTCTATCTCGTGTTTCTGATACCCTTTCTGGGGCATCTAATACTAAGCTTCTCTTTATGGGCGCTGGACAGAGACAGGCTATCCATAGATTCAAGCACGATTTTGGCGCCAAGCTATTGACTGCTTGGAGACAGAATCAGTTTAGCTGGTTAGGAACCCTTGACAGTGGAGCTAAGATCACCAACATGAGAACTCAGTGGCTCAACAGCGGTGGTACAGCAGCAGCTTCTGCTGACACGCTCAGCACTACTAACATGTGGGACCCAGTCGCTGGATCGACCTCAGCTAATAGTGATAGCGCAGCCAATCCTACCCGTGCCGTACCGGGTGAATTCGTTATGAAAGTTGACTTTGTTACCATTAACATCGGAGCCGGTGCTGGTGACTTCTTTGACTACAAGCCAATCACTGGTATGTAATAATCCCGAGGGGGAGTTAACTCTCCCCCTCTTTATTTCTTTCACGAGGGGAAAACCCTATGGACTGGGCATCATTCAACGATATAGCGCAACTAATAGGCTTGATAGCACTACCTGCAATAGGCTGGGTTTTTCACACAGTCACGAAGCACGGGAGTAAATTAATCATGCTAGAGGAGAAAGTTAACGATTCTATCCAAAGAAGAATGGATTCTTTAGAAAATAAGGTTGATGGATTAGAGGTAAAGATAGATAATAAGATAGACAAATTAGAAGATTCGCTTCATCAAACTCAGCTAGACGTTACTGAGAAGATACTAAAAGCGATCAATAGCAAATAGGAGTTTTTTTATGGCAAACAAAGAAGAAGTATTGCAAATGTTGGAAGCTATTAACGGTGGAAGTTATCATCGTCGTGACTTAGCTAGGGTTTTTGAAAGCATGGTTGAAGCACTAGGTTTCGCACCTGCACCTGCACCTGCACCTGCACCTGCACCCGCCCCTGCTCCAGCCCCTGTAGAGGAG
>Ga0208919_1000522_pt1 | contig 25725 bp, 44 predicted proteins | sample 4_EtaG_FD_184076 | JGI IMG/M metagenome (GOLD analysis project Ga0208919, IMG submission 184076) | Marine viral communities from the Subarctic Pacific Ocean - 4_ETSP_OMZ_AT15127 metaG (SPAdes) (version 3) | ecosystem: Environmental > Aquatic > Marine > Oceanic | place: Pacific Ocean | collected...
TTATTTTGGCCTGTCTACAATAAAACAATAGATGCTACAGATTATTTAATATTAAACACCACTGATGGACCAGCAGACTCTGACGGATACTTTAATGATGCTGAACCTACATCAACTGTATTTAGTTTGGGAGATAAAACTAATCTTAATAGAGATACTTGTATAGCTTATTGCTTCCATTCAGTAGAAGGCTACTCAAAGGTAAGCGTAACCACTATGAATGGTAATACAGATGGAAGTTTTTTGTACTGCGGATTTAAGCCTGCTTACATAATGTTTAAGGATATAGATTCTTATGGTGGTTACAACGGCTGGCCCATTGTGGACAACAAACGATACCCTTACAACGCTGGTTCTGGCCCATACTTAAAAGCACAATCTTCTGATGCAGATGTAACGTCTACACCGATATTTGATTTTGTATCTAATGGGGTGAAAATGAGGGGAACAAACGGGCAGTGGAATGATACTGGTAATTATATATGGATAGCATTCGCAGAATCACCATTCAAATACTCAAACGCGAGGTAAATTATGTGGCACAGTGATACATTAGGTGTCATACGGACACCAAAAGAAATAACGATTAATGGTGTAACTCATCCTCGCCAGATATTCCGCAAATGGAGTAAGGCGCAACTGGCTGAGTTAGGAATTACTCCTGCGCGAGTAGAGCATGTAGATCAGAAGTATTACAACACTGGTGCAGAGTCTATGACTCTAGTAGATGGCGAGACTGTCATTAGTTATGCAGCAACACCGAAGTCTGTAGATGTGTTGAAGACAACCATGAAGGCTGAAGTAAATTCTATGGCTTTTGGTAAATTATCAGGATCAGATTGGATGACTTATCGTGAAGCGGATGGTGGGAAGGCTATGCCTGTTGATTGGAAAAATTACAGAACAGCTATCAGAGCTGAGAGTAACGAGAAGGAAGGTGAGATAGATGGTCTAGCCGATCTTGACGCAATCAAGGCTTACAACATTAGTGAAGGCTGGCCCGAAGAACCTGCGTAATGGCATTTATTCCTATAGATAAAGTAGGTGAGGTAGGTATAGTTAAGGAGACTTCTCCTTGGCAGCTACCTCCTAATGTCTGGAGTGACGGTAATAACATAAAAACAGAGGAAGGCTCTATAAAGAAAACCCCTGGTTATTCAGAGGTAATGAAGACCTGCCCTGTTGCACCTTACCACCTTATGCAGCTTACTCTAGGAGAGCCGGAGTTCTGGATAGCTTGTGGTCTTACAGCTATCTATGCGTATGACAATACTAACTCTTCTACTTTGCTGGATGGCGCTATTGCAAGCACAGATGGTACTGGTGATATTACTGTAGATAGCACAGATGGTTTCGAGGATTCTGGTACTATAACAATAGGAACAGAAAATATAAGCTATACCGAAAAGACTGCTACTACGTTTGCAGGGACTATTGGTAGGGGAGCAGATGGCACTGATGGCGCACTCCACTCTGATGACGCTACCGTAACCAGAGCTACTAAATGGTACAACATTACACGATCTAGTGGGGCTTATTCAGCTACAGCAGGTGAGAACTGGACTTCTACCATCATTGGTGGTGTTCTTGTTTTGACCAACAACTTTGATAAACCACAGTATTGGGCTTTAACAAATGGTGTACCGTTATCTAGCACTCTTATGCAGGATTTATCTTATTGGCCCAGTCTTACTTTACTGAATGGGGCTATAACAGGAACTGGAGTTCCTAGCCCTGATGAGATTGTGGTAGATTCTACGGAAGATTTCCCAACTTCAGGAACCTTTACAGTTGGTACTGAAGATATTTCTTATACAGGTAAAACAGCTACAAAGTTTACTGGTATAGGGCGAGGAGAGAACGGGACTACAGCAGCTACTCATTTAGATAACGCACCTGCATTTGTTAATGTTTATTGTAAGTCTATGCGTGCATTTCGATCTTTCTTGGTTGCTCTCAATATAAAGAGGGGTGGTGTATCTTATCCTAGAGTTGTGAAGTGGAGTACGGAAGCTGGTATACAGGATGTTCCGTCCTCATGGAATGAAACTACGAGTACCGTTGATGCTGGCGAGTTCGAGTTGGCAGATACCAAGGGTGATATTCAGGACGGTCTTCAGTTAAGAGACACGTTTATGATATATAAGGAAGATGCTACCTACTCAATGAGTTTTGTTGGCACTCCTTTTATCTTTTCATTCAGACAGTTATCTCCTACAATTGGAGCAATAGCTAAGAACTGTGTAGCTGAGTTTGATGGTGGTCACGCTATCTTTGGTAAGGGTAACTTCTACATCAATGATGGTCAGAGACTAAAGCCTATACTTCCGCAGAAGCTAAAGGAGTATGTCTTCACCACGCTTGATGGCGCTAGGGTAAGTGAGTGTTTTGTTGCTGCTGATTATGGCAGGACTGAGATACTCTTCTGCTTCACCGCTGATGGCGCACCTAGCAACCAACCTAACAAAGCTATAGTATGGAATTATATTACTAATACGTTCTGTATAAGAGATTTACCTGATGTAGCGCATATGGGTTACGGTAACGTAGGAAACCCCACCACAGCAACCACATGGGCTGATACGACTACGTATTGGAATACTATTGATGGTCCGTGGACAATGAGTTATGATCTTCAGGATAAGGTTCTTTTATTTGCTGACCCATCGAATACAAAGTTGTATAGGGATAGGTCTGGCAATAGGGAAGATACTACAAACATGTCGTCTTATATTGAGAGAACAGGGTTATCGTTGGATGAACAGGGAAGACCGGACCAAACCTCTGTGAAACATATTTCTTCTATCTGGCCTAAGATGTCCACTAGCAGCACGAATACTGTTAATGTTTATCTAGGAACCCAAATGAGTACGCAGGGTGGTGTAACCTGGGGTGATCCAGTTGTATTTGACCCTGATACACAGTCTAAAGTATCTGTTCGAGGGACTGGAAAACTATATGCAGTTAAGTTTGAGTCTACTACGGATATGGAGTGGGAGCTAGATGGATATACGATTGAGGTGAAAAGTGCTGGTAAGAGGGGTGGTAGGGGTCACGTATAATGGCTACTTATGTTGATCGTGTAGAGACAAGTGTGGTCCGGTACGAGCCAGGACCACTACCAGAGAATGTTGAGGATCTCGGTGGTTACGTTGTTAGTGAGTTAAAAAGATTGGGGGATATAATACTAAACCAGTCTTTGGTTAGAATAGATAGGACGCACATAGAACCTTCCAAGCCACGCACTGGTGACATACGGTATGCGGATGGGACCGATTGGAATCCAGGGTCTGGTGAGGGAATTTACTTTTATAATGGGACATCATGGGTAAACTTGTAGAAGAAACAAAATCTAGGGGTGTTGTAATGGGGGAGTGCAAGGTTGTACTTGTCGCTCAAGAAGACATAGAGTATGTTTGGGATGAGGTTGCCCCCTTAATGGATTCAGCTTTAAAGCATTCGGAAGGTGAGCTTCTTACTGAAGACCTTGTAGAGCATTTAGACAATGACGATCTAAGACTTTGGGTAGCTATGAAGAATGATAAGGTGATAGCTGCTATGATAACAGAGATCATCACTTATCCAAGAAAGAAGATACTTAGGGTTATTACCCTTGCTGGTAAGGACATGAATTTATGGTATGACTTCTTACCATCAGTAGAAGGGTATGCTCTAAGTCATCAGTGCTCTGCGCTAGAAGCATGGACAAGGAAAGGGATGACTAGAAAACTAAAGGACTGGAAACATTCCTATGATATTATTACAAAAGATTTGAAACCGAGGATGCAATAATGGCCTTAACAAAACCAGGTTTATTAGGGGGTACTGCTGAAACAGGCTATCCGAGTATATGGGGTGGGGCATCAGGGGGTGCTGGAATTCTAGGTTACACACCTGGAAGTGCTGCGCCAGCTCCAATGCCTACATACAAGAACCCTGTACGGACAGGCGGTACAATATATGGTAACTATGTTAGAAACTATCCTGACTTGTTAGCTGCTTTTAGAGATGAGTCTAATACTATACCTAATATTGTGGATTGGGGTAAACAGCATTGGCAAACATTTGGTCAGAATAATCCTAGTAGAATCCTACCTACCATAAAACAAACTAACCCCAATATCTCATTAGGTGATACTATAGACTTGGGGTCATCAGCCACAAAGATAGGAACCGCAGGGTTACCCATGCCTGATGTAGAAGGGTATAAGTATGTTTACCCCAGATATTCTTGGGATAATGATGCTGGGTGGATGCAGAGTGGTTACGAATCAGATATAGATAAGTACGAATACTTCCCGTATTTTCCAGGTAAGGTAGGAGATAGAAGAACTAAAGATGGTAGGGTAGTACAGCATATGTTAGTTGGCGTACAACTAATTCCAGAGTAGGAGAATATTATGTCAGGTGGATCAAAAGTACAAACAACAAGAACAGAGCCTTGGGAACAACAGAAACCCTACCTAGAGACAGGCTTTCAGCGGTCCGAGGATTTGTATTCTAGCGGAGCTATGGAACCAGCTTATTACGGGACTTACTTAGACCCAGCTACTGGCTCTTATGTCACTGACCCTAACTTACCAACTCTTGCAGGGTTTACTCCAGCAGAACAGGCAGCACAAGAGGCTGCGCTTACTTACTCTACATCTCCTCTTACAGAACAGTTCATGGGAGCTGCTCAAGGTGGTCTAGGTGGTATGCTTGATTACGGTCAAGGAGCAATGGGGTACGGAGCTGGAGCTGCTGCACCTCTAACTCAGGATCAGTACGCAGGTTATACACCATTCTCTGGCTCTCAGTATGGAGACTTATTATCGGGTCAGGTGAACACTGACGTATTTGGTCCATTAGCAGACGCATATAGAACTGAAGCTATGGGTCAATTGACTGGTGAGGTTCTTCCTGGTCTACGCACAGCAATAACACAGAATCAAGCAGGTGGTGGTACTAGAGGTGATATATTACAAGCTAATGCAGTCGCTGCTGCACAGCAGAGGATATCAGATAACCTAGCTAGAGCTGAATTTGATGCTTACCAACAGGCGCAGAACCGTAGGATGGATGCTGCACAGATGGGGTTAGGCGCACAACAGGCAGCTATGGGTTATGGTATGTCTGGGGCTGATGCTACAAGAGGAGCGTTAGGTCAGTATCCTTCTACTCTTCAAGCACCGTTATCAATGACGGATGCTGCATCTGCTGTCGGTGGTCAGCAAAGAGCTATGGAACAGGCTGCAATAGATCGAGATATGCAGAGGTACGAATATCAGTCCCAGGTTCCTATAACGGGATTGCAGAACTATCTTGCTGGTATATCTGGAGAGTATGGTGGCACATCTCAAGCTGTTGGAGCTGGTGGCCCAAGCCCAATGATGGGTATAGCAGCAGCGTTAGCTGGCAACCCAGCTTTGTTTACCTCTGATGTAAGAGTAAAAGAAAACATAGCGCCAGCAGGTAAATGGAAAGATCATAATGCCTATACTTTCAATTACATAGGTGATGATACTAGGTATAGGAGCGTCATGGCGCAAGAGGTTGAACAGACTCATCCGCAAGCTGTAGTTGAGATAGCAGGTATAAAGCACGTTGATTATAGTAAGCTATAAAGAGGCAGTTTATGAATAAAAGAACTATATTAAATATGTTGGGGTTTCAGCGGGACCCTAGAGAAGAAGAGTACCAGCGATGGCTTCAACTTCAAGGTGGTGGTGGTGTTCCTAATATAGCGGATTACCAAACCATTACTGAAGCTGCTGGTCTTGATCCAGAGTATACTACTACAGATCAACAGGGTTATACTGAAGCTATGGAGCGTTACGATTGGAAGAGGCGAGCTGAAGACTTGAAGAACCAAAGGTTTATGGCTAGTTTAGCTAATGTTTTTGCACCTCGTTATCCTGACCAACCAAGAGCAGGTGCTTGGGGTCCGTCATCAAGGCCATTTACTGACTACATGCCTATGAGGTACTGGTCCTAATGGCTAGTCTTATGAGTCTTCTTACTGGTCACCGTCCTGGTGCGTTTAGAGGGTTTAAGATGGGTGACCTCTTTGACAAGGAACGATGGGATCGTATGCCTAGAACTTGGTCAGGCCAGAGAACTCCTACCGGACCTACTGATATAAGGACTAACAGAGCTGGTGAACCTATGATGACTAACTGGTATAGGGGTCGCAACCAAGATGGTGGTGAGGCTGCACATACACAACATGCTATGGCTAACCTACCTTCTCCAGTTTATCAAGGGCCGAATACACAGGCTAATGTTCAGACCCGCGCATTGACCCCACGCCCAAAGATACAGTCTCAGCCATTGTCTGACCCATTGGCTTCAGGTGCGAAGTGGGGTGGTGGGGCAGCATTGTTACCAGAAAGAGTGCAAACTAGAACGTTTGTTCCACCTCTTGACATAGCCACAGAAGAAGAGGTAGAGGCAATGAATGCCTATAGAAGCCAGATGCTGTCAGACCTCTTGGCTGAAACCTCTGAAGAGCCAGAGGTAAAGGCAATAAGTTATTATAAGAAAAAGAAAAGATCACCAAAGACGTACCGATCTCAGTCCAGAGGGTACAGGTTAAAGAGGATTTAATATGGCTAACATTAGAGAGCTTTTAAGGGATAAGGATTTCTTAAACCAGAATCTACAGAGATTTGGTATGGATCAGAATACGATTCCTTTTGCACCTGCTGGCATGTTACGGAGGGTTGTAGGAGGTGGTCTTTTAGGTGGCCCTAAACAATCGGTAGGTTTTCCAAGGGGTACGCCTAGAACAAGGAAGACAGTGGAAGGTGAGGTTCTTCAAAACCCAGCATTGACCGGACCTAGACAACCACGTGACTTACTCACCCTTTTAGGGATGGGTGGTTATGGGGCGTATAACTTACTAAAGAATAGGGATAACCCTGTAGCTGTAGCTGATGAACCACCACCTGTTGATCCTGGTGTTGACCAAGTTGGTAGCGGTGGAGCTGTGGTTACCCCGCCAGCAGATACCTGGACACCTGGAGGATTGCAAACAGGGTTAGACTTTATAGCTGATCGTAGGAGATTCTATTTTGATACTTTGTCTGGTGCCACTTCACAAGCTGCTATACTAAATCTAATGGAGAAGGGTGCTGGAGATAAGTTTCTAGAGCAGATTGGTAAGGATATAGAAGATCAGGAAGAGTTTAAAGATGATGAGTACATAGCTAAGATTAATAAAGCTGTGTTCAGTAAGCCTTATAAAAATGCTAAAGAACTATTTGATCGTCTTGTCAAGGCTGAGATCCCTGTAGACATAGCTGCCCAAATTACTGGGCATGTTCCGAAGGAAAAGATGGTTAATTTTATTAATCCAGATACTGGTGATACCTATACTGGGCCAGAAGATTCTATTCCAGAACCTGGGTATAGGAGAGTTGATCCTACTCTTGACAAGAGATACTCAGGAAGGAACAGTGAGAGGGAGCGCGTTCTGTCCAGGGCTGTAGAGCTGGGTGGTGAAGCTGGTGCAGAGTATCTAGCTAGATGGTTAGTAACAGCTAAAGGTGCAGACTATTCTTATAGGGACGCTATAGCAGAAGCTAGGGAAATGTTAAAGACTAGTGCTGGTGGAGGAAAGCCAAAGACTAGGGAAGAAGCATTTGCTATTCTAAAGAATGATCCTGCTTGGAGCGACAAGACGGATGAAGAGATAAATGCTGCACTAGATGCTAGATGGGGTAGCTAATGGCTGATATACCTTTTCCTTGGGAGAAGAAAGAAGCCTCTAAGTTAGCCTTTCCTTGGGAACAGGCAGAGGGTGATGATGAGATGTCTGCATCAGATGCTATGTGGTATGCTGGTAAGCTAGGATTCTTTGATACTACTAGAGGTGTTGGTCAGCTCACAGGTATTGGTGATGAAGAGGAGATGGCTAAGAAGCAAGCCAAACTCAACGAGCTTATGGAGCATCCTGAGTATGGTGGGCGTGTAACCGCTGCATACTTTGGCGGTCTTCTTGCTGACCCTGTGGGGTGGGCATTACCTGTAGCTAAACTAAAGAATGTAGGCACAGGAATAAAAGCTATTGGTAAACTGGCTGGCTATGGTGCTGGCACAGGTGCTACCATAGGTGCGCTTGGCTACGTTGATCCAGAAGCACAGTCCCTGATAGGTGAAGGCTCGATCACTAGGGGTGAACAAGCATTGCTTGGTGGTACTATGGGTGGTGCTATCGGTGCAGCAGTAAAGCCAGTAGGTGGAGCTATATCCTCTCTGTATGGGAAGGGTAAGGAAGCGTATGCTCCAGTAGGTGAGGTTGCATGGAAGGCCATGACAACCCATCCAGAGCTAGGCACAGGAGCAGGTGGTGGTCTTATAGGGTATAACTATGACCAGGACGCACCTATCTCTGATAGGATGAAGAATGCAGTTATTGGAGCAACGTTAGGAGCAGGTGGTGCTGGCGCATTAAGACTTAATCCAGACTTAAAGGCTGCTGTAGGTAGGTTTGCTATACCTGACTTTAGGCTTGATGACAATTATCTTTCCATGAAAGGTGGGGTAAAGAGGGACCGAAGTAGGATACATAGGGAGTTTGATAGCATAGTAAGGCGTATAGCCGAAGAACCTGAAGATGTGAGAAAGGTTTTATATAAAATGCTTACTAACGAAGCTGCTCCAATTAGCAAGTCTCTTACTGGTGTTAGGGATGAGATAAGGGAGTTAGTGACGAAGTATGGTGAAGAGCTTAGAGATTTTGGGGTTATTGATCCTGAAGTATTTAAAAAGAATGTAGATACTTACATGCACCGTAGTTTTAAAAGACCGAAGACTGGATTTTGGAGACAGTTTAAAAGCACTGGTGAAAAAATATCCACTATGGGTGATGAACTTAGAATGCGTGGTATAAAGAAAGTTATCAGCGTGCAAAACTTTAGGGATGGTAGATTCCCAGATCGAGAACCTGGATGGGAGCCTATAGGAAAGCCTACAAAAGATGGGACTATAGAGGTTCGTAGAGACTATACTGAAGCCGAACGAGCAGAGAGAGGTGAGATAACTGATGCTGCGTTTGCTTTAGACAGGACTGGTAGGTTGATGGCTAATGATGTAGCTGCCTATAGATTCTTCAGAGACTTAGCTAATGATGGAAACTATGGTAGGTATTGGTCTGATTCAGATGATGGTAAGTTTACAAAACTTATATCAAGTAAGAACTTTCCAGACTCTCAGGCTAAAATATTTGGTGACTTACATGGTAAGTATGTAACTCCAGAAGTTTACCAAGACCTGAAGAGAGTGCAGAATTTAAGAGGTGGTATCATCCCATTTCTTGAGAAGATAAAGTACAGAGCTTTAAATAGGTTTTGGAAGAAGACAAAGACCGGCTTAAACCCTGCTACACATTTCAATAACGTCTTGTCTAATATACACATGTACGATGCGTATGATGGAAAGGCAAAGGATTTATTATCTGCTGCTAAAGACTTAAGGACGAAGGGGGGTGACTACCAAGATGCTTTGGATGATGGGGTATTTGGTGGTGGCGTGCTTGCCCATGAAATGAATCGAGGCCATGAATCTATACTGAATGCTTACGAAGCGGGGGTTAGAAAGTTCTCTGTAGGTGATAAAGGGGATAAGGCTCTCGATGAACTTATAGCTCAAGTTCCTGACATAGTTAAGACAGTTGGTAAGTGGACGAAAAACCAATCTTACGATAGGATGTTAAATTTATATCAGATGGAAGACCATGTGTTTAGGCTAGGTATGTACAAAAAACTTAGGTCTGACTATATGGCTAAAGGTCTAAGCAAAGATGATGCTGGACTTAGAGCTGCTAAAGAAGCGAGGGAAGGCTTTGTAGATTACGAGAAAACTTCTCCGCTACTTGAAGGGTTAAGGGAAGGTCCATTCCCATTCATTGCCTACATGTATGGTATAGTCCCACGACTGGCTGAGACTGCTGTTAAGAAGCCTTGGAAGCTGGCAAAGTGGGGGTTAATCTGGCATGGAATTAACCAGATGGGTGAGGATATGTCCCCTGACCAAGAGAAAACTGATAAGCAGAGAGCATTAATGGACCCAGAAACGCAAGGTATGCCGTTGATGGGAATCCCTGGTATGCCGAGTGGTATGATAAAAATGCCGGAAGCTATCTCACCAGATACTCCTGATGACTGGTATGTGAATTTCTCAAGAGGATTGCCTGGGGGTACTGACATGTTTGGTCAGCGAGAGTCAGCTCCTGGTGTAATACCTGGATTACCGCAGTTTGCACAGCCTTCATTCGGAGCTGCTGGTGCATTGTTTAATACAGCAATGGGGATAGATCCATTTAGGGGAAGGGGTATACCAGAGGGTGAAAGGTTAAAGTATCTCGGTCAACAGTTTATACCTAACCTTCCTATTCCTGGTATGCCATCTTATGCGGGGAAGAAACTAGACAGAGCTAGAGCTGGTAGAACCAGTAAAACAAAGGACGATCATACAGTTACCTCTGCTCTATTGTCTGGTCTAGGGTTGAAATTGACGCCAGTGTCCACTCGTAAGCTGAAGAAGAGGAGAGGATACCCATACGATAAGAAGATACGAGAGCTGTCCACCAAAAGGAGAAACCTTAAAAACAATTGGGTTGGTGAGTTAGATGAGGATTTCTACAAAGAAAGGGATAAGATAATCAAAGAGATACGGAAACTTAAACGAGAGAAACGACAGGTTCAGAATCCATGAAAGTTATACTACTATTTATTGCACTGACGGCAGCAGCGTTTGCTGGTCCACCTAAGAATGCAACCAAACACATGATGCCCTTCCCTGTTATCTGTACACCAACAGTAGGTGATATGATGGAAGCGTTGACTAAAGATTATGCAGTACATATATCTATGACATTCGAGGAGACTCCAGAGAACGGTGTATTTGTGGTACAAAACCCCAATACTCAAACGGCTGCTGTGCTACATACGAACCAAGAAAGGACATGCCTAGTATTCTCTGGTTTAAATATGAGAGAGTTCGTTAGACCAGAAGGGATGGCTGAACCAGAGGTGGACATTAGCGATCAAGGTCAAGACACGTGAGCGAGGTGTCTGATGTGGAGTTAGGTAAACTAATCCAACAAATATCCACATTGGAAGTAATGGTAAAGGAACAGAACATACGATTAGATAAGTTAGATCAACAACTAGAAAGGACTAGGGGCATAGGTATCGGTATAGTCTTAGCAACTGTAGGGTTATCCGGTGTAGGTGCATCCTTGTTTACGAGGTGGCTAGGTCAATGAATATAGACTCAAGAGTTTTAACGGTACTGCTATTTTTAATAGTCCAGAGCGCAACAGGTATATGGTGGGCGAGTAACCTATCCAGTGAAGTGGAAAGAGTTGCAGGTGTACAGGGTGGGCAGCATACGAAACAAATTGAGGCGTTGGAAAAGGACGCCCAAATGTGTCAAATAGAAATCCACAATCTTCAGAAGCTGGTTGCTGACCAAAGTGAAATTGAGGACGCCGTTAAGGGTTTGGATGTTCTTGCCTTTAAGGTAGAAGAGTTGCGTAAAGAAATCTCTGGCCTGAGAGAAGTTGACAAGGATATCATGACACAGCATGAGAAGATATTTGAGTGGATGGCTAATTCAAGCCCGTCACAACAGAAAGGTAACCCCTACGACTAATGGATGGTAAATTCTTTGTCACTATTGGTGTTGCTTTACTGGTACAGTTAGCGGGTATCGTATGGTGGGCATCTACCTTACAGTCTGCTGTCCAGCACAATGACTTCCAGATAAAGATGATGTCTAAAGATGTAGACAAGAACAGTTCTTTTGTAGAGCTTTGGCCAGCAGGAAAGTGGGGATCAGGAAGTCTGCCATCTGATGTAAAGCAGGACTTGAAGATTGAGAGACTGGAAATGCAAGTAGATAAATTAACTGATAAAATTTATGGGAATGGAGAATGAGTCACCTAAAAGAAAATAACATGAGTTGGGGTATGCACCTATGGTACGCGATAACATTGGCTACGAGATTACTTCTTTTGTCGTTGACTGCTGTGGCACATGGACTGTTACCCTTTATATTTACATCCAAAGTCTCTGATGAGGTTCATAAACTAAATGAAGAATTGTCGTGACGATAACGGAGTCAGCCCAACAGAAAGTAGACTCCACTCTAAATGGAGAGGGTTTCTTAGGGATACACTTAGAAGGTGGCGGATGTTCCGGCTATCAAATAAAGCTGTCTCCAACTACATCTCTACCACAAGATGCAGAGATGCTGTCAGAAACGATCTTCTCAGATGTCACCTCTTTGGAGCTATTAGGTGACGCCACAATGGACTGGATTGAAGACCCCTTTAGACCTACGTTCCACTTTACCCCACCTTCGGGAGCAACATCCTGTGGGTGTGGCAATAGCTTCACACTATAGGAGGTGACATGGAAAAATGGAAAGAGTTAAGCCCAGGAAAGAAAAGGTTTTATGCAGCACTAGGAATAATTATCATAGCGGCTATCGTCGGAGCTGTATCTGGCTGGTGGTCCTCGCCACCTGCTGCCTAGCATCTTGTACGACACTAAAGAAGGCAGGAGTTACCAGTCTGGGGGCAGGGACAGGTGCCATTGTGGGGAGTGCATTGAGTGGGGGTGTAGCTGCGCCGATACTGGGAGCCACGACGGGTGCCTTTGTGACAGATGTGGTGACGGAACTGAAGAGTCCGGCCAAGCCACAGGCTACAGTTTTGCACACGGAGCAGGGCATGATTGAGTGCGCCCCTGATAATTTTTGGAGTCTACTAGGTTCGCTGGTCAGCAGCGGAGGGACAGTTTTAATATGCTTTCTGATAATATCAATCGCGTTGCCAATGTTGTTGGGATGGATTCTTCCAGGCCCATTGGAGAGAAAGAAGAAACAAAGAAACTTGTTCTCATAGAATGGGTTGACATAATATCTGACGATGGATGGGTGACAGCAGAAGACTGTCATCTTCCCACGTTCTATTCTGTGGGGTGGTTAGAGTACCAGGATGATAAGGTACTAAAGATTTGTAACACCCTAGACTTTGATGACGCATTAGAAGAACACAAGAAAAAAGAAAAGCCCATAGGTTACGCAGTCACCTGCTTCCCCATGGGCTGTGTTACTAATGTAACAGAGATTAAGTCATCTTTAGGATCTCCCTTTGTGTAATGGCGTGTATGCCGTTGTAATACCCCTCGTTATCCAGACCTTCTAGCAAGATAACTCCTCTCCACCACTGGTACTCAGTGTCTTGACACCAGGATTCGGTGTACTCAGGGTGAGAGTAGCATCCTGCCGACAGACCAAATATCTTTTGTCCGTCCGGTCTTGTTTGTTCTGCATGGTTATACAAATGTGAGTGTCCTTGTACAGCAGAGCAATGCAACTTAGACACAAGTGCATGTCCTATATGTACAGAACTTATCGGTCTTCCTGCCACACCTGATGTAAAGTAATGACTGAATACGATACCTTTAATTGTAACACATTTTTTAAACGGTGTCACCTTCCATCCGAACTCTTTATACTTCAAGTCTCCTACACCTATGGTTCCGTAAAGCTCTGGGGTTACGTTGACAGCTCTATTAATTCTGTCTTCATGGTTCCCTAGAGTCATGTGTAACTTAGGCTTGTAGTTTCTTATCTTTTTGATTGGAGCGAATAGCTTTTCCTGTGCATCTATCACAGCATCCACATCTTTTCTATATCTCCTACCCTCAAAACCTTTAGTCCCTCTATCGTAGGATGACAAGCTAGGCATATCAGCCATGTCACCTATGCAGACTATCACATCAGGCTTCTTCTTGGCTATAAACTTCCCTAGTTTAGTAAACCTAGAGTTATCATAGTCAGGGTGTGCATGTGGATCACCAATCACCAGAAGATTCATTACCATTTTCTCCTTATGTATGCTATTGCAGCTTCGTTTAAGTCATCCATACTCTGGTACTGCTTCCCATCGTAGAAAGCGCAATACTCTCTACTATTAGAAATAAAAAATCTCCACTTGTTCTCATCATCCTTGTACCTTTCTACACGATAGTCACTAGCAAAGGGGTTGTCCTTTACCCTACCAAAGTTAAAGGCACTCCCCTTACCCCACTCTATCTCCCAACTCATACATCTGGACCTGCAATAGAGGCGTCCCACTTAGCCTCTGGTATCCTGGCACTGTTCCAATTCTTTAACTCAACACACTTAAAGAACATATCAATGTGAGCTTTAGTGTCAAATCTCTTCTCTTGAAACTCTCCAGTTTCTTTATCTAATCTTAGTATTATTCCCATAGGCAAATCTCCCCCTTGCATCATCTGTATTGCTGCTGCGTAGGCTGCCACTTGTAGGTAGTACGACTTGTATATTTTCTTTGAAGTCTTGAAGTCAATAACACATAACTTCCCATCTACCATAGCAACAGCGTCAACAGTACCAGCAAAACTGTAGTTGTTATCCAGCGTAGCGTTATAATATATCTTCTCCTCGGCCTTTAGCCATTCAATATCACATCCATAAGCCCATTTCTTAAAGGCATGTATGCAATTGTTTTGTTCCAACCCCTCGATAGCTCCAGCTAACTTAGAGTCTTCCCCCATAATCTTGAGTTTGATTGCTCCAGCTATCCACTCATGTACAGCGTTCCCAACCTGGGCAGCTTCCCAGCTAATATACTGACTGGCACTCTTTATCCCATTGTGGATATGATCTACCACCCTAGCAGGTAGCATGTACGTACCAGACTCAACAGTAGGTGCTAACTTGTATTGGGTTAGGGACTGCCTAAAGAAGTCAGCCCCTTCCTTTACCGCCCATTCCGTCAAGTATTTTGGGAAGCAAGCATCAATAACCCTAGTAACAGAAGGGATTTTCTTACCATCTATGGTGTAGGAGTGTTTGTCAGCGTCATAAACGAGATCAAATTCCCTACCATCCTTGTATACTACAGTCATAATACCCCCTGAGAGGCTCTGTAATGCCCGTGACGGGCTTTTTAGCTTATACCCCTGCCTACCCTACCAGGGTATGTCATCTTTGGGGGCGGGTTCCCTAGCTGGGGAAGAATACTGATCTTCCATAGGCTTGAACTTCAACTTCTTGTACTCGTTACCAGCCTTAGAAGTCTTATCACTGATAGCAACCCAGTACATTTTGCCATCAACCATAGCCTTACCAGTGAAGTCAGCGTGCCACTCCTCTTGCTTCTTGTTATTGGTAAAGGCAACCCCATCGTTATCCTTCTGTTCATATGCTTCCACTTTTCTACTCTCCCATTTGTTTAAAGTTTGTACCCAAGGGTCTGGCTTATGATACATCCACTCAGGATCAGCCATTTCTCTGATTTGCACTGACAGTTCTATACACATCTATCACAATCTTCTCGGTAGCTCTCTTGTTCTCAAGGAATTTGTGGTCAGCCCAGGCATTCTCTATCTCTTCAAGGTAATCCTGGTACACATCACTGGTAGCAGCGATAGCATTTCTATCCGCAACTGTGCCAGCAGCCTGAAGATACTCCTTCCCAAGAATTGTCTTCTTGTTATCCTCTAGTTTCTTTACCAAGGCGAGAGCACTAGCAGCACTATCGTCAGTATCAACCAAGTAATGCAACGCCTTTTCCATTCTTTCATCACTAATCATCCAAGTCTTCTCCAAATAATTGCTTTGGTTCTTCCTTTACGCAGTTAAGTATATCAGAGTTAATTGCTCTGGTCAATGTTTTAAATATAAAATCTGCTTGAAAGTCTAATATACTAGCATCCCCATGATGGGCAGACGCATGACACTCAAAACATAAAGGCATAGTAAAAATATCGTGAGCCTTCATCCCCATACCACCACCATGAGGCGCATGTCTATGCTTTAAGTGGTGAGCTACTATAGTCTCATCATGTAAGCCACAGTTTACGCAAGGTAGGGTAGCTACCCAGTTAGTGTAGACTTTTCTGACCCACCTTTTATCCTTTGGAAAACCCATATAGTTATAACCCCAGTATAATATATGTCACATAGACTGCTATTAAAATCTCCATCATACGTTACATACCCCCGATAAACATTGTTCCTCTGAGTTATCCTCGTAGACCACACCTCTCTTAGCGTGAGCCTCTTCATAAGGTACAGCCTGTATAGGTTGACCACCTCTTGACCCATCAGGGTAGAAGGTCAGACCTCTTAGACCATGACCATACTTCCTAACTATCCTAGAGAATTCATCAACGTGAGACTCATTATTAAACTCACTACCCCAGGGTGGAAGGTTAATGGTAGAGCTGACAGCATGATCTACATGCTTCTGCATCTCATACTGAAATCTTACTCTCCTTTCCACATCTTGTGCGAGGTCCATTGAGGTTTCGATTTTGGCTGGGTCGATTCCTTTGTCGATGAGTGCTTGGGCTGTACCGTCAATGACATATTGATACTTCCATTTGGTTCCATCTGTAAGGTAGCGTCTGCGATATGCCAAACAGTGGACAGTTTCCAGACCACCGGTTGTTCCTGCGAGGATGCTAATAGTCCCTGTAGGTGCAATTGCTCTGTATCCTTGAGGACAGTTGAGATAAAACTGCTTACAATGTGCGTCAGCGGATCTTTTGCTTTCTGATTCATAGACTTTCATCCATTTTTTAAGTTCATCAACCATTTCATAGCGATAATCCCTGGTTAGAAGCCACTCATGTACACCCATCAGACCAAGCCCAAGCCTAGAGTTCTTCTGTCTAACTTGACCAACCTTCTCGTAGGGTAGGTTAGCTCTCATAAGACCACAGACTAGAAACTTTGAAGCTAGCGCTACTACTTCTTTGAATCTTTCGATGCTCTCTATGTTAGCCATGTTCACCGAGCCTAAGTTACACACGTCAGAATCGTCACTCGAAACTATTTCGCAGCACGCGTTCCTAAGTGTCTCATCTTTCTTATCGCCAAAGTTAAAGGAGAATCCAGGCTCACCAGACTTCATAGCTTGCCTACAGTTCTCCATAAAAACGTCATTATCGTTACCATTTAACCAGTTATCACTGTAATTTACACTAATATTCATCATATCTAGTGGAGCAGGGTAGTTGAAGTCTTCCCTTTTAGCATCAGCGATAGTCATGGGAGTACCATCCCCATTGAATGCACCCTTCACTGGTATATCACCCCAGTTCTTAGCGTGTAAGAACTTCCATATATCGTCATGGCTTGAATCCATAGAGCCGTACATGGCAGACCTTCTGCTTCCACCTTGCATGACGTTCCTACCAACCTCATTGATTGTGTAGAGTAGAGGAAGAGGACCAGAGGATATTCCCCCAGTCCTTTCCAAAACTCTACCACTCGGTCTACAGACGGAAATGTCAACTCCGATACCACCACCAGTCATTAGGCATGACATAGCTCTCTGAGTGAGGCCAGCCCACTCTTCCCTAGTATCGTCTAAGAGTCTGAGAAGATAACAGTTGTTAAGGAAGGGAGCTTTCCTACCTGCATACCAAAGGTATCTACCCCCAGGCATAAACTCAAAGTTCTCAATACACTTAACGAGTTCTGCTTGATCTTCCTTATCCATTAGGGGATGCGTAGCACCATGCATGTCACCACATACAAAGTTCACCACAGTCCTAGCTCTATCTCCCCAGGTTTCACCTGGATACTGTTGGTATTTGTTCTTATACGTTTCTTCACCAAACTCTGTTTTGAATTCCATCCATATCCCCCTACATTGTAAATTGACTGTAATAATTCTCTTGCTTAAACCCTAACTTTCTACCTATATCAGCAGCCTTGTCGTGAACCTCATGGCAGGTGCTTGCCCAGTCTGATCCGCATTCAAGAACTGTCGATGCCATACCTCTACTTGTATTAATAAATGCTAACATTTCTTCTTGACTAACACTACATTTCCAATCTTTCTTCTTTGTTGTCTTCTTTACCGCTTGCTTCTTTGCAGCCATGACTATGCTCCCTTGTTTTTGAAGTCATCTGATTCGTCCTCACCGTACACACCGTACTTATAAGCACCTGACAATTTGAGGACAGCCCTTGCCAATGCTCTCTTCTCAGCCATCTCAGCAACGTAGTTACTGTGACAGTTGCCACCCTGACCATGCCAAGCACTACCAAAGGTTTCGATTACTACATCACCTTTAGTAGCTGTTGCTTTAATAACAGCGTAGTCCTTTTGCATTGCTATCCACATAAACTCAACCTTGATGTGGTTGTTGTACTGTATCTTCTCGATACCAGTCCTGGTGATGATAGCAACCTCTTTACCACCTAACTGTAACTTGAATATGTCCTCTTTTATATCGAGGTCATTTTCTCTTACGAGTTCAGTCAGAAACTCTTTCTTGCTACTCATCAGTGATCTCCTTAAAGTCCTTTAATTTCAACAAGATATAGCTGTCTTCATACTTCATCTGCTTCTCATGGAGTACAACCAAAGGCACTCTATGTTCAGCCTCTAGTATAGCCTGATTCATTGCATCATGCAACCATTCTGGTAAACTTTTTCTGTGTTTAACTTCAATTGACCAGCGAGGATGCTCCACATCACGTCTGGATTCACCATTGCAGCCAGTCCTTTCACCACCAAGGAGCTTGGCTACCATTCTTTCGCAATGCTTCCAGGTAGACATCAGGCATACATAGCAAAGAAGATCATTCCGGCAATGCCAAGCCCAACGAGGATAAGTGTCTGCTCGCCGTCCCAGCCTCTGATAATCTCTTGTGCCAACTCCCTAAACTCTCTCCATCTTTTTTCCATAACCCTCTTTGCTCCATGTTATGTTTAAATAGCTTTTTGAAATGTATGTCCTTACCCTCTATCCCTAGTTCCTTACATAACCCAGGCATGAACTGCGTACTAAATCTTTCAGAATAGTGAAAGTCACATAGATGTAGTGGGCTGTAGTGTTTGGCTTCCTTATGACAGTCATTGCACTTCATACATACCCTCTAATGTCTTGATGGCAAGATCAGTGTTTATTTTAAACCATTCCTTGTCGCTATACAATCTATAATCTTCAAGCAACTCAAATATCTTTGCTTCAGCCTCAAAGCGTCTTTTAAATTCTTTCTTGTACAGACAGGTGAAAGCACCCCAGGTATTGCCTACTTGTAGCCTTTTATCTACATCTTTAGTGGCTCCAATCTTTATTAGCCCAGGCATTTTCATCCCATCTTCAAATATATACACCTCTCCTGGCCCTTCCCTGCTCTCTGGCTCCTTTGAGCTGTCTGTGGGTGTAGCTGGTGAGCTTTTGTAAAGACCTTGGTTAAACTTGGGCTTCTTGCTCTTAAACTTGAGTATTTCGATAGGTACACCAAGCCCCTCTTCATGATACTTCTTTAATTCATCCATCCCAGATTTTAGCATGGCACCTACAATCTCCTTACTCCACATAACTTCTGCTTTGTCTAGGTAATGCTTCCATCCTTGCGTACCTCTGGTACCACCTAGCAATTTGCCGATTCTATACTTCCAATGATTCTTCACTTCCCCAGTAACTGGATGTTTTGGTATAAGTGACCAGCGATATCTAAAACACCTTCTGCATTTTCCACTCAGACCGGAAGCGTCACTGACCTTCGAGCCAAATCTACTGACTGGAACCATGTGATCTGGATACTCATCCGAACACGCCCAATGCCCTTTGTAACCCTCGCATCTCTTTAGTTCAACCATTAGAAAGTACCTCTTTCTTCTGTTTAGCCATCTCCACTCTCCATTCGTGGGTTGTTGGCTTATGTCTGTGGATGTGGGTAGAGCTATCCATAGGGGGGCCACACTTGGCAGCGTTTAGCTCGCTGTAGTATGGGTTCTTTACCGTCCCTACACCGTCAGATAGCATCAAGCCTCTGGCTGTACTAAATCCTAGACCACCTGAGAAGGCTGCTGCTGATGACGCCTCAACTACCGAACCATCGAAACCAGGGAAGAACTCATCAATAGGTGTCTCTCTATCATGATCCCAGACCTGTCTCTCTGAACCGCTGTACTCTTGAAGTTCTATATACACTTTGAATAGCCTCTTTTTTGCGTTGTCTTTCTGTTTATCGGAAACTCCTGATAGTTTACTCACTCTTTCCACCGCTTGCAAGCATCTATTCTTATAGATTTCGATTGGTACGGATTTGGTCTTCTCCATATCATGTGAGATCTTCCCTCTCAAGTTTTCTACATGGCTTACTAGCCTCTCTAATAAAATATGACTCATATATATATACCGTTGCACTCTAAGTTATTGTTATTGTTGATGTAATACTACCTGTATTATAATTTAACTATACCGTATTTAACCTTTATTATCAATTAGTTATCGCATAACGGTATATGTATAGGAGATATACCCTTATATGGATGACAATCATCATTTACAGAACAAGGTAAGACGTGCCAAACGGCGTAACTTTGTTGCAAAGAACAATAAGCACAAGGCCAAACGGCACGCTTCCCTAAAACAGTACAGCAGAAAGCCTAAATACCTAACTCAGTATACAGATGTTTAACAAGATGCTGGGGGTATTCCTTTCTGTCTGATAAATTCACTGTCTTGTCATCAAGCTGACATTTCCAGTGATTGTTAGAGTTCTTACGAGGCTTGACACCTCTCTTTTTAAGCCTCTTAAATAACACCCTCTGAGTGACTAGCTGCATTGTGTTTCCTCTTTATCATATAAATCATCGACAAAAGACAATGCCTGGGCGATCATTTGATCGTCAAAACTGTAATCCATGTCTTTCGGTATCTCATAAATGCAACAAAGGTGCAATACCTTTTGAACAGTGTTGTGTACGTACTCCAGCTTCTCTAGGTCAGTCATAGTTATCGTCCTGGGATTGTTGGTTAAGGTGGTAAGTCTGCTCTACTAAGTGGTGTCTAGGGTCCACATTATCAGCTTGTTTGCTATCTCTTTTACTTCTGATAGCATTATAGTCTATTTCTTCTGGTGGATCAAGGGGCGGTTCAGTAGTTAAGTATCTAGGATTCATTGTCATTGTCCTCTGTTCTGATAATAGTATAACCTTGTAGGGTCAACAAGTCCATCATTTCATTCATTTCTATATCAGCTATTTTAATACCATCCTGATATATACCTGACCCTTGATACCAAATCATAGTGCCCTCATCCATTGGCTTCTTCTCCTGGTCTACTGTCTTGTGTAGCTGCTTGAATATCATTACATAGATTATTTAGATAATCAAGATCAGTTAAATAAGTGGCTAATATATCACCACTAGAATCTTTAATATAGAATAATACACCATTTGATCTAGGTTCATCTATCTTAAAATGAACGTAATCAGGGTGTATCTCAACATCATAGTTACTCATATTTGATTAACCTTTTAACTAGTGTGTTTGTGTATAAAGCTCCTGAATTACCCTCGATTATATATCATGAATGATTAACAATCAAGGGCCAATTCAAGACCAATTGATTATAGTCTGTATCTTTTGCCCTCAATCCTAGTGTTGGGGCAACATCCAGGCCAGATTACCGAGTCTTTATCGCCTACTAAACCACTAGCCAATATAACAGAGTCTCCAACAGGTTCAGCATCGTCATCGTGAATGTTTTTCCATGGTTTCATTGTGACCTCAAACCAATCTTGTCCCTTATATTCGTACAGGCGAGTCTCAATACAGCCTTTCCATGATGCAGCGTTAGTGGTAATACCAGTATCTTTATCACCTTGTGCAGATGGTGTTGTTGCTCTCTTAGATGTGGGAATTGTTGCATAAAAGTGTGACATTATTTATACCTCGCAAGTGTGTTATTCCAGAATTTACCAGTGTTTACTTTAGCTAACATTTGCTCACTAGACAAGCCGTAATCACTAGCCATTTTCTTAATGGTCAGGTAGTTATTTACCCAGTCTAGGTATATATCTATGTTCAGGTCGGCGTCACTCTTGTCAGCGCATAATTCTACAAATTTCATGGTTTATACCTCTGTTGAAGTGTTAGGAAACTTAGACCAGTAATCCCTGGGTTTCGCATCATCACACCACATATTGTCTATCTGTCTTGTGGTATAGTGAGTGCCAATATCAGCCGTTACTGTCTTATTCCACCAATTCTGAATAGAATAGCCTAGTTGGGTATCAGGTTGCGTAGAACATGTCCAGCCGTCAACCTTAACCAGAAAGCGCGGGTTTCCATTCTTACTACTGGGCAATCTCTTAACAAACTCAAGTTTGCCTGTACTACGTGCTACATTCTTCATTGTGCTAAACCTCTGTTAGTAACTCGTTTACCTGACTACGTAAGTAGTCTATTTGTGGCTGCTCCTCGAATACCTCTACAGTATTGTCGGTCAACCATTGAGCCATTAAAGCGTCTAAATCGTGTAAGAATTCTACTAATTTATCATCCATCATGGTTACCTCTGTTAGTTAATACAACAGAGTAGACTCTAACAGAATCTACTCTAGTGTGTCAACGTCTAGCGTTAAGGGGGTAATAGACAGCGTACAATGCGCCCTGTTGGTCAAATACTCTACTGATAGTGTATCGCTGGCCTACCTTCAAAGTAAGGTTACTATCGGCCCACAGTTCAGCCTGTTCACGTGTCTGGAAGTAAGAATATACCATGGTGTTACCTCGTAATGTTTGCAATTAAGGTACCGACAGAACTATACACTTTAGCATCTGTTGCAGTGAAATTATCAGTCTTATGCGCTTGATTGTAAGTCTGCAAGGCATTCTGTGCACACTGTGGCGCGAATCCTTCAGATAGAATGCTAGTCTGACTAACCTCTACCTGATGCCCGTCTAACTCATGTAGAACAACAGTAACATTAATCATAAGAGATCTCATGTAGTGAATCGGTATAGAGAATGTAACAAGGTTATAGCAGGAAGTATAGTACCAATGATGAACCAATGATAGGTAAATAAGATAAAGTTCCCACACACTCACACACAGGTTCTAGGGTTTCCCAGTTCCTAGGTTCTGGTTAGTTCGTAAACCGGACACGCGATAAGGTTTAATCCAGAACTAATATATCAGTAAAGCCCCACAATGGGCAGGGATATAGTGATATATCTAGTAATATATCAGTGATGACAGGGGTACCCCACCCCCCTTTTTATTTTCTCTTTTATATATATATCCATCCTTCTAACCCAAGGGTAAAATAAGGAACATAAGGAGTATCTAATATACAGTTGTGGACGGTATTAGAAGTGGTGCTCCCTATATACTTACGTCCTAATGAATAAACCGCCATATAGAGGAAGGATCGAATAAACCGTCATATAGAAGGAGACAGGAGATCAAGCTTACACCTAAACAAAGAAAGGCCAGGAAGAAACCTGGAGGTTCCAACGTAGGGAAATATAAGAGGGTTAAATCCTCTGATTTCTGTGGTCCTGCTGGTGGTGCACCTGCGGGTAGTTTTCCTGTGAATACGTTAAAGAGAGCCAAGTCTGCTTTAAAACTAGCACATAATGCACCAAGCCCTTCTGGGATAAAAAGCTGTGTATATAATAAATACCCACAATTGAGAGAGAAATAATGGCATGGATTAATGGACAATGGGTAGATGAAGACGAACTCCAGGGTATGTTATATTCTGGCGTGAAACCCACATTGCCATTCTATGACCAATCCTCGTTTACCTCACCTTTAAGTACGTTAAATCAAGAGGCTACTGGTAACTTCAGTATGTGGGGTAGTCCTGCTGCGCTACACGTAGAAAGCACCCTACCTCAATCGGTAGCGGGTGGTTCAGGTGTTACCCAAAATTATGGGGGGTTTTCACCACAGATGGGTATGCTTACTGATATGGTATCCAATCAACCTCCTATGATTGATTACAGTGTGGTTACAGACGATCCTGTTAGACCTGTTATTGACTACTCAATGTTTACAGAGAATATGCCTACAGCTACATTGCCAGCAGAGACTGAGTTGCAGCTACTAGATAACACAATGCCTAATATACAGGCAGCCGTTAATCAGGATACTGGGATTGTGCCAGCCAGCAACCTTTCTGTAAACCCACAAACAGATCAAGATTATCTTAACCTTGGCGTAATACCGCCAGGAACACCTATAGGAAGCAACATAAACCAAAGTAACATGTTCGTTGCTCCTGAATATAGAGCCTCTACCCCCTCAATGATTGGGTTGGGTACAGGATGGGGGCAAAAGGATGCTAGTGGTATATTTGGTACGCCTACTGTTGTTGGTGTGCCTACTGCTGACAACCAGGGTGATGTTATGCCAGATTTGACAGGGAACATAGATATACCTGCTGCTATAGATCTTGGGTGGCGTATGACTGGAATGAAGCCAGGACTGAGAACTTCTGGTCAGAACACTGGTCAGACCATGTATACTGACGAGGGTGAGACAGATATTACAGACCTGATGGACAAACATTTTGAAGACCCTAATGCTACGAAGAATGTTGCTTTAGCCATAGCCCAGAATTATCAGGATAACCCTCAAACACAACTATGGAATGACTCTATTGCTAAAAGTTTGGGCCTAAGTAAGCATGATGTTGAGGTTGCTAACTCCTTACTGGGGCATGTAGATTCATCTGATCCTGGTACGACAGTAACTGTAGCACCAGGGATGGGTTTAGCTCCAGCAGTAACTATATCTGAAGAGTCTACGTTTCAACCTGGGGTGGTTCCTACACATACTTTAGGGAACAAGTATCTTGATGAGGTTGTAGCTGCGATTACTAAGCCTACCCAAACAACCACAAATTGGGTAGATAAGCCCTTCCAATCTTCCAATAAAGAGGAGAATGAAAGGTTGAAAGCAATAGCCAAGCAACTAGCACATGACGAGAAAGTGGCTAAAGCAAAGAAAGATAAGGATGATAAAGCTCGGTTAGCTAGAGTGCAGAAGGCAATGGCAGCTAAACAGAAACAAATACAACAGCAACAGCAAGCAGAGAAGACGGCAGCGCAGCAAACAGCAAGAGTGCGTAATGAGATACGAGCTATGTTAAATGCCAATAGGGATAGAGGCGAGGCTTCAGAAAGGGAAATAAATGCAGCCGTTGAAGCTATGGGTTTAGATTTTGGTGGCTTGACAAATAAACAATTTGCAGCGTTAGCTAGGAATACTAGAGGTGAGGCAGGTATGGATGAAACTGGTTATACAGACCATGAAGGTCTTGGTGTTGGTTAATGACAATACTACAAGACAAATTCATTGAATACTACACACTGACTGGTAATGCTACCAAGGCAGCGATAGAGGCTGGCTATTCAGAGAAAACAGCAAAGATTAAGGGATCACAATTAAAGGCGCAGTTTAACAATGAGATACGAGAAGCAACACAGAGACTCTTACAGGACAAGGTTCCAGCAGGGTTACGCTGGCTTTCGGAACTTGCTGAGAAGGCTGAATCCGAGTCAGTCAGATTGGGTGCTGTCCGTGACCTACTGGACAGAGCTGGACTTAAACCCGTCGAGCGAATCGAAACTACCACAATCGAAGCCATGTCCAACGAGGAAATCCAGAGGGAATTAGATGCCCTCCTCAAACACTAGAGCATTAGAACTTTTAAAGGAGTTAAGGCAGCGAGAACGCTTTAACAGGGTAGATGCTTATGACCCCTACCCCTACCAGCTAAAGTTCCATAAGAGTGGCTCACAGGCCAACCAGAGGCTCCTGATGGCTGCTAACCGTATAGGCAAGAGTTACTGTGGTAGCATGGAGCTTTCTTATCACCTAACTGGATTATACCCAGAGTGGTGGGAGGGTAAGGTATATCACCAACCAAT
>Ga0208919_1000523_pt1 | contig 25719 bp, 34 predicted proteins | sample 4_EtaG_FD_184076 | JGI IMG/M metagenome (GOLD analysis project Ga0208919, IMG submission 184076) | Marine viral communities from the Subarctic Pacific Ocean - 4_ETSP_OMZ_AT15127 metaG (SPAdes) (version 3) | ecosystem: Environmental > Aquatic > Marine > Oceanic | place: Pacific Ocean | collected...
ATGAGCCCTTGTCTGTTAAACAAAAGCGTGTCATGGTATCAATTGCATCCTGTCCTACAGGAACCGAAACTACGAGTTTTCCTGTATCTGACCAAACAATAACTCCCTTTTTTTCTGATATGATCTGGAAGTCCATGGCTTGCATTACACTAGTTCGTGCGTGAACAAGTGGGTTATCGAACATCTCGATAAACGTCTGTGGTTTTTTCTTAGCGTATAATACCAAAGCTCTTTTTAGTTGAAGGTCTTTTTGATTTGTATTGATTTTCAAAGACATAGCTACAGGTAGAAGCTCCTCTATAGGTCTAGCTTTAATTAAAGATATAGCATCGTGTACTAAGAACTCGTCTTCTATTTCTTTTTCTACATCTACAGTTTTATCTATGAGCTTAAATGCACCACCACCATTTGCATAGTTGTCTGGGTGCTTATCTAAAAACTCTCTAAGTGTAGGTTGATCGTAACGAACAAGAAGCATTTTATTTCTAAACACTACATGTTCTCTAACAGCTTGATCTGATTGCTCGTCTACATAAATAGATGGCTCTCCTGGGCAGTATCTAATTGCTCTTCTTTGCCCTGTCTCATCATCAAATACAGTAAGTCTGTTTGCTCTTAGTTTAAAAAACACACCTCCCTTACCGCCGATAGTTTCATACAGCTTAGGTAGTTTTTCTTCATTAGGAAGTGTTCTTTTGATTGTAGACTTCTTAGCTTTTACAGCTTTCTTTGGCGCTGCCTCTGGAGCAGGGCTAGTCTCTTTGCGAGCTATAGGACGGCCTCGCTGTACCGTAGTTTTTTCTTGTGTCATAATTAAATCGTATTAAATTAAAAGGAAAGTGGGGAGAGCCATTCCCTCCCCCTTTCAAAAATAGATTGCCTGTTACGAAACAGCAGCAGAATCAGAAGTATTCAGGATGCTAACAGCCGTTACTTGCTCAACATCATAGTCTGAATTAACATCATCAAATTTAATAAATGCAGTTTTAGACTTGTTCATAAGCGTAGCAATACGCTCAGCAGCCGTAGGGATGCTTGCGTTTGCTACTGTAAGAGTAACAACCAGCTTGGGGAAAGCCAGCTTCGCATCGGTACCATTGGAAAGAGCGTCCTTGTCCTTCGCATCATCGAAGAACAATTTTAAACCTCCGTTGGTAGCAGCCATCTTAGTCAACTTATGCTGTGGAATTACCAGATAATCATTGTGCGTTGCAGCAGCATTTTCTGTAGCAGTATCACTATTAATAGTGTCTGAGTGAAATATAAATGTTTTCATATGTTCTAGCAATTAAAAGATTAAACAGTACCTTGAATAAGAACGTGCTGGTTAGCAGATCTTGTTACTAGACAACACTCTGAACGGTAGTGAAACTTAGCAACGTCTTGAGTATCGTTAGTGAAACCAAGAACACCACCACCAGTTACCCAGTGCTCCATCTCACGGTTGTAACCGCCAGCAGCCTTAAAGTTCATTTCTAGAGCAGGAGCTCTTTCACCTGAACGTGGATCTACTACGTTAGCAAGAGGGATCATCACACCAGCAGCTAGTCTGTTATGAACGTCGTCATTACCAAGAAGTGTTGGATCGTTAAGAAGCTTAAAGCTGTTCTTGTGGAACGTGTATCCGCCACGAGAGAAAGACTTAAACCCAAGGTTTAGAGCCATGTCTCTGTCGTTGTTGAAAGCTCCGAAGCTTGCAGCAACACCTGCAGTAACGTTAGCACCAGCACCAGCGCCAGCAACCATATCGTCAAGAAGAAGGTCTTGGCGAGTAGCTGAGTAAACAGCATATTCAGCAGGACATCCGTTCTTATCCATCTCCTTAATTAGAGCATCTAGGTCAGTAAGACCAGCAGAACCGATAAGGTCTGAAGTTACCATACCACGATCTTCTAATGCTGAGAAGTATCCCTCAGTACCGTCGATATCAGTGATACCGTTTGAAATATCGATGTTAGTTACCTTCTGTCCAAGAAGCATTACCATCTCACGCTTATCCATAAAGCGCTGACGAGTATCCATCTCAGACTTGATGTAGTAACGGTAGTCACCACCACCTACATCGATGTAACCGATGTTAGTAGCTTGTGATCCAGAAACCTCGAAAGACTCCTTTACGATAGCGTAAGGATTAGTTCTCTTAACAACGTTAGACTCTAGGAAACGATCTGGTTGATCAGAACCTTGAGCGAACATGTTACCGATAATAGGCATTGTGTATGCCGTCTCGTCAACTAAAGCTACAGTTGGGGCAGCAGCGCCGTCATTAGCGTTAGCTCCAAGAAGAGGCTTAGTAGTAAAGCCTGTTGTAGTAGCAGCAGTAACTAATAAGCGATCAACACCGTTGATAAGAAGAATATCTCCTACACGACAAACAACTTGAGCAGAAGAAGCGTCGTTAAAAGAAGCTTCACTTGTAGCAAGCACTGTGTCAAAGATTAATCCTCCAGCAATATCTGTAAGGTCAGATGCTTGAGCACTTCCATCTTTGTCAACAGCACTAGCAATAGTAGCAGTTTGCGTTTGGTGTAGACGAGCTTCTTCGAAATACTGAACATTATCAGCAGTACCGTTAGACTTAATAGCTCCAGTCATTTTTAAAAATCCAGAAATGCCTTGATTACCGAAAGACTTCGATAGCTTAGCACGTACGTCTGGGGCGTTTACTTCATCAATGAAGTCGTACAACGAAGTATACTTCGTTGGATCAGCCAAATTGTACAGGTTGTTGTTGATGCCTTTAGGGGCAGAGCTAAACGTACCTGTAGATTGTGTAATAGCCATGATTTACAATTTTTGTAGTTATACTTTAAATGTCATGCCAGTACCACCTCCGAGTGCGCTTAATAATTGTTCTTCAAGTTTATTTCTTTGATCTGGTTGTTGATTGATATTTGGTCTGCTTGCGTCAACATTAGCTGCTTGTGCTACAACACCTTTTCTCCCATCACTCAATCCTTGATTATAAATTGACGATACGATACTATCTATGTTGTCTACAAGAGCCCTGTGTGCATTAAGCTTATCAAAGTTCCAATCTCCAGAATCACTTACGTAATCGTTGAAGTACTCATCAAGCTTTGAGTTTTTTTGTACAAGCTGCTTTCTGTAGTTGTCGTCAATACCAAACTTAAACGTTTCGCTTCCTGGTAAATCAAACTCTAAATAACCGAAGTTATTTGTTCTAGCAGACATGTTATTAACCCAATTCTCGTCGATAGGACTATCCATGTTGCTCGTTTCTAGTGCAGGAGCTTCGTATGAAGATCTTAATTCTGTAATAGATTTACGAGCTTTTTCCGCATCCATTTTAAGCTGAAGCGTAGACAACTTTATTTCATCTTCACTGTGGTAATCCTGGTCTAGCTTGTACTTGTTTTTAAGTAACAGAGCTACATCATCAGATGTAAGACTAGGGTTTTCAGCGGAAACTTGCAAACGCACTAAGGACATCTCATCCATTTCGGATGGATCTAATGATTGGTATCTATACCACTCCTCTGGTGTTCTACCAGTTTCTACGACGAATTTGTTGATTGCTGCTACACGCTCATCAATTTCTACGGGTTTATAAGAAATAGCTTCAGAAATAGAATCAAAACTATCGAAGTCTTTACCAAGCCTTTCGCTTAGGAATTGAAGAACCTCGTGGTCTACATTTATATCTTCTGCTTTCGCTTCCTGTTGTACAGGCTGTTCGGCCTGCGGTGTTTCTACCTGTTGAGTTTGTGGCTCTGGGGTAGGTGCTGAAACCTCGGCCTCAGGTTGTGCCTGAACCTCGGTTTCTTGTGGCTCCTGCGTAGGAGCTTCTTGCGTAGGTGGCGCATCGCTAATAGCGAAGCCAGCTGACGCCATTGCTTCTTCTAAGTCTTTATTCATATTACATTAAATTTATTTATATACGCTTTAGTACTCGAATCCCAAGTACACAACTAAGTCGCTTCCATCAGCATTTGTTCCTGCTAGGGTGCCAGCGGTACTTAAAACAACAATTTTACCCATAACATATAGCTTGTCATCAGACTTGTCTTTAGATAAAATTACTGGACCTGCTATTGGTGCAGAACTCCCAGTTGCGCTATAGCTAGTTAAAATATTAAAATTCGTGCCAGTTCCTTCTACTTCGTGATTACATCTAACAGCAGCAATAGGCTGATTTAACACAGCGTTAGCGCTAGATAAACCTTCAGAAGAACCTGAATCTCCAAAACTTCCCCCAGCATTATCATGATGAAATATAAGAGAAACATCTTCAGCTGTAAGTTTCTTTTGATAATCTACTATTGTAGCGCTAACTAGCTTACATGTATGAGCTGGAAGTACAACCTCTGTTGAATCAAATAATACCTCACCAAGAGCTAATTCAGCAGCTACTGTTGTCGGTGTTAATTTTATAAGTGAGTATGCCATAGTTTCTTAATTATTAAACAGACCAAAATCCGTATTCTACAGATGTCGCCCCTCCGTATGATTCAGCTGTAATAGCTAAAGCGTTATACAGTGGGAAGAAAGCAAACTCTCCAACTCTAATTTTGAAGACTACGTTACCATCAATCTTTACTTGCAAGAAGTCCGTGCTGTTAGCTCCAGAAACAACTTTTATATACGCATATGAAAAAGCGCTGTTTGATGCAATCAATGCTTGCGCAGAGCCTGTAGCAATACTTGTTCTAGCAACATCAACCGTAGGAGCTCCTACAGTTAAGTTAGTAGTGACAGAAAAACTCAGAGTATCTGATGAGGTGTCTGAACTTGAAAATGATAAAGTCGGTGTTAGTGTCGCCATCTTATTTTAATTTCTTCTTTTATATAGTGCAAATATAGGGAATCTAGGAAATCTTATTTTTTGCCGAATGTCTTCTTCTGACTCTTTGGTGGACGCTTACTGTGCCCCCCTGCTTTCCATAAAAATCTGTTAGCCCAATATGCGGCACTACCTTTACGTTTAATATTTTTTGCGTGTCTACTCTTAAAAGCTTTTCGTGCTTCGGGGCTGTAGTTGTTCCCCATCTTCTGATCACCAAAACGCACTACCTTTCCTCCCTCTTGCCCAGGGCCTATCGTAGAAAGAACCACAGCCTTTTTAGTAGGGTGGTTTCTTGTAAGCTTTGGTTTGTTAACTCCTTTAAGCCCAAGCTTTTTTAATTTGTCTTTTATAGCCATTAGAAGTCGCTCATTATAATTTCGTCAACAGCACCCTGCACATCACTCTTGCTCGCCTCCATCGTCATCATAATATTCGCCTGAAAGCGATCCACTTCTTCTCCGTTGTTGAACACAACGATTGTTGGGACCACGACGATCTTGTGCTCCATTTGTAACTCTGGAGCAACGGCAATGTCTACACGGGTTGTTGTGCAGTCGTTTAGCTTTTCTATCCAAGGCACACTGTTTTGAGAGTTGAACGAAGCGTTAAACTCTGCAACACATATGCCGTCTTTATTAATTCCTGGGGCACTCTCCAGAGGAGATACATGCACCACCATTAATAATGATAGAAGCGATAATACAGATACTAGAACAGTTTTCATTTTTCATCATTACAGGTTATCTATCTTTTCTTCGATACGTTTCATATCGTCTTTAATTTCGGTTACATCTTCTTGTGTAGTCATAATAGTCTGACGGATCAGTTGATCTTTCATATCAAACTCCATACGTGTAACTTCTGCAGGTAGTGGCTCAGGCAGTTCTTTAGCTAAAGCTATGTCTGCTTGAAGAGCAAACCACATCCCGATAAGGGCTGCTAGCCCTGCTACACCCATTCCTATTGTCTTTAGATCTAGTGTTACTTTAGTATCCTCTCCAATTTGTTTTGCCATTATAGTATCACATAATTTAGTCCTACAGTAAAGTCATGCCATTCTCTATTCCAATACTTATTGTATTTACCTTCTAAGAAAACACCAAGACTTTTATTTAATCTCCACCCAAAGATAAGGCCTGCACCGTAATCGATCCATTGAGCCCCGTCAGTGGTTTCAAAGTAAGAGTACTCACCCTCTGTCTTTAAGTGATATGGCATAACGCTAACCCAAGAATGCAGCCAGTAATCTTTTGTAAAGTGGTAATAGTCATAACCTAAAACAACAGAATAGTTCCATTGATTAGGCAGCTCGCTACGCTTACGATCTACATAGTCATCTATCACTTGAGGGATAACAACCTGCTCCCATACATCAGAACTATTTGCAATAAGCTCTCCGTTAGGAGTAAAGTATTCTTCTGCTTGTACGTCAACAGTATATCCCTCTTGTATAGCTAAACTTGTGTAGTGTAAATTTCCGTTAGGTAGTACCCACTGGTCTAAGGGATTGTAACCATATGGCTCTGATATACGCTGAGCTATACCTACGTTAAAACTAAACTTACTATTGACGTTTAAACGTAAACGTTGAGAACCCTCAAAGTATTCGACATCAGCAAAACCATCTTGCAGGTACTCAGCTTTAGCTATCCAGTTTTTTGCTACGTAACGGAGGAAGTAATCTTGATCTAGAAAGTTTCTACCCTGTTGTCTACGCCAATCAGCTTCAAACAAAAACTCAAACCCCTTTACCTTACCAATGTTTGCAGCATCACTATACGATCTTTCAGTACCGTTGTAAAAAGTATTTGCTCTATTTTCATATCCAAACCTAGCAATCTTTCTAACGCCTAAAGTCATAGAGTAATCAAAAGGTGTTTCTACAACATCTGTTTGTAATCCATTTGTTACAGAATAAATATTATCATCAGCTACAGAATTACCGCCGCTAACAGCTGCATAAAAAGTAGCAAACTTAAATGTCTTCTTTAACGTCTGTCCTTTTGCGTCTAAAGACGTACCAAGAATAAACACGACAAGCATTATTGTCATGTAAAGAAAAAACTGTAACCTTCTGTACTTACGGCAGTTATTTAATTGCTCTGGTAACATCACACTTCAAATCCTACATTTAAAACCATAAATCTAAACTTTTTTGCGTAACGTATTTCTAAGATGGTGATTGTTCCTAACCTCCATTCTAAATGATACTTTTCTTTTTTGTTGTTAGCGTTCCAGCTATTAATCCAATTAACCTTCATGATTTAATTATTTTCTTTTTAATAATTCTAGAGTTGTATTGTATAACGACCTCATACACACCGTTTGAAAGGTGTGAGAGGTCTATTGTTTTATCAGAAGTTTGTATAACAACTTCACCTAAATAGTTATACAGAGATATCATAGCTGTTGATGGGGCTTGTATATACAATAATCCGTTTGTTGGGTTAGGGTATACACTGTATATATCGTGTATATCATATACGCCCTGCGGCCAGCCTTGCTCACAATAAGAGTATAGATCTACACACGCTTCATCCCAAGCGACTTCGCAGCAGTAAGGATCTATATCAATAATCCAAGCGTAACACCCATCGTTAAGCCAATATGGCTCACCAGGTCCTGTGATACAACCTGCGTCATATAAGCAAGATTCTTCATCTGGAGTGTTTGCTAACTCATTGTAGTTATATGCATCAGGATCCATACAGTCTGCTACTACCTCTACACAAGAATCCTCTAACTCTGTATTTGCATCGACGTTGTAGTTAAATGCATCTGGATTCATACACCCATATATATAAGCAATACAGCTTCCGTTTTCCGTATTAGCATCTGGGTTGTAATTAAACTGCGTTGGATCAGTACATCCGAATATTACTGGGATACACTCTCCAGCGTCTGTTGCTAAAGCATTATAATTAAACGCTGTAGGATCTTGACAGCCAACTATTTCTAACTCGTCACATACCCCATCACCATCGTAGTCATTTACACAGCTATTATTGCAGTCGTAATACTCTACTGGATAATTGCAGTCAGAATTTGTGTTAGCTTCAGGGTTGTAGTTACAAGCAGCCGCATCCGTACAACCATATATATAAGGTATACAACTGTCTCCGCAATACGGCGTAAAGTGATATACCGTCCAGTTAGGACCTGTAAATGGTTGAAGAGCACCCTGTCCGTTGTTTATAAATGGGTTACTGCCTTCAGACAATAAAGTGTCCCCAGCTTCGTTAAGGACATACACAGAGTTATGTAACGTCTGAAAGGCTAGCTCTTGAGATGATTGCTGTTGATTACCAGCTTGGAAGTAGTATATATCGACTTCTTCATCAGAGTCTAGCACAATATCCCATGACTGAAAAAACTCGCCAGGACCTACGGTAAACAGCCACTGCTGCTCACCCTGCACCATACCTATAGTAGAGTTACCCCATCCGTCAGCCGCATCATCCTCAAGAACAATCTGTATACTGCACGGGCCCACAAGATCTGCTATCGTTGCAGTACTATCGTAATTCAAAGCTTCTGGGTTTGTGCACCCCCAGATGTGTAGTGTTTCGCAGGTATCTGGTAACTCGGCTTCTGGATTATAGTCTACATAATCATCATCCATACATCCGTAGATAGGAGGTGCTGGAGGGCACGGCTCTGTAAATATAGCGCCAGAGTACATCGTGTTTCCATCAAACTCTGTAAATGCTAGATCTTCTAATTCCCATAACACACTATCGCAAGCCGTGATAACACAAGCTCCGTCCTGACCACCTGAAGCATAACCGTTTAACCCATCTCCAAACTCGTCTGCCAATATTAATTCAAAACCTAAGCTAACACAAAAGTTGTAAGTATATGTAACAAGCTGATCGCCAAAGTCAAACTCACCAGGTATTACTTGATCATAAGGCTGTCCATCAGCTATATTAACTAAAGTAAACCCAGTTTCTCCAGGCCATGTATCTAACGTGAGATCCATTGACACTAGAGTTTCCGTAGAGTCACATTCAAATACATTACAACTTCCGTTATCAATGTTAGCCCATGGGTTGTAGTTGTTCGCAACAGGATTAGTACATCCAGGAAGAGGAGGTATGCAGGGATTTAAAGTAAAAGGTATAGTGTCTAAAGCTGTATCAAAATCATACACTGCTGTATCTAACCCACATGTATTGCTTATCCTATACCACCCTTCTCCAAACTGACAGCATATCCCGTCACCAAAAGCATCCATCATTACAAACTCGTAATCTCCAGATGGTAGGAATACCATGTGATTTTGAAAGGTATTGTTCTGATATGGAGGGCTTACTGCTACTACCTCAGAGTCTTCATTAAGTATTTCCCAAGAAGTCTCCCCAGCATACTGATCTGTTTGAACCTGCACATCCAACCAACTTCCTTGAGCTAATACACATGATGCTACCACCCAAAATAAAAAAACCAATAAGTAAGATTTGTTTTTCATGTCACAAATATAATTTATTTACACTCCTATTATTTCGCTTATATCACCACTAGCTACACCATTAACCTCACCTATGTTAGCACTAGCTACTAGATTAACATCATTACCATATCCTGCTAACGTAACCACTAAAGTTATTGTCCCAGAAAAATCTATGCCTACAGTTGTATTTCCGCTACCAGAAAGACTGTCAGTATCTTGGAAGTCACTATCATGATCTACAACAGCACATATAAAACTATTATTATTTTGAATAGCTGTACGAGCTGCCGCATTTAATGTAATAGCATTATTTGCTCCGTTATCATTCCAAGTAGAAACTTGACTCGAATATGCAGTAGTAAAATCTACATTATTAAAATCGTCATTTATAAGATCATCACTTGCCCCACCAAAAGCATCACTTGCACAAACTATAACATCAGCAGTGTCAGATGTACCTTCACTCTCTATATTTAAAACAGCAGTACCTACTGCAGATGTAATAGATGATGAATCAAATTGTAAAAAAGATCTTATATATCTAAATGTACCTGCACCTCTACCTGTGTTTTTAAAGTATTGAACAGCACTAATTTGAGCTGTGCCTTGTGCTGTAGATGTACCAGAGGCTTCATCTCTAGCTGCTGCTTGAGATGAGTCTACTGTACCTATAATCCTACCACCTTTATTTAAGTTTATAGTAGGCATTTAAAATACTTTTTTAGGGAGGTAATATGTAGTCGAGTTAAAATACATATTAGAATCAGGGTTTACAGAAATACTTTCGTATAAAACATTATCTATGTTATGAATAGTATTAGCAGAAGTATTTGCATTCCACCATGTAACTTTTGCTCCAGACTTACATAATGACGGTATAACAATAGCAAATAAACTCCAGTCATCTTCCCCCCATGTATCGTAAAATACTCCATCGTAAGTAGACAAAGAATCTTTTACTTCATACCAGTCTCCCTCTACTATGGTGACATTAGGTTTATCTGCAGCCCAAGCCTTAGCTTTTTCTATAACTTGAGGGTGGTTTTCTACTATCGTGTGGGATAATATAGAATTAGATTGAATATGCCCAGCAGATATACCCATACCAAAACCTATCTCTAATATATCTCCACCCCCTTCACATACATAGTCAGCAGAGGCTTTCATTATAGGATCTTCCCAAGACATCATAACCTGCATTTCCCCTCCAAATGCCTCATCTGTATAATATATTTTATCAGAAGTAAATCTTAATGTTTTATCTATATAACCCATTATGCTATTTTCACAAATGTGTTATCAGGACAGAAATAAATTAGGTCGGAGCTGGGGCTAAGCATATAACCTATTATTCTTACAAAATGCCCGCTGCTTGTTGGTATATCCGTAGTACATGTTCCGTCCGTAGATCTTAGATAAACTTTTTTACCGTCATCATCCGTGCCTGCAGGAGCTGATGGAGTAACCATACCCCTTAATAACATACCGTCAGTATTTGATGCCGTGCCTAAAGATATAGCTAGTAAACCCGTTGCTGTAGCTTCAGCGCCAGCATTGGCTTCTGCCCATTGCCCGCCGTTAGTTAAATAATAAATCTTACCCGCAGTCATGCTTGTAGTGCTACCAAAGTACACTACGTCTCCAGCCGTATGATCACCGTCGTTAGTTCCAGGAATATCAAATACTCTTGAATCTATAGTGCATTTACCTGAAAACGTTTTGTCTCCACTAAACGTTTGAGTACCACTTAAGTGAGCTGTGTCGGCGTCTAAGTAAGCACTAGCGATAGCCGTACCTTGCCACGTTCCAGAAGATATAGTACCTACTCCAGTTACATTAGATTGATTCGCTACAGAAAGTAAACCAGCATTTGTCATAGCTGCCGTACTACCCATGGTAAGAGTACCAGCTATAGTAGTTGTTGAAGCAGCACCTGCTCCTATTGTTACATCAACTTCTCCGTCTTGGTCTGCTCCATCGATCTGTAATCCTGTTGTAACAGTGCCATCAAATTCAGCGACTTTGAACCTAAGCCTACCCCTTTCTCCTCCAGATGCTGAGTCAAGAACATCTCCAAGTATTTCTGCGTATTGCTGATTGCCAGGAGATCCATCATCCAAGCCATGAAATGTAATTTTACCTAGATTATCACCATCTACCATATCATTTAAAACGCCTCCACGAAGCTTTCTAAATAAAATTTCTGAAGATGTTGCGTCGTTTGTTAGGTTTTGTATTTCAACAACTGGCTTTGCACTGTCGGTGCTTTTCACATACATATTACCAGTACCGTTGTTCCATGAAAAGTTAGTAGTTGATGTAATATCGGCTGCGGAAGCTCCAATTAACACGCCGTTGAGCTCATGAGAACTACTTCCCGTACCACCGTTAGGAACAGGTAAAACTCCTGTTACATTAGATGTTAAATCACAATATGTTGTAGAAGTACTGCCTGTACCGCCGTTAGCAACAGGTAGCGTTCCTGTTACATCAGCTGTTAGGTCGATTTGATTTCTTGTAATCTCTTGACCTGATATAGTAATATAGTCTGGTGTACCAGCTAGAGTTACAGCTGGAGCATCTGCAAGAATTTGATCTTGAATAGCGGCAGACGTCATCAAGCTAGTGTCGTTATTAGCAAATGACTCAGCAGAAGTCTGTATTGTGGTTACATCAACGCTATCCAGTATAAGCCCTGTTGTTACTGAAAGATCCCCTGCCACCGTAGTAAGGGATGCTGCACCGTTACCTATGATAACATCTACCTCGTCCTCAGTATCACCATCGGAAATAACCAATCCTGGTTGTATTTCAGCATCATGTGAAGCTACACTTAAAGTAAGCTTACCACCTTCTTGACCATCTGCTGCTACTGCTACCTCACCTAGAATCTGAACAAACGTAGTTTGACTTTGCGCTGAGTCGTCCGACATAAAATCTATTTTACCTATATCGTCACCATCAGCTCCAGCAGCACCCTTGTCCTTTCTAAAACGAATATAAGAAGGGTTTTCGCTTGCTGAGTTGCGGTTATCTAAAATTATACCAGGCTCACCTTGATCGAGGCTTATTAATTGCAAAGCTTCACCGCCTGCTGTATCCCAAAGAGCCTTAGTCTCAGCGTTTAAAGTACCGTCAGCATTTACTGTAACAAGCCTACCTGCAAAACCGCTACCTAGGTTTATAGCTATCTCAGAGGCGTCTATATTGAAAGAGTCTGAGTCTAAGCTTACGTTAACAAAATTTCCTGACGTAGCATCATAAGCCAACACTTGATTATTCGCAATAGAAGATATTGTTACATCAGTCAAAGCATTTAAATCAAAGTCAGAAGCTATAAAAGTATCACTAGAAGAGTCAAATTGTAAAATTTGAGTATTCGTAATAGACGACGCATTTACATCGGTAAGGCCTAATAAACTTGTTGGAGTAACAGAACCAACAAGATCTATAGAAATAGTATTTTGTGTTTGTATAGCTGTAGTATGCACATTGGTAGTGCTAGATAAAGCTAAGTTTACCTCATCACTGCCTACGGCCTGAGTGAGCACATTAGTGCCTGTCGATATGCTTAAGTTTATATCGCTCATACTGTAACATCCTCATTTACTTGCAACACACCTTGAAGCCATGTTTGAGTTACACCAGCTACTATCGTTTGTAGATCGTACGTGTACAATCCGCTAGTAATACCAGCCATAATGTTTGCTGGAATAGTAATTGTAATAACACCGCCAGATGTTCCAGTAATGGTCAACTGATCATTTGTTATAACAGAATCCTCAGAAGTATCTGTAGCACGCACCTCCATTTTAAAAGAGTACGTAGTAAGATCTACTGCTGCGCCAGCAGCGTCAGTAACATTTATAACAAGATTAAACGTATCGCCCTTTCTGCAGGTGATATCTAATCTTTTGGATACATCGAGGTTTACTACTGAACTCATATCATTGATTGTAAAAAGTTTTGTATATCTTGATTGTCAGACTCTACATCTGCTAAGGGAGCACGCTCACCTTTTCTTTGAGAGATAAGTTTAGATTGCTCTACAGCTTGCTTCTTTACCCTTTGGTCTTTTCTATCGTCCTTCATTGTTTCGAGCTTCTCTCTAAACATCTGCTCCCCAGAGCGAGTTCCCCCAACCATCTGAGCCTTTAACTGCTCTAGCTGCATACTCATCTGATGCATAGCCTGAGCTACCTGAACGTCTACCTGACCTTTAAGTTGTATTTTTTGTGCTTCGAGCTGAGCCTGCATCTGCATCTCTTGCTGCTTAGCTTGAGAAGCAGCTTGAGCTGCTTGAGCGTTAGCTTGAGACTGAGCCTGTATGTTTTGCTGCTGCTGCTGCTGAAGCATTTTTATCCTTCTCTTTCTTCTTACGATAAGAAGCTTTTGAGCTTGATCGATATCCTTTAACTGACGTACAGCCATAGCGTCCTCTAGATCTATTTCTTTCTGAGCTAAAGAAGCTTGAAGATTTTGCTCTAAGAAGATGCGGTCATCATCAGACATAGTTTTAACAACCTGTACACCGAAGTTGTACATAGGTAAATCCTTAAATGACGTAAGGATTTCCATACTGTGTTTACCTATAGCTTTTTCATATACCCCATAAAGAATAGATTCTTCTGGAATAATCTGTAAACACTTAACAATATCAGAGCATACCTTCTTATATAAAACAAGGGATGCGTTAGTAATATCGTACAATGCGTTATTACCTGCAGCGATAGCCTGCTGCTGAACACCAACAAGAGCGTCACCTTTTGGAGTAGAAGCATCCATAACTTCGTTAACACCAGTGGCGTCACGAATCATACGTAGGTAGTGATTGTATAAACTAATAAAAGAGTTTATGTTTCTTATCTGATTTTCTATAGAACGTATCGGTGGGTTTTGGAAACCTCCCTCTGGATTCTTAGAGCGATAGTACATAATACCTGTCTGCTCGTATATATCTTGAATCTCTAAAGGACTAAGCTCACCACCCCTACCTAGCTGCACGTTTTCTAAACCTTCTATATCTATAATCAATCCATCAGGCTTAGCTTTAGCAATAGCTTGTTGGATCTTGCAATGTGTTAATTGTAGTTGATCAGCAAATCCAGTAACGCTACCTACCAAAGACTTAGGCATCATTCTCCTAATATTTGTGCAGGCTATACTATAAGAAAGTGTACACTTAGATATATCATGAACATTTTTAGGAATGTTCTTTTGTTGACCGTAGTTAAACAACCTACCGCTATCTACAATATAGCACCCTCCGTATATCGTTTCTACATCCATCTTATATGGCTGCCTGTTGTATACAGAATCAGAAACTGGCTTGTACTCACTGCCCTTGAAGTAAAATCCTACATTGCCAAACTGAGATTCTTTACTCTCATAGAAAACTTCGTCTACGCTTTTAAACTCAAACTGTAAAACATCGATAAGGTAATCGTCATATCCATACGTCATCTTTCTACCACTTCTGTCGTAACCTCCGCTAGCAAACTTACCAGAATCGTTATAGCTTTTATGCATAACCTTCTGCGCCATTTCTTCATACTCCTTTTCTGTAAACTCGTCGCCAGCCATACGCTTTAGATCCATAATAGACATACGCTTTACATGACCTGCATAAACGATGTCATTCATATTGGGATCTTCAGTATAGCTATGTACGAAGAATGAAGGATCTACATACTCTTCAGTAATACCGTAGTTAGGATCGTTATTTCTTTTTACAACACCTATACCGCACGTGACAAGATCATTGACAGAGCGTCTATATATATGCTCATCGAAATCATTCCAATCTAAAGTTAGAGACGTAGCCAACTGCGCTGCTATCTCTGCGCTAGTTTTTATGTTTTCGTCTAAGAATATTTCTGCTTCCTCAGTAGTATCTGGTACGCTTTCTGGATCAAGCTCCATAGTTAATCCAAGCTGCTTAGCCTCTGCAAACTCTGTTTTGTTTTTTATTGTAGAGTTTATCTTAGCCTTCTGCATTTCTTTTTCTTGCTTAGATATAGGATCTATAGCTTCGACAGCAGGGTACGGCTTACGGGAAAGTATTCTGTTTACAACAACCTTTACAAACTTAGGTACGATAGGTACAGGGGACCAATCTATATTAAGTAACGTCCCGTCACCATTGTTAGGATCCAGAGAGTTAAGTATTTGTTTATAGATAGAAGTGTCCTGCGTTCCGTTAGCGTAGTCTCTATTTTTTTCAAACTCATACATCCTACGATTTAGTAGTGATGAAGAGTCTTCACCAGAGCCCCACTGCCCGTGGATAGCTTTAGCGTATTTCAGTCCGTATTCATTTGAAGCCTTTTCTATGGGACTTGCAAATGGATCTGGGAAGTTGCCGTATGTTCCTTTACTTTGTCCGTACTCCATTATGCTTCAGTTGTCATATCTGCAAATATACTGTTTTTCACTTTTTTAGAATTGAGGGGCCCGAAGAGTTGTATTTGTATTTTCTGAAAAAAGTTTTCTCTTCAAAATTAGTGCGTTTTATTTTCTTCTCTACCTTTTGAGAAGCGAGCAAAGCCAGGCCAGAACTTATCGTAAGGTCATACTTTGTTCTATCGTTTATTTTAAAACCTATCCAGTCTTCTAACGTGCGGTTGAAATACATCCTTCCCATATCCCCTTCCTCATTATACCCCACATGTTGATGGATATAATCTTCTACAGCTTGAGCATGAGCTTGGAGTACATCTTGTGAGTTAGACGGGATGCCTTTTGTTTTAACGTTACTACTGTAACTAGATGATTTTAAGTGATCTGGTCTATCCAATACATAACCGTCATAACCACGTTCTTCAAAATATCTAACGATCCCATATTTATTATTTTCTATAAGTAATGGATATCCGTAAAAGAAAGAAGCCATAAGTATATCCTCATAAAAAATCTTGGCCATAGGTGGTCGGCTCATATATTCTGCAACAAACATATTAGAAGGATGCACCATATTAAACTTGTTAAACAAATGGCATGCACCTTTAGAGCCCCTCCCATCAACAGTAGCATCAAGATCGTAGGAGTCAACACCTCCGCAACCAAAAGCATGGTTTGGTGCAACAAGCTTTCCTCTTTCGTAAATTCTTTTGTTCTGCATTTCTGCTGGAGGCATCCAAGCTACCCTCCACCTTCCGTCAGCCATAGGCCTAAATGCAACCCTCCCGTCACGCTTTCCATCTACCCAAACAAAGTTTCCTTGAACAACAGGGTTAGGATATAAGTTGTCATTGTTTTCTATTTGCTCATAAATCTTTCCTATATTAAATAGGCTGCCCTCTATACTATCTCTAAAAGCTTCTTCAGGAGAAAACGGGAACTGACGTATAAACTCATTAAGCTCCCTAGCGTCAGTCTTCATAGCAGACCTCTCGTTTTTTAAAAAAGTCTTAGATCCAAAAGCTACAGCCTCCCCATCGATACCGTCTATTGGAGACTTAGGATCTTCTATAACAGGATCTCCGTGAATATCAAAGAACCCTTCTAGCGCATCATAAGCTGGGATAAACAGTCTATACAATCCAGACACAGTTCTTCCGTTGGCGTTACGCATACACGGATCAGAATCTTCCCATAACTTTTTATACTGCTTACCACCTTTGTCCATGGGATTTACTGTACTACCAACCAAAGACTTACCCACTATCTTTCTACCTACAATAAGGCAAGTCCTTTGTATCCTCCAAGCTTCCTTTATATCGGTAGGTTTTTCCCACTTACCTGCCTCATCGAGATACAGTAGATGCAGCTTCTCTCCGTCATACGCATTGTTAGTAGTGTTCTTCCAATTGATAATCGTATTTAACGCTTCACCTTTTGCAGAGGTTTTATTGTTTTTTGTTATACGTTTTGATGGCTCTCGGAAAGCTAGTTCCATACGTGGGTTTGTAGTACCGTCCTGTATAGGCTTAAAGAAGAAAGGGTACGATTTAAAAATCGGGACTACCTTTTTCATAAATATGTTTTCCTGAGCGTCTTTACCTGTTTTCGACTGGATCCCCAAAAGCTTGTCTTTAACCTGTGTAGCTTCGTCCACAAGAACAGAAGCACAGATATTGGTATAGCCAGAGCGACGACACTTAGTATATAGCTGACCGATACAACGAGGATCAGACTCGCACGCAGCCATGTGTAGATAGATTTCACGTTGGTAAGAAAGATACGACGGGTAGCCGATATCTATTCTGGACCACTGTAAGAACATGTAATGACGCCCCGATATATATACAGGTGTGCCGTTATTATAAAACCAAAAACCCTGACGCCTACGTCTATATTCTTCTTCGATATACGGACGAAACCTTTTTCTAAATTCGCTCGGCGCCTCCATCCACTCGTCCATACTGCGAATCCTAAGCAGCTCTTTGGGTAGTTCTTGACGCCTCCAATATTGATCCTCCTGCGGAAGGTCGTGGAAGGCAATATCGGAATCGGCTGGTTGTTCGGGAAGCATAATGTGTAGACCACTGATTGTGATAACTTTACCCTGCGTGCCATCGGGGCATATACCAACAGCTTGTTCATTATATTCATTAACATCGATAAGCATTATTTAGAAAAACGTTCTGCAAAGCCACTACTATAATCAGCCTCTTCTTCTATTTGCCCGTTGCTAGAAAGATCCTTTAACATCTGCTCTAGCTTCTGACGTTCTATAAGAAGCTCCTTACAATCAATAGCAGTTTGCTTTATAGATTGTAATTCAGCTTTACGTGCGCTACCATTTATTTCTTGATCAACAGGTTTTTTAATTTCACTAATCATATTATCTATGGCCTGCTCCATAGAAGACATAAGCCTTTTAGCTGCACTCGCTGTCGTAAACTTTGACATAGCTTATATCATCTACCCTCATTCTATAAACAACATCACCATTATCTAGCTTTATTTTATAGTCAGAGTTTTTATCAAAACCTATAATATCACCTGGCTTTACACCTTGAGCTTCTAACTCTGGATGAGGCATATATACTTCTGCCTCATCAGCAAGTTCTTTCTGTGTAGCAAGCTCCATTATAATACCGCTTTCAGAAACCTCATCCTCTCTTTCGTCTACAGGTAAAACAAACAACCAGTCAGAAAGCATATGCAACTCATCAGAGTCTTTATCTCTATATGCTATTGCTTGACTCATCCTTCCGTTTTCTGGATCGTAAAGAACAAGATGCCTTTTGTCTCCTAAGTTTAACGCTGGGTTTGTTGTTACGTGATGGTGGAATATAAGGGTATCACCAGGCTTACACTGTAGCTCTGGATGTTTCATAGGTGTAGCTATAATTTCTCCATAGGAGATCCTATGCTCAAACTCGTTAAATTTATTTTCTAGGAATATCTCTTTATCCCCAACCTTTAAAGTGTCCTCAAATTTCTTTGGGACACTTACAATAAAATGATATACGGCATTCATGTCTATTCAAATTTACAGTCATATTCAATTAATACTGGTTGATTCTCAACCGTTTTCCAAAGGTAAGTAGAATCTTGGTCTTCTATATACACTTCGTATCTACGAACATTGTATTTGTATAAAGACCTTTCGTTTTCCATAATAGCTGACACCTTGCCGTCTCCTGCACGCATGCCTAGATAGTAAGCCATAGCGTCTTTAGGATTTGGGCCAACAACTATTTTTCTAATAATGTTTGCCATATGTAATTAATTTTAATTTAGTGATATATTATTTAATAGCTCCCACTTTCCGTCATCACGGCTGTGGTAAGCGTTTTCTAGTATAGTGAGTATAGCATTAAACTCTGTTCTACCCATTGTGCTCCAAGAGTACCCTGCTGTGTATTCTGTTTCAAAAACATTGACTCCTATAGGTACAGCACAACAGAAGATGTATGCAAAGTCATCTTCTAGTTCGTACTTAGATATAATTTCATTTAACGTATCTAATACTTCAGCTATCTCCTCTATGGCGTCGTGCTTGCTACTCATTATGAAGCGCCTATTATTGCTACACTTGATGGAGATGAGTTAGTTGTTCTTAAAATAGCCCTAACTAACCAAGCCGTAGTGCTTGTTCCGAAAATCTCTATAACGTCACCTACTACACCTCCACTTGTAGCAGAGTCCCCATCAAAAGAAAGGTTATCATGATTTTCTTCGTTAGCTGCGGCAGTAGAGGAAGTTACTCTTTGAGAAGCCGTCTCGTCATCTGTTAAGCTAATAATACTTACAGTACCATAAAAATATTGTGTTTGAGAACCTGCCCCATGGTCGCTAGTAGATATTTTAAAAGCAGTGCCTGAGTCGCTTGTAAGAACAAACTTAAAATAAAGTCCAGCAGCACATGTTGGTAAAGTAATTCTTCCCCCAGCAAGAGTAGTAGCATCTACATAAATAACCTTACCTGAATCAGTTGCAGCAAGGCTGCTTGCCCCGCTAACAGTAGAAACTGTCTCCGATCCCTTTCCAATCGTAATTACATTTGACGATTGTGTTATAGACAAACCGTTGCCAGCAACAAATTGAATTGCAGTAGAATTGCCTGCTCTATCAGCTATTGTGACCGTGGGATTTGAAGCGCCAGTTACAGTAGTTGTTATGGGATCAAATATTGGTAGGGCTCTTTTAGAGACTGTTTTAGCAGAGCTATCCCATACTAACACTGTGTTAGAAGATCCCTCAGATAAAGTATTTATCTGTAAAGTTTCAACTTTAACAGCTGCTGTAGAAAGTGATAAAGCACTATCCACTCCACTACCATCTTCTATAACTTTTAATGAGGATGTTAAAGCAGCCGAATCAGAAGTCTTTAATAACCCCTGATAAGTATTTTTTATTGCATTTCCAGAAAGAGTTCCCATATTCTTATTTTTACAGCAAATATAATCAAATGAGTAGATATCATAAAGGACGTAAGATACGAGAGTTCAGTTATCTTAATGATAGGTATGTCGGGAAGAACTATATGAAGTACTATAAACACGCTATACGTGACATATCTAACAGTACAGATCTTACCATGAACGAGATCAACGTCTTAATATTTATGTACGACTACGAGTTTTTTACAGCCGACCATATGGCTGATGCGTTATATCAGAGCCCACGTAAGTTCAAACAAAAAGTTCTGTATCCTTTACAGAAACGTGGGTGGATAGAAAAAGCCTTTGATAGAACCAAAGTCAACGAGATGTCTTTTTCTGAAGCTTTATTCCATGAAAGAAAAAACTATAAGAACAGGTACACTATATCCCAGCGTGCTAGGTTGACAGTACAAAAGTTCTATAGGAAGCTAGAAGGGTTAGAGCAAATCGTTATTTAGATTTACATAGACTTTTTTACTCCTTCTAAAGTCTTGCCTGCCATCTTTGCCATTTGCCCTACTACCATACCCATCATACCTTTCTTTGGGTGAGTCACAACTTTAAACTTAGCTTTTTCTACAGCGCCGTCATGAGGCTGGTACTTTCCCTCCATGAGGTAAAATCTTCCAGACTCTTCCATCCAGTGATATCCTTCAGGGGCGTCTACCTTAACACTTTTGTTTGTCATGGTTAGCTTACCGCCTTCCTTTAATTTTTTACTTTTCTTACCGTACCTCATTTGTTAAAAACATTTAAAAACTTGACTCGTATTAAATAAAAACCATATACTTGAATCAAACACAAATATATAAAAGCTATGAAGAACTTATTTTTAACACTCGCCCTAGTATTTAGCGGCACACTTTTCTGTCAAGAAACAAACGTTAACGTAACTCTAAAAGGAGTAGAAGACTCTATGTGGATGTTTGGACTCTTAAGCGACAACTACTACAAAGGATATAACTACGAAGCAGCAGACTTTACTGGTGAAGGATTAATAAGAGAAGGCAAAACGATAGACTTCAATATTACAAAGCCAGGTGCTTATTTTGTAACAATGAAGACTTCAAAGTTTCAAAAAGTAACCTTGGTACACATCATTGTTGAAGAAGGTGAAGACTACAAAATTGTACAAAGAGTACGCAATAAACAGTTGTACTTATGATCTTGGGAATCTAAAGACAGTACGTCTAGCTTGTTCCGCCATCTTTGCACCTTGATTAGCCATACGAAGTCTACCCCCTAAATTCATTTGATAAGGAACAGCGCCCTCTTCTCTTGTACGTGGAGGTGCGTCTGGTCCTGGGTTTGACGTTCCTTCTCCGAACCCTGGCGTTTGTACAGCGTCTGGTTTTACCTGAATAGTTTCTCCTTCAGGAGTAGTTATAGTTTGTCCAGTCTTAGTAGGATCTTCAGCAAATACTTGTCCAGAAACTATTTTAGATGGTTCATACGTTTTGCCTCCCCCCCTTATGTAATCTCCTGTTTTTTCATCACGATAACCATCTTGAAATTCTTGTGAACGGAAAGTAACGCCTCTTTTTGTTACTTCTCCTGTTTCTGGATCCTTAGTATTTTGTGTATTTTCAACTCTGTCGATACCATAAGGTGTAACACCTGATATTACATTTTTTGTTTTATCCGCATAAGGATTTAAAACAAGCCCCATAAGACCTGCATCCCCAGTATTCAAAGCTGTTTCTATAATATGCATGACCTCAGATCTTCTACCTGCAGCCTTATTCATTCCTGAAGTATCCATAAAAATTCCCTTTTCTGCTAGCTCGTCTTCACTTATTATGCTCCCATCCCTTCCAATAGGTTCGCCTTGAAAATTAGTTTTGTATCCTCGTAGCCCAACATATTTCATCAAGGTCTCTTCGTCAATACCATCTACAGCTAAACCTACACCTTCCTTACCTGCATTCTCTTCAATGTAATCATATATTACACGTGGACTTTTAACTCTTGCAGAATACGTTCCTTGCTGACCTTGTTGTACTTGGAAAAAACCAGCAGCGTCTGCGTCAAAATATATCTCACCTTTTGGTCTATCTCCAGGATCACTACCCTCTTGCTTTTTTACTTTCTTTCCTTTTTCACCATACTTCATCCCATCTTCACCAATCTTAATAGTAAGCATAGGCTCTCCATCATTCATACCTCCATGCCCCATAGTCTTACCCCCGTACTCCATCTTGCCCTTATCGTCAGCTGCATAGAAAGGAACCATTTCGCCCTTATCATTTTTCACCATAGGTAGTTTACCCCCAGCTTTCATGTAATCATAAAGGCGTCCTCCACCTGGCATCTTAGGCATGACTCTAAGTCCTCCCATTCCTTTTTTTGGTCTTCCTGGTCTATCGTATGTTCCTGGTCCTTGTGGCATATCTATTTATTTTATAAGTCTGTATCGTGTTTTTTAGATCCTCGAATAAAGCTATTTACTCTACCCATAGCCCAAGCAGCCATAGGTATACCTTTTCTACTACCGCCAGACATCCAAGCTCCTTGGCCTCTGCGGTACACCTTAACTAAGGTGCTATATGATTTACCTGACTTCTTAGCTTTAGCTCTTAATGTTTTCTTTACTGCAGCACTCAAAGCTTTACGTGCAACCTTGCCACCCTTCTTCATCTCCCCAGCCTTTTCTTTTTTAGAAATAGCTATAGCTGCCTGCTGTGCAGGAGACTTACTCACCTTCATGCCTAGCTTGGCTACTTTAGATAAGTCGATCTTCTTCCCTTCCTTGTATGCTTGTTTTCGTATATTCATTTTTCTTGCATGTGTATCATCAGAACCAGCATCATCATCCCCCTCTGTAAAATATCTTTCAGGGAAACCTAGTCGATATGGCTGCGTTCTTTTGCCCACATCGCAAATATAATCATATAATGTTAATACGATTGGTGCATATGACCAGAGACATAATCGCCTTGAATGTTATAGTATCTGCTTATATTGTAAACTTCATTCTGCGTAAAGAGATACATAAACTTATCGTATAAAGATATCTCGTTCCATAAAGAGTTGGCGTTAGTTTCTACAAACGCAAGCAACAGCTCCCTCCTTCTATTCCTAACTAGAGACTTAAGAAGCTTTCTTTCTGTATTGCTCATATTAAGGTATGAGGTTTGGAGATCTCTACAGTAAACTTTCTTTCCGTTGCGCAAAGCGTATATCGTTTGCTTAATACTTTTTGCTTTTGCCTTAGCCATTAGTACGCATCTTTAATACGTGAGTAAAATTCTTCATCGATATCTTTTATAGGGTTGATAAAGTTTACCCTACAGTGTCTATTGATTTCTTTCCTTTTTGTCTTAGAGTTTGTCACACAAACATTAGCTGCCTGATATGACGCATTCTTAGAAAGCAAAGTATCAACTCTTTTCTTTGTTGTCTTGTTCGTTTTGTAACTCATCTTTATTCAATTTAAAAAATTCTTCAACACGCTCTTTATCTATAGACTCTTGATTTTTCTGAAGATCGTCTAATTGTTTTTTGTATTGTCCAGCCATGATCTCCCAAGCGATAGCTTTTTCTAGAAGCTGGCTTTTCGTATGTGCCTTAAGTAACGCTTTGATCTGATCTTTCTCTAAAACGTTTTTTAGTTTAAACTCTTGATCACTCATCGCTACCTTCTATTGTATATGCTGGATCAGTGCAGTAAACAAAGATCGGTGTCTTTGGTCCTACATAACTACCAGCAATGTTATAATCAAAATGCTCCATAGCATCTTCACGAGTCATCCCATCATCTCTTTGAAGGATATCTAAAACTTGATCTATATCGTAGACAGCTCTAGTTTCTAACCCATAACTGAAACCTATGATGGCTTCATCAAATCCAGTGGCGACAAGGCATTCGTTGTCTTCTAGGATCTCTAGTATGTATTTATTCATATGTATTTAATTAAAGTATATAGCTAGCCCTAGTCACTACTTATCATATACTAGACAAGTAATATAAGACTCTAATCGATAGTAGGAGGACCTGTAAGTTACTTACGTAATCTCCCTCTGAACAACCAAGGTCAAAGTCTCTAAGACCTTTGGCCATAAGGTTGTGACTAAAGTCGTAGCAAAGTTACTACAAAAAATTTAAAAAGTCAAGCCCTAAAAAAAGAATCTGCGTGGTCGGCACGTTTTAGGTGCCTCCACTACGATTCTTCGCTACACCATAACGTCATACCTATAATAAATATTGCGTACACAGAAAATACAATTAAAGCTGTCATGTCTATTGAATTAGTACATGCAAATTTAGTGAAAACACCGCTTCCTAAGTGTTAAAAAAAATCTAAGCTATACAGATCGTGGGGATTATACATACATGCAGCCGTTGGCGCACGCAAACCGAAACGCATCTGCAACCCTACCGCCCTCTACAATGCTGACAACCCGTCAAAACTTTCAGCGTTTTTCCTATACAACTTTACAGCGACTTAAACAAGTTTATTGTGTTAACAAACGCAAAGACATAAATCGTTGAGACAATACCACCCCCCGAACCCATGAACCCGCCAAGCCACCCCCGACGGGGTACGCTATACAAAAACTATTTGACTTCTGCAACTATTTAACAAGTCTTTGCATTTGCACCCTCATACAACTTTTTTCTGACATATGCAAGGGCATTAACATCTATTAACGTCAATTGTCTATTTATCGCCTGATATGTTAAATTACTGTTAAAGTGTCGATAATATTTGCTTTTATCGAAGTGATGTGCGTATATTAGTACAAGAAACAAACAAAGAAATGAAAGTACTAAACACCATACTACACGACAAGCGCTACCGCCGTGAGTACTCTAACAAGACTTACAGTAGTAGCAAAGGTCAAAAGACTAGCCGAGCGATGGCATCGACTGACCGCCTAGAGTGTGCATACTCTGACCGCATCGAGCGAGCAGATGAGCAACGCAACCGAAGACGCCGAGCGAGAGCATAAGCGCCGACTACATACGAGCCCGCCGAGATACTCGGGCAAGTGGAGACCACACGAAAAAAACGGACACGGTGTAAAGCCGTGCCCTAAACTTTAATAAATAAACAAATAGATATGTTAGAAATACTTAACAACATAGCGCAGGACTTATTCGATAAGGACTATTCAGACCTATCAGACGTACACGAAATTAAAATCGTATTGAGTACACTATTTAATAAATAAAAACCCTTTTCAATTATGAATGAAAACCAATTACCAAACGTGCAAGATATCGCACTACAACAAGCGCTCCTAGATATGGGTGCAGAGTTTGACTTAATTAATTTTGATAATGCATAATAATGTCAACAACCCTAGCGTTTTAGAAATGACGCTGTTAGTTATAATTATGTTGCTATGCTGTTGTGTATGGTAACGAAAACCAATAAGAGATGAAAATAGTAAACGACAACCTAAGTTTAAGAAACTTTGAAGCGTGGAGTGGTGCAAAGAGCACTAAGCAATTAATCCTTGATAACAACAAAGAAGATGACTTTGAATTTATGATTGAGGACTTATACCCCGATGGCATGACGGATACGCAACTAAACGATATCCTATGGTTCGAGGAAGATTGGATTTGTGAAATGCTTGGGATAGATAACGAATAAAACTAATTAAAATGAAGAAAT
>Ga0208919_1000524_pt1 | contig 25717 bp, 27 predicted proteins | sample 4_EtaG_FD_184076 | JGI IMG/M metagenome (GOLD analysis project Ga0208919, IMG submission 184076) | Marine viral communities from the Subarctic Pacific Ocean - 4_ETSP_OMZ_AT15127 metaG (SPAdes) (version 3) | ecosystem: Environmental > Aquatic > Marine > Oceanic | place: Pacific Ocean | collected...
ACGATGCGTTCTATATCTTGACAGACGTGCCAAACGGCATGAAAATGTTCAACAGAGCACCGTTGACAACTGCAATGGAAGGTGATTTCGACACTGGCAACGTAAGATACAAAGCTAGAGAAAGATACTCATTTGGAGTATCAGACCCTAGAGGTATTTTCGCGTCACCAGGTGCGTAATAACTAATTAAGAAGGGGGCTGTTGAAGGCCCCCTTTTTTTATGGTAGAGAAGAGGGATTCATGAAGACATTTCGTATACAAATCAGAGCATACGGCTATTATGCAGACTTTGAACTTGCGTCAGAGGATGATGATAAAGCGTTTGAAAATGCACTAGTTGACAAACTAGGAAAAAATGATATTGTGTGGGAAAAAGATGGATTCATTGATTCATCTAAGTTATGGCTAACTTATGAGGAGACCATAAATGCAAACTCAAGTGAGAGACCTTTACAAAATGAAGAGGAGTCTCGAAACAGAATGGGCGGTGCAACAGCGTGATAACCAAAGGTATACTTTGGATATGGTAAGAATCGACAACAAAATTAGAGAAGTTGTTAATGCTATTAAGATAGAAGAAGCTAAAATAGCTAATCTTACTAACAAAATTGAAGACGCAGCACCTGAAGTTTCAGTAGCTACTTAGTAAAAAAGCTACATCGCTGAAAACGTACTTTCACTACGCAATCTCTTGCACTTCATTATAATCTGCTATATAAAATACCCACTATACAATTTAAAGATCATAGACGCGTATAGTCGACGGCCTAGAGACTATGATCGTATAAACTAGGAGGATATAAATATGGCAAAAACAACGTTTTCAGGACCGGTGATTTCCAAAAATGGATTTCAAAACTTCGGACCTGGCATGACAGTTAGCTTAACAGCTGACACAACTTTGACAGTTGCTACACACGCAGGTAAGATCTTACTTACAAATGATGCTGACGGTAAATTTACTTTACCAAGTATTAATGTAAATAGTAATGGTGCTACTGCAGGTGATACTGACTTCAATAACTTAAATAACATTGGTGCAACTTTTCACTTTTTTGTGGAAACAGCTGCAACTGATATGGACATCAAAACAGATGGTACTGATAAATTTATTGGTGCAGTTATGATTGGTGTTAATGACGGTTCGAAAAAAGCTTTCGTATCCGACAGTTCAAGTAATGATGTTATGACTATGAACGGTTCTACAAAAGGTGGAATCGCTGGTAGTGTGGTATCTTTTACTGCGGTTGATACTAATAGATATATGGTTCACAATTCTTTATTGATTGGATCAGGTACTATAGTAACACCATTCGCAGACGCGTAATAAGTAATTAGTGTGGGGCTTCGGCCCCATACTTAAAATTTAAGGAGATAAAATATGGTAAGTGACCAAAAAACTTTACACATGGATACTATTGGTTCTAATACTTTATCAAGAGCTGGCAGAGCTAGAATTACTTCTATTCAAGGAAAAGGAATAGCAAGTTCTGTTCTTAAGTTGCACGATTGCGCAACTACAGGCGAGGCAGATTCTGGTAATTTAGTGGCTACATATAAGTATAACACTGAAGGTTTAGAAGTATACATTCCTGGTTCAGGAATTCTTTTTGAAGATGGAATAGTATTTCATTTAACTGGATCAAGTGGAAGTGTTACTGTAACTATTACAGGAGCATAAAGTGGCTAATACTACTTCTGGAACAACTACGTTCGACAAAACTTTTGCTATTGATGAAATAATAGAAGAAGCTCACGAACGTATTGGTCTACAAAATGTAGCTGGTTATCAACTAAAATCAGCAAGAAGATCTCTTAATATATTGTTTCAAGAGTGGGGCAATAGAGGTATTCACTATTGGGAAATTGGATCTACAAACTTAGATTTAATTGAAGGACAAGCCGATTACAATTTTTTTAGAGCAACCGGAGACGGAACAAGTGCAAGCACAACTGCACCTGCAGATGTATACGGAATGTCAGATGTATTAGAAGCACAGTTAAGATCTAATAGAACACAAACAACACAGGCAGATTCTCCCATGACAAAAGTAGATAGATCTACTTATGCAGGATTTTCAAACAAACTTTCAAAAGGAACACCCAATCAATATTGGGTTGAGAGATTTGTAGATAAAGTAACCATACACGTTTATCCAACACCAGATTCTACAAATGCATCAAAAGACATGCATTTTTATTTTATAAAAAGAATTCAAGATGTTGGAGACTATACAAATGCAACAGATGTTCCATTTAGATTTGTTCCTTGTATGGTATCAGGATTAGCCTATTATCTTGCACAAAAATATAAACCAGAATTAGTTCAAGCTATGAAATTAATGTATGAAGATGAATTAGCTAGAGCTTTAGCAGAGGATGGGTCAGCTTCGAGTACGTATATTACTCCTAAAGCTTATTACCCAAGCACATAATGCCAAAATACGCATCGGGTAAATACGCAAAAGCTATATCAGATAGATCAGGTTTAGAATTTCCATACAATGAAATGGTTAAAGAATGGAATGGATCTTTAGTTCATATGTCTGAGTACGAACCAAAACAACCACAATTAGAACCAAAGCCAATGAGTGCTGATGCAATATCTCTCGCAAACATAAGACCTGATAGAATAGAAAACGCTGTGCCTTATTTATTACCTACAGATGCTTTTGAAACTTATGCTGCAAGTTCTAGAATTATAAATGTAACAGCGCCTGGTCACGGATTAACAACTGCAACAACATATAGATTTAGAGGAGCACCCTTAGCAGTGACAGCTGCTGGAGGTCGTTTTCAGTTTACGGACCCAGAAAATTTTGATGGTATATCTGGATCTAATATTGCAAAAGCTGCTGGTTATACAATTACAACAGGATTATATGTAGATGATGCTAGAGTTTCTACAGACTACGCTGTAGCAAATTTCTTCTTCTTTACAGTTGATACAGATACTGCTACAAAAGGAGGAGTATCAGGAGGAGGAATAGGATGTTCAGTTGGACCCGTTACATTGAGTGCATAAAAATTTTTTGGTATAGATTAAGAAGAAAACAACATTGTTGGATTCACGCTAGTTATACGGTTAGCTGTGAGTTTTGTAAAAGGATAGCAGCATAATGGCAGGAATTAGTTATACCACTTTAGTTACACAAATTAGAAACTACACAGAAGTAGATTCAAATGTTTTTACTGCAGATCAATTAGAAAATGTTATTTTAAACGCACAATATAGAATTATGCGTGATGTTCCTATTGATGCAGATAGAAAACAACAATCAGGAAATTTAGTTACAGGACAAGAAAGTATTAATGCTCCAGGCGGATCATTATTTATCAGGGGTATTCAAGTTTATGATTCTACAAGTGCAACAACAGGTGCAAACTCTTGGTTAGAAAAGAAAGACGTTACTTATTTACAAGAATATGTTCCATCAACAGAATCTGCAAAAAGAGGTAAACCGAAATACTATGCTTCTTTTGGTGGTGCTACGGGAGATGGTGATACTAATTCTGGACGTATATATTTATCCCCAACACCAGATAGTACTTATAAATTTAGAGTGCATTACAATAAAATGCCAGCTACCTTGGCTTCTGATAATACCACTAACTACATTAGCTTGAACTTCCCAAATGGCTTATTATTTGCTTGTTTAGCAGAGGCTTTTGCCTTTTTAAAAGGCCCTATGGATATGTTGACACTTTATGAAAACAAGTATAAACAGGAGATACAGAAGTTTGCTAATGAGCAAGTTGGAAGACGAAGAAGAGATGACTATACTGATGGTACAGTCAGAATACCAATCAACTCAGCAAACCCGTTATAGGAGATAAAATATGGCAAATACATCAGCAATCTGTTCAAGTTTCAAACAAGAACTTTTACAAGGTAAACACAATTTTTCATCATCAGGTGGTGATACTTTTAAAATTGCGTTATTTGATAGTGATGCAACATTAGGTGCTTCTACTACAGACTATTCAACTTCTGAAGAAATTACAAATACATCTGGATCTGCATACACAGCAGGTGGAGCTTCTCTTACAAGATCAGGAGTTTCTTTATCTTCAACAACTGCGTTTACAGATTTTTCTGATGTAACTTATACTTCTGCAACGTTCACAGCGAACGCAGCTTTAATCTACAACACAACAACGGGAACTGGATCAAGTACAACAGATGCAGTTTGCGCGATTGCTTTTGGTGGAGATAAAACTGCAACTAACGGAACGTTTACAATTCAATTTCCTACAGCAGACGCTACAAACGCAATCATAAGATTAGCGTAAGGAGGACTAGATGTCCGACGTATCTTCAGGATGGGGTCGATTCACCTGGGGACAGGCTCAGTGGAACGAAGACGCATTACTCGCTACAGGTTGGGGTGCTAAATCTTGGAACAGCGGTGAGTGGGGTAATCTTGCTGATGAAACAGTTTCATTAACAGGTGTATCATTTTCAGCTTCTTTAGGATCAGTTACTATAGTAAGTACAAATATTATTATTCCAACTGGAATTTCTTTTACAGGATCCGTTGGTTCTATATCACCAGTCATTCCAAAAACAGTTGAATTAGCAGGAGTATCTTTTCAATCAACATTAGACACAGGATCTAGTATTTCTGGAACAGCTCTTGTTCAACCATCTGGAGTTTCTTCAACTTTTGCAAACGGTGTAATTACACCTGCAGATCAAGTTATGGGCCTAACGGGTCAGTCAGCTACTTTCTCTCAAGGAACTGCAGTTGCACCAAATGAAGATGTAACTTTAACTGGTCAAGCAATAACCTCATCTCAAGGAACAGCAATAGGATTTGGTGGTAGTATTGTTTTTCCATCAGCACTTACTATTACATCAGCACAAGGAACTGCTATCGCTCCAAATAATGCACAAACATTATCAGGTCAACAAGCAGAACTTTCTGTTGGATCTCTTGTAGGACTAGGTTCTGCAGTTGCAGATTTAACAGGTATTTCTATGACAGGATCAGTAGGTTCACCAACTATAGCAGATCAAGTTATGGGTTTAACTGGAGTTTCCTTTACAGGATCCGTAGGGTCATTAGATGTAGCAGATCAAGTAGTTGGATTAACTGGAATATCTATGACTATAAGCCTTGGAACACCATTTATTAAAGCTTACGCAGATATTGACACGGGCTCAAATACTTCTTATAGTAATGTTTCAACGGGTTCGAATACTTCTTATTCGGATGTTGCAACTGGCTCAAATACAAGCTATAACGACGTAACAGGAGAAGCAGCTTAATGGCATCGACATATACACCTCTCGGTATTGAACTTCAGGCAACTGGTGAAAATGCGGGTACATGGGGTACAAAAACAAATACTAACTTAAGTATTGTAGAACAAATAGCAGGGGGCTATAAAGCTCAATCTATTGCAGGTGGTGCTCAAACCACAACTTTATCTGTTTCTGATGGATCAACAGGCGCAACTCTTGCACACAGAGTTATAGAATTTACAGGTTCAATTACAGGAAACCAAGTCGTTACAATTCCAATAGATGTAGAAAACTTTTTTATTTTAAAAAATTCAACATCAGGTGCATACACAGTACAATTTAAATACGTAACTGGATCAGGTGCATCAGTTACATTTTCAGCTACACAGAAATCTACAAAAATAATTTATTGTGAAGGTTCAACTAATACTGCAACTAACCCAAATATTTATGAAGTATCAACTGCAAGTGATGTAGTTGATGATACATCACCACAATTAGGTGGTAACTTAGACACTAATTCTTTCATGATTGACTTTGATGATGATCACGGTCTTAGAGATGAAAATGGAAATGAACAATTAATTTTTCAAACGACATCTTCTGCTGTTAATCACATTGAAATGACAAATGCTGCAACAGGCAATGATCCAAAAGTTGCTGCTGCAGGTGGAGATTCAAACGTTGATTTAGCTATAGCACCAAAAGGATCTGGTGAAGTTGTTGTTGGTACAGGATCAGCTGCTGCAACTATTACAACAAGCGGTGCATATGATTTAACTTTAGATACAAATTCAGGAACAAACTCTGGAACGATTACAATTACAGATGGAGCAAACGGAGCAATTACAGCAACACCAAACGGAACTGGTGAAGTAGTTGTAGGTGGTAACACAAACCCTGGAACACTTGTTTTAAATTGCGAAAGTAACTCCCATGGAATTAAACTTCAAAGTCCGGCCCACTCAAGCGGTCAATCATACACATTAAAATTTCCTACAGGTAACGTAACAGCAGATAGATTTTTAAAAGTTGCATCAATTACTGGTTCGGGAACAACGGGTGTTGGTCAATTATCTTTTGCTGAAGTATCAGGTGGTACATCATACCAAGCTGTTAAAACTTCAGGCTTTACTGCAGTAGCGGGAGAAGGATATTTTTGTAATACAACATCAGCGGCTTTTACAGCAACATTACCTTCATCAGCATCAATTGGTGATGAAGTAACGATTATAGATTACGCAGGTACTTTTGACTCTAACAATTTAACAGTAGGAAGAAACTCACACAAGATACAGGGTTCTGCAGCAGATTTAACAGTGTCAACCGAGAGAGCAGGTTTTACATTGGTTTATGTAGATGCAACTCAAGGTTGGCTATTAAAGGATAAATAATAGCTATGTCTGAATATAAAGGTATAAAGGGGTTTCAAGTTCAAACCCGTACATCTGATCCAAGTGAAGGAATTGCTGGAGAATTTTACTATAACTCTACAGAAGGACAATTTAAAACTGTAGGCACAGGTGGAGCTCCTATAGGAACATGGGCATCGGGCGCTAATTTAAACGTAGCTAAGTATGGAAACGCCGGATCAGGAGACGGGAACAATGCAATAACAACCGGTGGATATGCAGATTCAGGTGTACCAGCGGGTTACAAAGATTTTACCGAACAGTATAATGGAACTGCGTGGACGGAAGTTAATGAGTTAAATGATGCAAGAGGTTTTTTTGGAGGTTCTAATTCATCACCTTACACTGCTTCAGTAGTTTTTGGAGGTGCCTCTCCACCAGCACTAGCTAAAACTGAAGTTTGGAATGGTTCTACTTGGACTCAAGCTAATGATTTAAATACTGCAAGAATAAATAATGGTGGTTTTGGAGCAACCTCTACAAACGCTTTATGTTGTGGTGGTAATAATCCTGGAGCCCTTGATAAAGTAGAGTCTTGGGATGGAACTTCATGGACAGAAAAATCAGAATTTTCAACTAATAGAAGTGAAATGCCGGTGGGAGCTGGCACAAACACAGCAGGTATATTATATGGTGGACAATATCCACCAGGTGTAAATGTAACAGCTAACGCAGAAAAATGGGATGGATCATCTTGGACTGAAACAAGTAATTTAAACGTAGCAAAAGCTTATATGGGAGGTGGTGGATCACAAGATTCTGCATTGGCATATGGCGGAAGAACTAGTGGAACTGGACAAGTTGCAACAAATGAATCTTGGGATGGAACTAGTTGGACAGAAGTAGCAGATATGGCAACCGCTAGATATCAAGGAATGGGTGTATCTACTACTACCAATACTAGCGCTATGCTTACAGGTGGAGCAATACAAAGTGCACCGCTTTCTCTTTTAACAGAAACATGGGAAGCGGCAACATTTGAAATTAAATCGGTGACAACAAGTTAATTATGATTTATAAACAATCAAAAGGAGGAAGCAACTATGGCATATAAATACTGTACAGCGACTAACTGGGGTAAAGGTTTTTTCACTCACGAAGAGAGAAAACAATTTCACCTTTCAGGTCATCCTGGTGAAGTATGGGTTGTAGGCGATAATCTTTACGGTGATCAATGGATTAGTAAAGTTAGTGGTGCTATTAAATCGAAAGATGAAGCACAAGCTATCGTTACTGGTGAAATCGAAGCAGCACAAGCTGCATACGATGCATTGTCAGCTGAAGAACAAGCTGCAAAACCAAGACCAGTCGTATATAATCTTCCATAGTCTTTAACCTATGGCAAATTATTCGAATATAAAAGGATTTACAGTTCAAACACTGTCGACGGACACTATTGCGTCTCAGATAGCGGGTGGCTCGTGGTCATCTGGTGCAAATTTACCTGGCGCAAGAGATGAATGCGCTGGCGGTGGAACATTAACAGCTGGCATACAATTTGGTGGATACTCTCCTCCTGAATCAGCTTATAAAACTGAAACATTTGAGTACGATGGAACTGCTTGGACCGAAGGCGGTGACATGAGTTCTGGAAGAAGTAATTTTGGGGGTGCTGGAACTCAAACAGCTGCTTTAGCAATTGGAGGTCAATCTCCAGGAGTCCCTGCTGGATTAACTGCAACAGAAGAATACAATGGTTCTTCTTGGACTGCTGGTGGAGCTTTGCCTACTGGTACAAATAGTAATTATGGTTGCACAGGAACTCAAACTGCAGCATTACAGATTGGTGGTTCTTCTCCCTCAAGAGTTGCGACTACATTAAGTTATAATGGTAGTTCTTGGTCAGATACAAGCAATGATCTTCCTGTTACTATAGACAGAAACGGAGCTTCAGGAATTACAACAGCAGCTATTACAGGCGGTGGACGAGAAGGTTCTCCTGGAGGTTATACCAACAAATTTTTTACTTACAATGGAAGTTCTTGGACAGCCATTACAACTTATCCTATTTCAGCATCAATGATTAGTGTGCAAGGTCCTTATACAGACGTTATAGCTGCAAATGGTTTAGTGCCTCCAGGAAGTACAAATTCAAATTGGTGGGATGGAACATCATGGACTGCTGCTCCTTCTACCAGCAATTATCATGGTCAATGTGCACACGCTAATTCAACTGCTGGTGCAACGAGTGGTGATGGTTTTATAGCAGGAGCTGATCCATCAAGTTATAATGGCACAGAGCATTGGAACTCTGCACCATCAACATTTGATCAGATACAAGAAGGACAATTATTTTTTAATTCAACAACAAACACTTTTAAAGAAACTGTTTTAGATGCAGCTACGGGAACATGGGCAACAGGAGGATCTTTACCTGTGGCTCAATCTTATGGTGGTCAAACAGGAACACAAACAGCTGGTTTTATTTTTGGAGGATCTCACACCACACCACCATCACCTCAATTTCAAACAGAATCTTATGATTATAATGGCACTGCTTGGACAGATGCATCTGCAGATATTAATACTGGAAGAGAAAGTGCAGCCGCTTCAGGTACCTCTACATCTGCTCTTTTCTTTTCAGGAACTTCAAAAGTTGATTTAACAGAATCTTATAACGGTTCATCATGGAGTGAAACAACAGAATTAAACACAGGTAGAGACAATGCTTTTGGTTTTGGTCAAAGTAACACTGCTGCGGTATGTGCTGGAGGTAGAGCTTCTCCATCACCTGATGCAGTTGATTTAACAGAAGTTTGGAATGGTTCTGCGTGGACTGAAGTAAATGAAATGAATGCAACTAAGAAATATGGTGGTGCAACTGGAACAACTACTGCTGGTGCAATAGCTGGAGGAGGAGATTCTGGAGAGGGAGTACCAGTAACTGATCAAACTGAATTATGGAACGGTACATCTTGGAGTGAAGTAGCGGAGCTTAATGTAGGTAGAGATTATGCTGGAGGAACTGGAGCATCAACTCAATTTTTATTTTATGGAGGAATTAATCCACCTGGTGGTGCTGCAGTAGCAAACACAGAATTTTATAACGGAACATCTTGGACAGAAATAGCTGAGATGGGAACAGCTAAAATGTATATGTACTCAGGTTCAGCAACTGGATCAGCTACTGGTGGTTTAGCAACTGGAGCAAGTCCCCCTTCAACACTTACACAAGAATTTACAGGAGCTTTATCTAACAAAACAATAACATCAAGTTAATTATGGCAAAATATAGAGAAATAAAAGGCGTAACAGTACAAACAAGAGACACAGATCCAGTATTAAATGTTAATTCTTGGTCATCTGGTGGATCTATGGTCACCGATAGAGCGAGAATGGCAGGTGATGGACCTCAGACTGCTTTTATAACTTTTGGAGGAACTACACCCTCTCCAGGAACTCAATTAGCAAACACTGAAACATATGATGGAAGCTCGTTTTCAGAAACAGGAGACTTATCTCTTGGCAGAACTGATTTAGCGGGAGCAGGAACAACAACTGCAGCTCTTGCAGTAGCAGGTTCAGCAGGCACAGGATTAACAAATACTGCTGAAGCTTTCGGTGGTTCTTCTTGGACAAGCTCTCCATCTTGTAACACAGCCAGATATCAGTTAGCTGGATTTGGAACTCAAACAAATATGGTGATAGCTGGAGGTTCAGAACCAAGTTTTTCAAATAAAACAGAAGAATGGAACGGATCTTCTTGGGCAGAAAAAAATGAACTTAATACAGCCAGACAAGGATTAAATAGCAGTGGTGCTGGAGTTTATACTGCTGGAATAATAGCTGGTGGTAGAAAAGCACACCCAAGTAATCCAGGTCAAGAATCAAACGATACAGAAACATGGAATGGAACTAGTTGGACGGAAGTAAACGAATTAAATGAAGCAAAACAATTAGGTGGGGTTTTTGGAACATCTACATCAGCAATATACGCAGGTGGCGCAGATACTGCAACTCTTGCTGCAGTAGAATCTTGGGACGGAACAAGTTGGTCTGAAACTTCAGATTTAGCTACTGCACGATATTATGTTTCTTCTGGAGGAGCAAGTGGTACATCAGGAATTATAGCTGGTGGTACTCCTGGAGCTGCAACAGAGGAATGGTCTTTACCACCTCCAACAGCAGCTATCTTAAACGAAGGTGATATATTTTTATCTGCAGGCGCAACATTAAAAGGTTTTTCAAAAGATGTTTCGTCAGGAACATTTGCATCAGGCGGTAATCTTAATTCAGAACATTTAGATGCATCAGCAGGTGGAGCTACACAATCAAGTTTTATGATAATAGCAGGTTATCCAAATTTAACTATTGTAGAACAATATGATGGTTCATCATGGAGTGAAGTAGGTGACGTGAATGTAACAAGACAATTAAGTGGTGCATCAGCACAAGCTCCAGCACCTACAATGCTTTTCTTTGGTGGTAACCCATCACCAGGCTTCAAATTAACTGAATTATATGATGGAACCTCTTGGACTGAAAAAAGTGATTTAAATACAAATAGAGAGTATTCAGGTGGAGGAGCAGGAACATCAACTTCAGCATTATGTGTAGGTGGATATGGTTCACCTGCAGCATATCTCGCTAACAATGAATCTTGGGATGGAACGTCTTGGACTGAAGTAGGTGATTTAAATGTTGCAAGATATGGTGGTGCTACAGGTGGAACACAAAACTCAGCAAGATGTGTTGCAGGTGCGCCTCCAACTAATCCTCCGGCAGCAGGAGATAAAAATGAAGGTTGGGATGGCACAACTTGGACAGAAGCAACAGAAAACTCTGATAACTCAGCAGGAAGAGCTGGTTTTGGTGCTAACAAAGATTTCTTTATGGTTGCTAGTGGTAATGCTACTGCTAGTTCAGAATTTTGGAATGGAACTTCATGGACTGAAACAGCTGATACAGCAGGCTCAGGACAAAGATTTAATATGGGTGGAGGAACAACTGTAGCTGGTATAATAGGTAAATGTAGTGGGCCAACTCCACAAGCAAAAAGCACAGAAGAGTTTAATTGTGATAATGGATTACTCACAATAAACGTTTCGTAGACTTGACCTTTATATAGAAAGATATATAAAGAGATTAGAAATGAATAAAGGAGATAGCATGTCAAAAGAAAAACGTAATATAGCTACTAAGCTAAAAACAGAGTCAAAGTATTTAACTAATATATTAGATAAAGACGACGTCAAACATTTTAAGAAATTAATACCAGAACTCCAAGATACTTGGATGAAGAAACAAATGTTTCGTACAGAAACAGAAATGAGGTTTTCTGTATTGTCTGATAATAAATATCCAACTAAAGCTGCTAAGTATTGGCAATCGGTAAGAGAACAAAACACTCACTTTGAGAACTTAGTTCACTTATCATTTGATGCTAGGAAGAATGAAGTTGAGATAAAGAAACTACAAAGAGATATTAAAAAAGAAAAAGACCCATTAGAAAAAGATCTTAAGCAGATAGACTTAGAACAGAAGTTATATTCTAAAGCAAGTATGGAACTAGTGGCTAAGCACAGAATGAGAGAAGTGGCAACTTGGTCTAAACTTAAAAAAGAGTTTGATGATGGTAACTTTGATAAAAGAGATGTAAACACGCATCAAGCCAAATCATATCTATTAAGATTACAAAGACAGAAAGAAACTATAACTCCTGGTACATCACAACCTGAAGTGTTTAATGTATTAGGACAACTAGAGGCTTTAGAAAAAGGTTTGAGAGAAAACACTTTATCTTTAGACGCTAAGAAAACTAAAAAATTAAAATGAAATTTGATTTCGTTTATTTAGGTCAGACGGTCTTAAAATACCAGGTCCCCCTGGAAATATTCGTAGGTCTTAATGAAATCTACGAAAAGCAAAAAAAACAATTACCTTCAGCTAATAAACAGTTAGTTGGTAAAATAGAAGACGAAGTCTCTCTGTATTACTCAGGTCCTAACAACGATAAGATGCACCAGCATTCTTTTCTACCAAATGACATACTTAAATGGTTCCATAGCATCTTTGATCACTACACAGATTGGAACAAGATAGGTCAAACACAAAAATCTATTAATTCTATTTGGGTTAATGAAATGAAAGCACATGAATATAATCCTGTGCATATTCATCAAGGTAAGCTCTATACAGGTTTATCTTCTGTAATGGTTTTAAAATTACCAAAAGAAACAGGTGTTGAGTATTCTGCTAAAGAAAAACCTATGAATGGTAAACTCCAAATTATTGGAGCAGCTAACGGACAATTTTCTAAAACAGATTATTCACCTCAAATGAAGATAGGAGATTTTTATGTGTTTCCTTATGACATGAGACATTGTGTTTATCCATTTAATGGAACTAAAGAAAAAAGAAGAACTTTAGTTTGTAATGTCGATGTTGATTATAATCCTGTGTCTTCAAGAACTGGATCGGGACAAAACGAATGACACAAATACCACTAATGCCTAGATGGCAATCTTATGTTGCTCACACTACAGAACCTATTTTTACACCCGAGCAATGTAAAATGATTATTGATACTGGTCATCAATGTGCACCAGAACAAGCCAAAGTTGGTGGTGGAAAAAAAGGTCAATACGATACAAAGAAACGAGTAACAACTATTTCTTGGATACCTTTTGATAAATTACCACAGATGTACAGAAAAATTGAAAATCAATTATCTATTGTAAACTTAAACCATTTTGGTTTTGATGGCATGAGATTAACAGAGCCTGCACAGTTTACGGTGTATCCTAAAAAAGGTTTTTATGATTGGCACATGGATCTCAATGCGTTTGGTCAAGAAGGTCAAAACCCAATTAGAAAAATATCCATGACTTGCTTACTATCAGATCCATCAGAGTTTACAGGTGGGGATCTTTTGTTTTCAGATACAGGTGCCGACAAACCTTTAGCCTTGAAACAAGGACAAGCTATATTTTTTGCATCATTTCTAAAACACAAAGTAGCTCCAGTTAAAAAAGGAATTAGAAAATCATTAGTAATGTGGTTTGGAGGACCACCATTTAAATGAGTCAATTACAAAGAAAGATATTATTTCCAACCGCTGTTTATTTTAAAGACATACCTAACGCGAAAGAACTTAATAAATATTTATTTAAAGAAATAAAAAAGTGGCGTAAGGCAGATCCTGAAGGAGAAAAGAAAACTAATTCTGGTTTTGGTTGGCACAGCAAAACAGATATGGATAAGAAAAAAGAATACAAACCTTTAATAGATGAATTATTTAAAATGGCTGAAGAGTGTAATCAAGACTATGGTATATTAGGTAAGCTAGGACTCGGTAACATGTGGGCTAATATAAATCCTGCATACAGTTATAATAAAACACATACCCATCCTAACTCAATGTGGTCGGGCGTGTATTACATTAAAGTACCAAAGAACTCTGGTAAACTATTTTTAGAAGATCCTAGACCAGGACCAAATACACATATGCCTAAAAGAGTAAATAATCTACCAGAGCAATTATGGAGAGTATGTGCTTATGAACCTGTAGAAGGACGTATGATTTTTTTTCCATCTTGGCTTCCACACGGTGTTGACATAAATATGAATACAGACAAAGGTGAAAAGAACTGGAGAATATCTGTATCATTTAATTTTATACAAGTATGAGTTTTAAAAAAAATAAATATCAAGTTATTAAAAACGCTATATCAAAAGAGATAGCAGACATAGCTTATAGATATTTACAGATATCAGCAGAGGCAGATTACTGGATGTTAAACAATGGTGTAACTCATGCAGGCAATAAACTTATTGGTAATTTTAAGGACAGTCAGGTGCCAGGTTCTTATGCTAAATATGGTGATAGATTAATGGAAACATTGTTAATTAAAACTATAGCTGTCATGCAGAAGAAGACAGGACTTAAATTAGTTCCGACGTATTCATACACAAGACTTTATAGAAATGGTAATATACTACGAAGACACAAAGATAGACCAAGCTGTGAGATATCAACTACACTAAACTTAGGTGGAGATCCATGGCCTATATTTATCGATCCTACGGGGTCTGACAACGTCATAGACGAGTATAAAAGCATACATAAGCCTGGTGCACCCAAAGGTGTAAAAGTAGACCTAAAACCAGGAGATATGCTTATTTATTCTGGATGTGAGTTAGAGCATTGGAGAGAGCCTTTTACAGGCAAGTTGTGTGGTCAAGTGTTTTTGCACTATAATCATGCAGATGGAAGGTTTGCAAAGAGCAATTTGTATGATAAAAGACCTATGCTAGGAATAGTCAAATAACGTTGAACATCAACGCAATCTATTATAATCTGGAGATCTATGCTACAAAAGATTGGTTTTTTACCTGGAATAAACAAACAGATCACTTCTACTGGTGCTGAAAGCCAATGGGTAGATTGTGACAATGTTAGATTTAGATATGGCACACCTGAAAAAATAGGTGGTTGGAAACAACTAGGAGCAGATAATGTTACAGGTGCTGCAAGAGGATTACATCAATTTACTAATAGTTCAGGACAAAAATATTCTATCATAGGAACAAACAGAGTTTTGTATGCTTATTCAGGCGGTGTGTTCTACGACATACATCCTATTAAAACTACAACAACACTTACAAACGCATTTAGCACAACTAATGGATCAGCTGTTGTTACTATAAATTTTTCTACTGATCACGGTATAGAAGCTGGTGATATTATTTTATTAGATAATTTTACAGCTATTACAAATTCAGATTATGCAGCAGCAAACTTTGATGACATAAGATTTATGGTTACAACAGTGCCATCATCAAACACACTTACAATTACAATGCCGTCAAACGAATCTGGATCTGGTGCAACAGAGTCAGGTGGTATCAGAGTTAGACATTATTATCACATAGGACCCGATGTGCAGTCACAAGGTTTTGGTTGGTCTCTTGGAACTTGGGGTGGACAAGAAGTAGGAGCATTTACTACAACTTTAGCTTCAGGTATTACAGATAGTGCAACAAGTATTACATTAACAGACGCATCACAGTTTCCATCATCAGGAACTAACTACATACAAATAGGTACAGAAGAAATATCTTACACAGCAATTACATCTAATGTTTTATCTGGAGTAACAAGAGGAGTAAGAAATACCACAGCAGCATCACACTCAGGTGGAGCAACTGTTACAAGTTCTTCTAGTTATGTAGCATGGGGTGAAGCAGCATCAGGTGACTTAATTGTTGATCCTGGTATGTGGTCACTGGATAACTTTGGTGATAAAGCTATTTGTTTAATTACGGATGGAGAATGTTTTGAGTGGAATTCTGCAGCGACTGATGCAACATCTACAAGAGCCACAATTATATCTGGTGCACCAACAGCATCAAGACACATGTTGGTATCTACACCGGACAGACACTTAGTATTCTTTGGTACAGAGACAACGATTGGCACAAAGTCTACACAAGACGATATGTTTATTAGATTCTCTGCTGTTGAGGATATTAATACGTATACACCCACAGCGACCAATGACGCTGGTACACAGAGACTGGCCGACGGATCACGGATCATGGGAGCGATTAGAGGTAGAGATGCAATCTATGTATACACAGACACAGCATTATTCTTAATGCGTTTTGTTGGTCAACCTTTTACATTTGCTTTCGTACAAGCAGGAACAAACTGTGGACTAGCTGGTAAGAATGCAGTCGTTGAAGTAGATGGTGCAGCATACTGGTTATCTGAAAATGGTTTCTTTAAATACTCTGGAGCACTTCAATCATTACCGTGTCTAGTAGAAGATTATGTTTACGATGATATTAATTTAGATTCTGGTAATCAAATGATAACTGCAGGGCTTAATAACTTGTTTGGAGAAATTATGTGGTTCTATCCAACATCAAGTTCTTCTGTAGTAAATAGAATGGTATCATATAATTATTTTGATTCTCAACCACAAAGACCTGTGTGGACTGTTGGAAGTTTAGCTAGAACGGCTTGGGCAGACTCTGCAGTATTTGGTAATCCTCATGCATTAGAATATGATGCTGATGGTGTTGAAGGGTCTAGTTCAGCGACATACGTTCAAGGAAATACAGATGGTACATCAACATACTATCAACACGAAACAGGAACAGATCAAGTTAAAGGTGGTACAGTAACTGCTATAGCAGGAACTATAACATCAGGTGATTTTGATATTACACAAGATCAAAGACAGGGCGTAACTCTTAGAGGAGACGGTGAGTTTATTATGAAGATAAGAAGATTTATACCTGATTTTATATCACAAACAGGAGATACTAGAGTTACATTAAATTTACGTAATTATTCTAACAATACAGCATCTAGTTCTTCATTAGGGCCCTTTACAGTTACCTCATCAACAGATAAGGTAGATACTAGGGCAAGAGCTAGAGCAATTGCACTTAAAGTAGAAAACACAAGCACTAATCAAGACTGGAAGTTAGGCACGTTTAGATTGGACATACAACCGGACGGAAGAAGATAATGAGTATAACAAGAACACAAATAGCACGACAATTATTAGCAGAAGGTGGAGTATCATTAGAGGATGCTAGAATGATGGCACCGCCAGGTGAGTTTCTTGCATACATTAATCCAAAAGAAGCAGACATGTTAAGAAACGCTGGTGGTTCTGGTATCATGACTGCTGCAGGTATTCCAAGTTTCGTTGACTTCGGAGCTGGCCCAGGATCTGTATCAGAAAGTTTAAGTGAAGCATCTTTTGGACCAAGTGGACCATCCCCAGGAGGTGGAGAAGATCAAGAAGATGACAACGCTAGAATGATGCAAGCTATGGGTTTAACTAGAGGACCTACAATCACTACTGGAGAAGATCAAGAAGATGACAACGCTAGAATGATGCAAGCTTTGGGTATACCACCAGGACTAAATTATTCTGGAGGAAATAATATAAATACTTTTCCTACCCGTGGTCCATCTGCAAGAAATGTACTTACAAGTGCTGCATTACTTAAATTAGCTGAAAGAAACCCTACAGCTTACGCTGCGTTACAAATAGGAGGGGCTTTAAAAGGAGCTATTGATGCTTTTGGTAATCCTTTTGGTAAAGAGGATGATCTTGTTTTAGGTTTAAGTAGAAGAGAAGAAGTAGAATTAGCAACTTTACAAACAGGTAAAGAAGGTGGTTTAAATAGTCCCTTACAAAACCAAAGATTAGAAGAATTAGAAAATAAAAAAGCAGAAGAGCAACAAAAGTAATGGCAAAGATAGCACAGATATTAACAAGACCAGGTGAAAAATACTCGCAACCTATTGCAGATGCACAGGTTAGAGACTTAGATGCGATTGTTCAAAAACTAAACACAACGTATCAACAAGATTTAAAAGATGAGGTAGAAGCATTTAACTTCTTTATTAATTAATGGCTAATAGTTTTATAAACGCAAAAGCAGACTTAACAACAACGGATCTAACAACGTTGTACACGGTACCTACAGCAAAGACAGCTGTGATAAAATCTATTTTAGTATCTGAAGATGCAGGATCAGGAGCTAACATAACAGTTACATTAGTTGATTCAGCTAGTGCTATATTTAGTTTATTTAAAACTAAAGCTATAGCTTCTAATGCAACAACAGAATTGTTAACTCAACCTCTTGTTATGGAAGAAAGCGAGATACTAAAAGTACAAGCTAGTGATGCAAATGAGCTGCACGTCATAGCTTCAATATTAGAAATACAGCCGAGAGAGGTAACAACGTAATGCAAACAATACAGCCAGAAAAGATAATAACAACAATATCTAACCTAAAGACAGGTGAGGTATATAAATCAGAAGAAGACTGGAAGGCAAAAGGAGTGCCAGAAGCAGAGATTAGGAGAGATATAAAAGTAATTATGCCTTCTCTTGATTTACTGGGAAAAACAAAATAAAACGATATTATGGGATTAAAAAGTTTTGTAAAAAAAGTAACAAAGCCAATAGGTAAAGTAGTCAAGAAGATAGTACCTAAAGAACTTGCAGGTATTATGCAGGTTGCTGCACCGTTAGCTGGACCCTACGCACCGCTTGTTTATGCAGCAGGAGCTTATAAACAATCGGGTAGAATTAATCCTATAGCTTTAGCCTCAATGGCTTTACCGTATGTTGGAATAGCTCAGGGCACTGGGCCAAGAGCTTTACAAGGTATTGGTATTGGTAGGTTAAGATATGGTAATTTTAATCCTGCTACATTAGGAACAGTAGGCGGTATAAAAACAGCTAGAGATTATTTAGGATTAAGAGCTGCTGGTGGGGATACATTACGTGGTAAATTTGATGATTTTTTATTTGGAGAAACAAGACCTGGTACTACTGACGTATTAAATACTACAACAGCAGACCAAGGTATATTAGGACAAGGTGGTAGGTTTGACATAAAAGCAGGTAAGTTATTAAGTAGCCCTAATGAAAAAGGTGTCGTAAAATTATCACCTACAAAAGTAGCAACAGCAGTAACTACGGGTCTTTCGTTATCACAAACACAAGCACAAATTGAAGAGGAAGGTATAGAGGATGGATTATCATCAGATGAAATAGCAAGACTACAAGCCGAAGCAGCTGAGATGTGGGAAGATTTTGACACAACAGCATTTAAACCAAAGGTAAAAGACGGTGGTTTGATGAGAAAGAATCTTGCAATGGGAACAGTAAATCCTTTTAAACCAAAACCAGAAGATTATGGTATTGAAGATAATGAACTACCAGCAGACCCTAAACCATTTAAACCAAAGCCAAATGTAGGAAACAAAGCAGAAATTACAGCCAATTCTATGGCAATGGATATTTTTGGTATGCCATTTAATGAATTACCTGCAGCACAACAAAACGCTATTTTAGATTTGATGGGAATGGGTAAGCCACAAGCTAAACAAGGTGGTCTTATGAGAGCAAACTATGCTCTTGGAACAAGGCCAACAAAAGAAGAAAGTGGTCTCGGAGGGCTTCCAATTGAAGCCGATATGAGGTACAGTGGTGGCTTCATGCCATACGGTGCAAAAGAAAAAGCCGATGACGTGCCTGCTAGACTTAGCAAAAATGAATTCGTATTTACTGCCGATGCTGTAAGAGCAGCGGGTGGTGGTAGTGTCCAAAAAGGAGCACAAAAAATGTACAACACAATGAAACAATTAGAATCAATGGGAGCAATGGTGTAATGGCTGAACAAACTCAAATAACACGTCCGTCTCCAATAATAGAAGAAGCACAAAAGGCCTATTTAACCTCGTTACGTGATCAAGTTACAACGCCACTTGATACATCTCAATTTGCGCCATCTGTTGTAGGTAAAACTGCATTAGATCAAGCAGTGCAACAACAACAAGCTACACAAGCTGGACTTGGAACATTATCTTTTGACCCTACATCAGGAGCAATTTCCGGTGTATCAGGAACAGGTGTTGCAAGTTATCAACCATTTTTAAATACAGCACAATCAACATTAGATGATGTATCACCTTTTATTACAGCAGCAGCAGGTAGAACTGGACCAACAGCTTATCAAGCTTTTGAATCTCCGTATCAATCAGCAGTTAGAGACGCTACACTTGCACAGTTTGATGAACAAGCTGCAATGAGACAACAAGCAATTACAGATCAACAAGCACAATTAGGGGCCCTAGGTTCTGGCAGAGCAGGAGTTCAAACAGCTGAGTATCAAAGAAAATCAGATTTAGATCGTGCATTGTTACAAGCACAATTAAATCAACAAGGCTTTACACAAGCTAACCAATTAGCTGCACAAGCTTTTGGTCAACAAGGTCAACTTGCAGGATTAACCTCTGGTTTAGCTAATCAACAATTAGGTTTAGCACAAGCTGTTCCTGGATTAGGTCAACAAGCACTAGGTCTAGGGACTGGATTAGCAGGACAAGATTTTCAGTTTAGACAAGCACAATCTGATGCAGCAAGAGAAGCAAATAGAATGCAACAGTTTGAGGCAGTAGATAGATTAGCAAGATTAGGACAAGGTATAACTGGTCTTACACCAGGAGCAGGAACTGTAACAACACAAAGCGGTATACCTGCAGCATCACCAAGTCCAATTGGTAATGCATTAACAGCTGGACTAGGGGCATTTGGTTTAGGTAAACTATTTGGTATTGGATAATGAATTATAAAGTAATGCAGAGACCGATGTTTAGACTTGGTGGTGGAGTTATTAAAGGAAAACAAGTTGGTAACAGAGAAAATTTTCAATCACCTACTTTAGAAGATTTATATAAAGAAAAAAGTGAATTAAGACAAAAAGCGTATGGCGGCATAAAACAAATGTTGCCTTTTTCAGTTTTAGCAAGTCAAGTGGATGATATTAGATCTATTAGAAAACCAGGTGACATTCTAAATATTCTTTCAAATATAGGTGGTAGTCAAGAATTAATGGGTGCTCTCACTAAATTACCTCAGATAGATCTCAAACTAAAAGAAGGTGAAGTAAGTGACAAAATAAATTTAGAAAAAATAAAAATTGCAAGAGCTAAAAAGACTGCTACCGAAATAAAACAAATTGCAGCTGCAAACGCAAGAAAATTGAGCGCTAAAGTTGACGGAAAAATTAGTGAATTATCTTCTGAAGAACAACAACTCTACTACGATCAAAGAGCTTTAGCTTTTGGTGAACTTACGCCCGCAAGAGCAATGACAGAAGCAGGAAAAATTTTAAATAGAAGAGATACTCAAAATGCAGATAATCCAACATACATAAGATTAACGGGAGCAGACAGACAAAAAGAATTAAATATAATCGCTGATAGTTTATTAGGCGGAGGATCAGGAATTATAACAGAAACAGAAATGGCAGAAGGCGGTAGAGTAGGCTATCAACAAGGAACACCTAATCCTAATATGGTTATGCCACAACCAAAACCACAAGAAGTCATGGATGACAGAAAATTGGATACTCTTATGACGGCAGCTCCAGCTATGGAAGATCCTAACCAAGCACGAAGCATGGGTGAAAAAGACATGTACAATGCTTTAAGAAGAAGATTACCACCAGAAATTACAGATGATGTAGTAAAATTAATTGCATACAATCAAGAAGCATTTGCAGATTTTGCAAACATATCCGATCAATCAGACGTAGAGTCATTTAATCAAAAATATAACGTTGAATTAGTATTGCCGGTCGGAAACCAATAGGAGACCTATGGCAGAGTATCAATCAGCACCTTTCTTAAAACAGGCTAGAGGGAAAGATCCCGATGATAGAAACCTATTTGAAAAAATAGCGGTTGGTATCTATGGTAAAGAAGACCCGTCTTTACAACTTGGAAATGATTTAATATTAGATGAAGACCTTGAAAGCATTATTAAAGATCTTCCAGGAGAAGCACAAGACGATGTTGCAAGATATAAAAATATATTTAAAGAAACACCAATTGTATTAGAAAATTTTTTAAACGAATACAAAGATAAAGGTTTTTCAGATTACATAGAGAAAGGCACGTTTTATAAAGACGATATAAAATTAGCTGACAAAGATCAATTACGTTATCAAGACTATAGTTTTTTAGGTAAAGGTAGTTATGATGCTTTATATAGAAAAGATAAAGCTGGTGATGAGGCAAGACAAAAAATAGTAGAGTCTATACCAGGACAAATAGCTATTGGTCCAACCGTAGGTTTAGCTACAGCGATTAAAGGAACTGCAGAATTAATAGCATCCTTATCTGATTTATATCTTGATACAGAGATATTAGACAATGTTGAAAGAGCTTTAGCCGATGTAGATATAAATAAAATTTACGACGGTGATGCTGGCACACTAGCTAGATTTACATCTTTACTTACACAATACGGTACAGGTTTTGCTGTTGCACAAAAAATAGTTAAAAAGGTTGCAGGTAAAGCAATTAAAACTAAACTTGCACAAAAAAGTGCTGCTGCATTAGCACAAGCTCCAAAAGCTGAAGGTGTAGCTAAGTTTGCGGGCTACTGGATGTTGCCAGCAGCTATCGCTGATACAACTGTATCTACGTCAGATCAACAAAGTATTGGTGAGATATTTGGTAAAGAAGACGGTAATCCGTTTCAAAATTTTTTATACAACACATCTCTTGAAAATTTAGAAGGACTAACGGGTAAAGAAAGAGCAGCAGCTTTATTAAGAAACAAATTAAAGTTTGGTGCTGAAGGCACAGCTTTTATGGGTGCTTTAAAATTAGGTCCAATGATAATAAAGGGGGGCGCTAAAGTAACAGGTGTAGCATTAGAAAAAGTAGTTGGTCCTGCAATAACAGGAACGGCAAAAGTAATACAACCGGTAGTTACAGCTGCATCTAAAGGATTAGCAAAAGGCATAGACAAAACTACAAATAAAATAGGTATACCTAAATATGAATATTGGAAATTTAACGATTTTCAATCTGGTTTAAAATCAAGTGTGCTAAGAGGATTAGATGAGTTTACTTCAAGATTTAGATCGGGCGGTAAATTTGACGTACAGACAAGAAACGAATTAAAAAGAGTTGATGGTCTAACAAGAAGTGCAAAAAAAGATTTTGATATCTTTGCTAAAAAATTAGATCAAGAAATGTACAAACTCGTTGATGCGGGTCTGGGAGATATATTATTTAGTAAGGCTACGTCATTAAGAGCTATGTCTTATTGGGATGATGTTTTAAAATTTATGAGAGGCGAGTTACAGCTAAAACAATTACCAAAACCTTTAAGAGAATACTCTCAAGTAATTAAAAAATTAGTTGATAATCAACAAGAAAAATTAAAACCTATTCTAAAAGAAATGGACGTTAAAGATGTGACGATGAAAAGTATGAATAGATATTTTAAAACTTCATATGAAATATTTAAAAACGCTAAATTCAGAGCACCAAAAGAAGATTATCAAGCAGCTATAAATTATTTTGTAACGCTAATGAAAAGAGCAAACAAACCTATACCAGGAGTAACAAAAGGCACAAGCTTATATAACGAGACTGTAAAGAAAGATGCTATACAACTTGTAAATAAAGTTCTTGCTAAAGGCAGAGAGGAAGGATCCACACCTGCTGCAAGATTAAAAGCAATTGTAAATATGATGGAGGGTGAGAACATACCCAAAAATACTTTTGCTAAATTTTTTTCTAAAGAAGAATTATTACCAGATACTATTGCTAAATTACTAGGTAGAGTTGATGACCCTAAATCAATTATATTAAACACTATAGCTGAACAAGCACACATAGTAAGTAACTATAATGCATATAAAGAGATTGCAGATTTTGGTTTAGGTAAATTTTTATTTAGAAGTAATAATGAATACAAACAATTCTTAATTAAAAATGGAATACAAGCTGCTAGAACATTATCACCTGTAAAATTAAGTAAACCCTACAACATAGATTTTAATAAAATATTTAAAAATCCTGATGGATCTGACTTGTTAACTTTACCAGAAATGGCTAAATCTCTTAAAGACACAACAGTATTTATGGATCAAGTATTAAAACTACCTTTGATGAAATCATTGTTAGGTATTAAAGCAACCATTCAAATGAACAAAACTGTATTATCTTTAATGACACAGATGCGTAACATTACAACAGCTGCTATGTTTGCAACTGCTAACGGACATATAGGTGCTGGTGCTAGTGTGTCGGATAACTTTAAATATTTATTTGATGACTTAATTGGTAAAACTAAAAATCCAAAAGACCTACAAAAACTTTTAAAAGAAGCTGCAGACAACGGTGCAATAGATTCATCTACAATAGCTCAAGAACTAGAGCAAATGATTCCAGAGCTCATGGGGTCAGCAAAACTACCTACAGTCGGCAAGCAAGGTGCAAGATTTAGCACATTGTATGAAGGTAAGACATCAGATGAAATATTTAGTTACCTGTTTACAAACAAAGGAGCACTAGGAAAAGTTGTACAAAAAGCAATAGAGTCATATCAAATGGGAGATAACTTGTGGAAATTGTATGGTTATCAATTTACTAAATCTCAACTTAACGCAGCTTTAAAAAATATAAATGATGTTAAAAAATATTTTAGAGAAGTAGAAGGTTATGAGTTTAGACCAATAGCTGCTGATGGTTCAAGAAAAACATTACAAGATGCTATAAAAGAAATAGCCGGTATACAAGTGAGAGATGTATATCCAAACTATTCAATGATACCTACCTTTGTATTAAACACACGTAAGTTTCCTTTACTTGGTAACTTCGTAGCTTTTATATCTGAGATGTATCGTAATTCTTTTCAAATATTAAGAAGAGGATTAAGAGAAGCTAGATCTACAAATCCTTATTTACAACAAATAGGAACAAGAAGATTAATAGGTTACACAGGAACAGTGGGAGCCACACTTCCATTTGCTAAAAAGATGGGTCAATTATCAACAGAGATAAGTGATGAGATATTAGATGCATACGCAAATAGATTTGCTCCAGAGTTTGAAAAAGGACATACAATGGTTCCTGTTCAAGCACAACAAGATGATCACTCTTGGAAGTCAACAGACATGTCCACAATGGTTCCTTTTGCTGATGTGTTGACCCCTTTCAAAGCAGCAATGCAAGAGATAATTACAGGTAAAAACACAGATCAAAGTGCCATTAATTTATACACAAAAGGTATACAGGTGTATTTAAAGAAAACTTTAGAGCCGTTCTTGGCTCCTGCTATTTGGGCAGAAACAGCATTAGAGTTAGTGCCAAATGAGAATGGGCAGTTTAGAACTAAAGCAGGTGGTTTGATAGCTGATATTAAGAATGATCCTGATTGGATTAATAAAGTTATGTACCACTCTTATAAAAAATTAACACCAACAACAATAAGAAGTGGTGAAGAAGTTGCACAAGCTATTGGTGGTGACCTATCTAAGTCTGGTACGAAAAGAGATTTATATGACACCGTGTTAAAAATTGTATCTGGTTTTGGAATTAGAAAACAAGATCCATACCAGGCTATGAGATTTAAACTTGGTAAATATTCAAAAGAGTTGGGTAATGCTAAAGCAGCCTTTACTACAGACATAACTGATGCAAGGAACATACAAAAAGACGTAAGGTTAGTTGAGAGAAACTTACCGCCAGAATTTTTTGCAAAAGAATTTG
>Ga0208919_1000525_pt1 | contig 25695 bp, 38 predicted proteins | sample 4_EtaG_FD_184076 | JGI IMG/M metagenome (GOLD analysis project Ga0208919, IMG submission 184076) | Marine viral communities from the Subarctic Pacific Ocean - 4_ETSP_OMZ_AT15127 metaG (SPAdes) (version 3) | ecosystem: Environmental > Aquatic > Marine > Oceanic | place: Pacific Ocean | collected...
AAATTACAATATTTGAATGTTACTCACGCATTGACGTTGAAGGTGATGGTATTGCCAAGTTAAGAAAAATAACTATTGCAGGTACTGGTGGTTATGAAATATTAGACAACGAACTATGCGATAGCATACCGTTTGTATCATTAACACCAATTATGGTTCCACACAGATTTTTTGGTAGATCAGTTTCTGAAATGACTGAGGACTTACAACTTATTAAGTCTACAGTGATGAGGCAGTTGTTAGATAATATGTATTTAACAAACAACAACAGAGTTGCAGTAATGGATGGTCAAGTAAATCTTGACGACCTACTCACTAACCGACCAGGTGGTGTAGTAAGAACTAAAGGTTCTCCAGGTCAAGTTATGATGCCAATGCAAACACAAACTATTAATCAACAAGCATTTCCACTCCTTGAATATCTTGACACAGTAAGAGAACAACGTACAGGAATAACAAGATACTCGCAAGGCATGGATGCTGACTCTCTAAACAAAACAGCAACTGGTGTTAATGTAATATTAACCCAAGCTCAAATGAGGGTCGAGTTGATTGCACGTATCTTTGCCGAAACAGGTGTTAAAGATATGTTTACAAAGATATTTGAATTGGTGGTTAAACATCAAGATAAAGAACGTATTATTAAAATTAGAAATACATTCGTACCATTTAGACCAATGGAGTGGCGTAATCGTTGCAACATTTCAATTAACGTAGGTTTAGGTACAGGATCAAGAGATCAACAACTTGCAATCCTAAACAATATTTTACAAACTCAATTAAAAGCATTGGAGTTACAAGGTACTCCTGCTGGTCCAATGGTGAATCTTAGAAACATCTACAACACACTTTCAAAAATTGTAGAAAACGCTGGATTAAAAAATGCTGGTCTGTTCTTTACAGACCCTGATGTAGGTATGCAACAAATGCCTCCACCACAGCCACCACAACCAACAGAGTTTGAGAAAGTATCTCAATTACAAGTTCAAGGTGAGAACTACAGGAAACAAATAGATAGTGAAATTAGAATAAAAGAATTAGAAAAAGGCTATCAAGAAATGATACTGAAGTTTGAAACTAGAATTAAAGAACTTGAGCTACAATACGGAACAAAAATTAATGAAGCTGAAATAAGGCGTGATGCAACACTTGCAAAAGAAGATTTAGTTCAACAAGGCAAGATAAGAGAACAAGCTCAAAAAAGCATTGATAAACAACTTGACCAAGCACAACAAATCATGCAAAACGTAACTAATGGACAAAACCAATCTAAGTAAAGAAGTATCAAGAGGCGAAAAAGCCAAACTACTTCTTGATGAACCGTTGTTTAAAGAAGCGTTTGAACTTTTAAAAACAGAGTACAAAGACGCTTTATTGCAAACAAAACACGATGAAGATGCAGTACGAAAAGTACTATGGCAAGCCTATCACATTACTGACAAAGTGGAAAATCACTTTCGCACCGTAATGGACACAGGCAAACTTGCTGCACAACAAATCCAACAGCTTAAAAAGAATTCGACTTAAATCGAATACACCAACCCATAAGGGAGTGTAACATTTAACAAGGAGGTTGTTATGGCTGATAGCCAATCAACTAATGTTATCGAAGCAGGAAACCTAATCAAAGGTCTGATGACTGGAGATAAGTCTGCCGATACACCAGTAGAAGAAGCACAAGCTGAATCTACACCAGAAGAAACTCAAGAGGTGGATACGCCAATTGAAGAATCTTCACAAATAACCGATGCTCCAATCGAAGAATCATCTTACGAAGAGGGGCAAGAATTATCTGAGTCGACTGATATACAAGAAAACTCTGAGGAGCCTGTTTACACTGTAACCATTGATGGTACAGACTATGAGGTGACCCAAGATGAGTTAATTCAAGGGTATCAACGAAATGCAGATTACACTCGTAAAACACAGGAACTTGCTGCTGAAAAACAACAGTCAAGTGACTTTGTAGAACGATCAAAAAAAGACGTTGAAACTAAACTTGCAAGACTTGACCAACTTAATCAAGCTGCACAATCTCAATTACAACAAGAATATGCACAGATTGACTTTGAAAAACTATACGAAGAAGATCCTGCCGAAGCTGCCAGACTAGAGCATAAAATGCGAAAGAAAAACGAACAGCTACAGCAAGTGCAAAAACAAACTCAAGAGTTACAAACTCAAGAGTTTTCTAAATACTTAGAAGAACAACAGAAACAGTTATCTGTTAAAGTACCAGAGATGAATCATCCTGAAAAAAGTTCCGAGTTTAAAAAACAAATGAGGAATTATCTTTCATCAGTTGGCTTTAACAATCAAGAGATTGATTCTGTTTATGACCACAGATATGTTTTACTTGTTAAAGATGCGATGAATTATCGTAATCTTCAAAAAGCTAAACCAGAAATTAAAAAGAAAGCGGTCAATGCTCCTAAAGTTGTAAGAGGCGGTGTATCAAAATCAAAAGGTCAACAACAAGCGGAAGTTAGACGTCAACAACTCTCAAAGCTACGTAAAACTGGTAAGGTTGCAGATGCAGCTAAACTGTTTCGTAGTTTAGTATAACAAGAAGGAGGCTGTAATGGCACAACCAACTAACTTGTACGATACGTTTGACACCACTGGTATTCGAGAGGATTTAGTAGATGTAATCTATAATGTTTCTCCAGAAGATACCCCAATATTGAGTGCAATACCTCGTACAACCGCAAAATCAACAAAGCACGAATGGCAACTAGATAGCCTTGCTACACCTGCAACTAACGCAGTTATTGAAGGTGATGACGCAACTATTGATGCTATGACTGCAACGACTAGAGCATTTAACTATTGTCAAATTTCTGACAAAGTAATTGCACTTTCTGGTACACAATCTGCTGTAGATGCAGCAGGTAGAGCTGACGAAATGGCTTACCAGATTGCTAAAAAATCAAAAGAACTAAAGAAAGATATGGAGTTCGATATTATCGAGCCGAATGTTCAAGCTGCTGGTTCAGCAACTGCTGCTAGAGAGCTAGGATCTATTCCTACTTGGTTAGCAACTAACGGTGATGCTGGAACAAGTGGTTCACTTTCTACTGGTTCTGGTACTGACTTACCTGGTTCAGGTACAGACAGAGATTTAACTGAAGCAATTCTAAAAACAGTTATTAAAGAAGTTTACGTTTCAGGTGGAGAAATGGATATGTTAGTATGTCCACCATCAGTAAAACAAGTAATATCTGGTTTTAATGCTAATACAACTCGTTTTGGTCCTGCAGGAGATAAAACAGAGTATGCAGCTATTGACGTTTATAGCTCAGACTTTGGTGATCTTCGTATTGTACCAAACAGAGTAATGGCTACTACTGACGCTAAAGATGTATTCATCCTACAGCGTGATATGTTAGCTGCTGCTTACCTAAGAGATTTCCAAATTCAAGATCTTGCCAAAACTGGTGACTCTGAAAAGAAACAACTTTTAGTTGAGTACACATTGGAAGTACGAAATGAAGCCGCACACGGTATCATTTTAGATATTAACCAATAATACTAATTAGTAGGGGAGCTTCGGCTCCCTTACTTTAGAATAATTCTAAGAAGGAAAACAAATGAATAAAGCTCCAACAACATTTAAACCGTCAACTACACAGACAGTAGCTGCAGGTTCAACCTCTGCTGCGTCAAGTGCGTTTGGATCGGAAACTAGAGAAGTAAGAATTGTAACAACTGTAGATGCTTATGTTGAATTTGGTAGTTCACCTACTGCAAGTTCATCATCATTAATTGTACCTGCATTTACTGTAGAATATTTTAGAGTGGCTCCAGCAAGTAAAGTAGCTGTACTAAGAGTAGGTTCTACTACTGGAACATCAAGAGTAACTGAACTTACCCAATAATGAAACCAGCTTTTTTTTCAATACGAAGTCAGGATCGTTACCGTAACCGTAGGACAGATGTGCCTAATGATGCGGTATTACTAGAAGATTTAACTTACCTATTAAAAGAAGGTGGCGATAATATTATTTTAGAACAAGGAGTCGGTGTTTCTTATGAAACAGATACTCCAATTGCAAATTAGTGGCAAAAAAGTGGAAAGCCTATAACGAACACGAAGCTACACACAATGGTACTTCTTTAGGTCGTAACCCCAAAACAAGTTCAATGAATAAAAAAAAGAAACAAGATTTTAAAAAATATCGTGGTCAAGGCAAACGTAGATGATCATAGTAAAGAGCTTTGAAGAACTTTGTAAAATCCTTAAAGAAAAAGAAAAAAGTTCTGAACAACTTAAAAAAAACAACCAAAGAAAAAAACAAACTAAAAAGAGGATAAAAAATGGCTGACAGTAAGATTAGTGATTTGACAGCATTAACAACAACAGCATCAGGTGATTCGTTACCTATTGTAGATGCTAGTGCTAGTGCTACGAAAAAAATCACAGTACAAAATTTATTTAAAGAGATACCTGTAAGTGTAGGGATTAATTTTGATAGTCCTGCATTAAAACTTCATGTAGTAAATGATTTAGCATCAAGCCCATTATATGCAAGTAATCAATGTGCTGTATTTGAAGATGATAATAGACCAGGTATTCAAATGGCTGGTAGTGCTAATAACATAGGATTGATTGACTTTGGAGATAATGCTGCATTTAACTCTGGTGGTATTCATTATAAACACGCATCAGATTCATTTGCTTTTGTTGCTGCTGGTGATGAACAAGTAACTATATCTAATGGTGTACTTGGACCAGTTACAGATTCAGATGTAGACTTAGGTACTTCCTCTTTATACTTTAAGGATGCATACATTGATTCTATAACTACAACTGGTGCATTAAATGGAGCATTAAAAAGATGGACAGTTAAGACTGCTAACTATACAGCAGTAGCTGGAGATAGAGTTCTTGCTGACACATCTGGCGGTGCTTGGACATTAACACTTCCTGCTTCACCTGCAGTCGGAGATGAAATACACATACTTGATTCAACAGCATCATTTGATACTAATAATTTAACAGTTGCAAGAAACAGTTTAAAATTACAAGCAGGTACTGCAGACCTAACACTAACTACAGAAAATACTGGTATTGGTCTTGTATATATGAGTTCAACTTATGGATGGAGAGTTTTAATAGACGCATACGATGTAACTTTAACGGAGTTATAGTATGGAGGATATTTACAATCCTAACCAACAAATTCACATTGATAGGGGTACTAGAAAACTTGTTGTAAGAAGTAGACAAGATACAACCCCTATTTTAGAACAAAATAAAACATTTCGTAATCATATACCTGAAGCACAAACAGGTGATTTACAACGCATAGCACAGATACCTGTGATTGCATTAAAAGTAAAAACCAAAGAAAGATTTGGTCACTCTAACTTTTACAAACTTGATAGTGAACAACAAAAAAACATTATTAGGGAAATGGTAAACAGTAATGAGTATATGTTTTTTAGAACAGGAGATAAGAAATTATAATGGCTTTAGATAATTATGCAAACTTAAAAACTGCAATAGCAAACTTCTTAGCAAGAGATGATCTTACTTCTGAAATAGATGATTTTATAGATTTAACAGAAGCTGACTTTAATCGTAGATTAAGAATAAGACCAATGGAAACAGTAGATGCTTCTTTTTCAATAGACGCAGCTACAGAGGCTTTGCCTACTGGGTTTTTAAAAGTACGAAGTTTTGTTTTAACAAGTCCTAATCCTGATAGAACATTAGTATTAATGACACCGTTTCATCAAGCTGAAACAACAGGCTCAGACAGTTCTGGACAACCAAGAGGCTACTCTATTGAAGGATCAAACTTTAGGTTTAGTCCTGTACCAGATTCTACGTACACTGCTAGATTAAGTTATTACAAAGCATTTGACCCTATAAGTTCATCTACAGCAACTAATCATATTTTAACAAACTATCCTGATATATATTTATTTGGTGCTTTATATTTTGGTTCTACATTCTTACGAGGAATGGACCCACAAACCGTTGCACAATTTAAAGGTCAATATGAAGCTGCATTACAACAAGCAGAAATTGCTGATAGCAAAGATAAATATAATGGTTCGCCTTTAGTACAAAGAACAGGAATTAACATTAACAATTTTGATAACGTAAGATAATGCAAGTACCTTTTGGAGAATGGCTACCAGACCTACCAGATCACGTAAATCCTGGCACTACACAAGCCTTAAATGTATTTCCTGCTGCTAACAGTTATAGACCTTTTCAGAACATAGCTGTTACTTCAAGCAATGCACTAACAGCAAGATGTCAAGGAGCTAGGTCGTTTAAATCTGATGGTGGCGTAGTTAGTATATTTGCTGGTGACGCAACCAAGCTATATAAATTAACATCTAATGCTTTTGTAGATGAAAGTGGTGGAACGACATTTAGTTTCTCAGATAATTTTTATTGGGATTTTATAAGGTTTGGTGAAGTTGTTATAGCATTTAATGGTGATGATGCACCTCAAGCCTGGACATTAGATTCATCATCTGACTTTGCTGCATTAGGAGGTTCACCTCCAACATTTAGACACGCTGCAGTTGTAAACAACTTTGTAGTCACAGGGTTTCAACCGTCTGCACAAAACAAAGTACAATGGTCAGCAGTAAATAGTGCAACAAGTTGGACAGCAGGTACTAATCAAGCTGACTCAGAAACATTACCTGAAGGCGGAGTAATTACAGGTGTTACTGGTGGACAGTACGGATTAATATTTCAAGAAAATAGAATTACCCGAATGGATTATCGTGGTGGTAATGTTATTTTTTCTTTTAGGCGTGTTGAAGATAACAGAGGAGCTGTACAAGGCAAAAACGTAATTCAAGTTGGTAATTTAGTTTACTTCTTATCTGAGGATGGTTTTTATGTTACAGATGGTTCTGCTGCAAAACCTATTGGTGCTAACAAAGTAGACCGTTTTTTTTATAATGATTTAAAAACATCTTTACGAGAAAGAGTAAGAGCATCATACGACCACGAAAACAAACTAGTAATGTGGTCTTACCCATCTGCTACAGGTAATAACTCAAGTACGCAAAACGATAAAATATTAATTTACCATATAGCTAGTAATCGTTGGTCAATAGTTGAAATAGACCACGAAGTTATTATAGATTTCTTGTCAGCAGGATATACATTAGAAGAATTAGATGATTACCCTGCATCAGGTACAAACGACATAGATGCTATTACGGTTTCGTTAGATAGTGCTTTGTTCTCTGGTGGATTACGTTCTGTTGGTGTATTTGACACTGACCATAAATTAGGATCCTTTGGTGGCGATACTTTAAAAGCAGAAATAGGTACTGCAGAAACAGAAATATTTCCACAAAGTAGGTCTTTAGTAACTCACGTTAGACCTATTGTGGATACATCATCTGCTACAGGCTCGTTGAGTTTTAGAAACAAAGTAGCTGAAACTGCGTCAACGACAGCAGAAAGTTCAATGCACACTACAGGAACCATACCGTTTCATAAAAGTGCAAGATATTTTAAATTTAACTTACAAGTTCCAGCAGCATCTACGTGGACAGACGCACAAGGAATTGACATAGAAGCAATTAAAGAAGGATATAGATAATGACATTTTTAGAGGTATTACAGCAACAGTCTGGTTTGTTAGGAAATCAAATCCGTCAATCTAGTCCATTTGCTACATATACACCTACGTCAGAAAGAACAATACAAGGTGTACCACAAAATTATTTTGATCCAGCAACTAACCAATTTATGATGCCAGAAATGACTGGTATGGGTGGAACTATGACAGGAGTTGGCACAGGAACTGGCACAGCATTTGGAACTTATACACCTGGTGCTTTTGGACAAGTTTTTGGAAGCCAAACAGGTACTGGAGGATTAATGGGTACTGGTGCAACAGGAGCAACAAGTGCTACAGGTGGTGGTGGAAATGGTAGACCAGATCCAGTAAACCCAACTGCATATAATTTTCCTAACTATACAATGTTTCCTGGATTATTAGGTGTAATCGCAGGATTAACAGATTTACCACAAGGAACTCAATTTCAATATAACGAAGAAACAGGACAATATGAGCCAGAAGCTTTTGTAAACCAACCAGAAGATGCAACTACTTGGAATCCAGAAGCTTCAACCATGACAATGGATCAACAAGGTAATGTAACTTATGGTACTGACCCTTATGGTATAGGTGACTATACAGCAGGTTCAGGAATTACAGGAGATCCAGGACCACTTGGTAGACCTAGTTTCGGAGGTTCCTTAAGTCCAGCAAGTCCTGGAACTGCAGCAGGTTTAGCAAATATTCAAGCAATGGCTGAAGCAGCACAATCAAATCCTCAAGTTTTAGCAGATATTGCTGCAATGACAGGAACTATGCCACAACAAATCACTACACCAACAGCTCCACCATCTATTTTAAGTGGAGGTCAAGGCAATCAAGGTGGAAACTTTGGTGGACCTAGTGGACATGGATCTGGGATGCAAGGAGGACAACACGGTGCTGCTGGTGGTCAAGGTGGACAAAATACAGGAACATCAAGATTCTAATGACTAGCACAAGAAATTTAGAATATGTTTACAACTACCCTGCTTTTACTTTAGAAGGAATGTTGTTATCTACCTATGAATCACAATTAGTATCGGAAGATATAACCAATCAATTAGTACGTTATCACAATACAGAAAATCAAGAGGTTGTATCGTGGTTTCTAGCTTGAATTGTAAACATTGTGAACACGAATGTCACTGCGGAAATAGTGGTCAATGTCCTATAGAAGATTGCGATTGCATTAATTGTGAACACAACGCACTAGACGAATTTTGGAAGAATGTAAAAGATGGCTCACACATATAAAAATAGTAAAATAGATTTAACAACTACCAATGCTACTGCATTAATAACAGTACCATCAGGTTCTACAATAATAGTTAAGTCTATAATTATTTGCGAAGATTCAAACAACGATGACAGTATATCTTTAACAATAGTTAATGATAGCTCTACATTTCAGTTTTTAAAAGACGCAGCAATAAGTGCTAAAGCCACAATACAAGGTATGGGTGGGCATAACTCAACTTTAGTATTAGTCGAAGATGACATATTAAAAGCACAAGCTGCAACTGCTAATAGACTTCACGTCATTACAAGTTACCTGGAGATTACGTGATTGGTGTAGTACAAATACCTAAAACAGATATTAAAACAGTTTGGAACTTGGTAGAAGATTCTATAACTAAAGCTCTTGCTTATTCAGGACATCACTTTAATACGTCTGATGTTAATGATGCGTGTTTAAGTGGTGATAATCAACTTTGGTTAGTATGGGATGACGATGCTGAAGAAAAACTAAAAGGTGTAGTGGTAACTAGAATTATTATAAGACCTAATTCTAAGGTAGCAAACATATTTATTTGCACAGGTAAGCAAAGAAAACTTTGGCAAGACCGATTGCACGATATTGAAAAATGGGCTAAAGATAATAAGTGTACGCACTTTGAAACTTATGCCAGACCAGGATGGTCAAAATTATTAAAACAAAAAGGGTATAAAATGACCCATTATTTACTAGAAAAGAAATTGGAGGAATAAGTATGTCAAGTGGCGGAGGTAATCAAACTACCACTCAAAGAACTGAGCCATACGCACCTGCGGAACCATTTTTGCAGGATATATTAGGCGAAGCTCAAAACATTTATAGAAGTGGTATTGGTAGACAATTTTTTCCAGGCAGTACCGTAGTACCGTTTGCAACACAAACCCAATCTGCATTAGATTTAGGACAAGCTGCAGCATTAGAAGCAGCTGGACCATCGCAACTAATGAACTTAGCAGGAAGCACAATTAGTGATTTTGCTAGTGGTGCTGGACAAAACCAATATTTAGACCAAATAAGATCAGGTATTACATCTGACGTTATGGGTAACATTGCCACACAATTTGGTGGTATGGGAAGAACTGGAACAAGCCCTATGGCACAACAAGCTGCTGCTAGAGGCATCACTCAAGCCTACGCACCAATTGCTGCAGAGCTTAGTCAAGCTGAAAGATCAAGACAATTAGCTGCTGCTGGACAACTATCACCATTACAGCAACAAATGGATGCAAGACGTTTTGGAGGTATTGGACAGTTAAGTGGTATTGGCGGTGCTTACGAAGATTTAGCACGTAGACAATTACAAGATCAAATAGCAAGATTCCAATTTGGACAACAAGCTCCTATGTCTGCACTACAACAATATGCTGGATTAGTTTCACCTATTGGTAGTGGATTTCCTACATCACTTACTAATGCACCAAGCAATAGACCTGGCACTTTAGGTGGAGCATTTGGTGGTGCTGTAGCAGGTTCTGCTTTACCAGCTTCATTTTTAGGCGGTTATGGCACAATGATAGGTGCTGGTTTAGGTGGATTAGGGTTAATATAGGAGATATATATGGCAAACGGAATAAAAGGTTTTTTATCAAATCCAATAGCATCTTATACTGCTGCAAGACAACCAGGTGGATTTTTAGCACCTACAGAAAATTTTGAAGGGTTTTTAACTGACCCCAGAACAAGTATAGGAATACAAATTGCACAAGGCGTGCCTATAGGACAAGCCTTGCTGGGTGGTGCTTTACAGGCAAAAGAAATTGAAGAAGCAATGTTTTCTGAAGCAGATATATTAGATACAAAAAAAGCAATGAATCCAGTAACAGGAGAAATTGTATTTGCAAATGAAGTTCAAATACAAAATCAAGGATTAGTTCCTATACCAGATGATCCAACATCTTATCAAGAATATGTGCGACAAACTGATAACCCTACTACTGAAGGTTATGCTGAATATATGGCTAAAGAATCTGGAACAGCAGAAACGTCTTATAGATCCCCAACTATTGAAGAGCAAAAACTATACGGTATTACGCCTGAAACACACCAAATAAATACTATAACAAACAAAGTAGAAGCTATTACAAAATCAAGTGCTGGTTCAACAGAGAAGTTTGTAGATTTAGATGCTGATGATGTAGCTAAATATTTTGGAGGCAATGAAGAATTAGCAAGACTTTATCAAAAAAATGAAAAAACAGGTAGAATAGTAAAAATTACTGAAACTGCACTAGCTCCAAGAATGTTTGAATCCGCAGAAGAAAAAGCTATTGGCGAAGTAATAGGTGCTGATTTTGCAAACATTGTTGAACGTGCTGATACTGCTTTAGCACAAAACGATGCTTTAGATCAATTAGAGTTTTACCTTACTTCAATAAATCCTGAAGATGTGGGTGGATTAGCAAATTGGAAATTAGAAACTACTAAATTTTTACAAGCAATAGGGTTAGATACTAATTTAACTGAAGATTTACCTTATGCTGAAGCTATAAGTTCTATAGGTGGAGATTTAGTTGTTGCATCTTTAGCAAACTTTAAAGGAGCTATTTCAGATGCTGAAAGAGAATTTTTACAAAGAATTACACCTGGTTTGGGAATGACAACAGAAGGTTCTTTACAACTTATTTATTTAAGAAAAAAAGCTAATAATAGAATGTTAGATTTAGAAACTTTAGCATACGAACATTTAAACGATCCTAAAACTGAGGGTTCACTGTCTGCAAGAAACTCCAAAGGTCAAACTTTTAACCAAGTAAAAAGAGAATACATCAAAGAAAATCCAATTTTTGATGAAACAACAAAAAAAGAAGTAGAAAAACTATCTGGTATGGGAATACAAGGTGCTATTACTCAAAATGGACAATGTATAAAAGGTAGGATGATTATAAGAGTGGGTGAACAACTTATAGATACAGGAGCTTGTTAATGGTAGAGATTGTAACAGACGAAGAAACAATAAAAAAGTTTGAAGCAGAAGAATCAGGTTTAGCAGATTCAAAAGTCGTAACTGATCCTGAAATAATTAAACAATTTGAAGAAATAGAATCTCAAGATGAAGGCGTTTTAAATGCTTTAAAAAATGCTGGTATTGCCACTTATGATTTTTTTGAAGGTAGCAAAAGAACACAATTTCCTGAAGTAAAAGAATTTGGTGGATTTGGAGGAGCTATTCCAGGCAAAGATATGACTGCAGGTCAAGCCACAAAAATTGGTGCAGGATTTTTCTTTACTCCTGTTCAAGAAGAAATGATAAATATAGTTAAAGCACAAATTCCAGACGCACAAATTCTTCAAGATTCTTATGCTAATCCTATGATTGTTATGCCTGATGGCAAAGCATTTTATTTAAACAAACCTGGTGCTTCTACAGCAGATTTTGCAATGCTTTTAAGTCAAATATTACAATATTTACCTGGAGCAAGTTGGGCTACTAAACCTGGTAAGGGTATAATAAAAAAAGTAGTGCAGTCAGGAGCTGCAGGAGGCACAACATCCGTTATACAAGATGTAGCTGCTAAACCTTTTGGTGCTGAAGATACATATTTAGGAAAAGCTGCTATATCAACATTAGTTCCTATGGGGTTTGAAGGAACAATAAGCCCTGCTTTTCGTTTTGTAGCTAAAAAGATTTTTGGTAATCCTAAATTTACAGAATTAATAGATGGAAAAATACAATTAAATGTTAAAGGTAAACAAGCACTAAAAGCTGCAGGTATTGATTTAAATGATGTAAATTCAGCAGAATGGATAGATTCTTTTGCTATAAGTTTATCAAGAGGAATAGATCCTAAAACAGCAGGTAGTATAGCAGGAGCCGAACAATTTGGAATAAGGTTAGCACCAGCACAAGCTGGGGATGATTCAATGGCTTTAGCATACTTTTGGCAGGCAGCACAAGGTAAACATGGCTATCAAGCACAAGAAGTGGTTGAGGGGTATTTAAAGCAACAAGAATTACAAATTGCCGATATAACATCATCATTTCTACATAGAATAGCAATGGGTAATATGAAACTTTCCGATATACAAAAAGAATTTCCTGATTTAGCTGCATCAATTATTAAAAAACACACTCAATCATCACAAAACGTAAGCACTGCTTACAATGCAATTAACAAAGACGGTGTTTTTACAGGTAGCAAATCTAATATTAATTTATTAAATTTAAATATATTAAAATCTATTGATGAAAACGATATGTTAATTAATGGTGTTATTGATAAAGAACTTTACCCTGTTGCACACAAAGCCTATGACATAATTAAAAATTTTACCAACTCTACAACACGTAAAGACATGATAGTTTTTGACAATGTGCCTATTACTTTTACAAACAAAACTTATAGAGATTTTGATAAAGTTTATAAACAATTACAAGCTCTTTATAAAGGTAATTTAAGTAATGCAGATAAAAAAGTATTAACATTAGTTAAAAATGAGTATGATAAGTTTATAGATGATAGTTTAAGCAATCTTTTATTTACCGCAGCAGATGGTACTAATGCAACATCCTTAGAAGTAGTAAAAAATGCTACCAAATTATCTAAAGAACACTTTGATTTATTTGGAACCAGAGTGGGCAAAGATTTTACTACAAGGCAAATACAAAAAATATTAGCTGATCCAGACATAACTCCTGACAATACTCTTAATTTATTGTTTAATTTAAATAGCATTGGTAAAAGAAACCAAAGTTTAGAAATTATTAAAAAATTAAAAAAAATACACGGAGTTAATGACTTTGGGGATGCAGCATTTTCTGCTGATTTTATGGCTTTAAGAGATGGTTTTTTAAAAAAAATGATATTTGATGCTACAAAAAAAACTGGAGCAAAAACAGGATTTGATTCTACAAAATTTGTTACTGATTGGGAAATTATGCTATTAAAGAACCCAAGATTAATAAAAGAATTATTTTCTGCTAACGACATTAAAAAAATTACAGAGTTTACTCAAGCAGTACGCAAAACATTTAAACCATCAGATTTAACAAGTGCAACTGCTGTTGCTGACGGAATAGTTGCAAATGTAAAACAATTTTTAAGAGGTATAGTCGGTGTTGGAGGTTATCAAGTGGGAGCTATACACGGACTATTAGTAACTAGGTCTGCGTTTGATAGTGCTGCTGATTATTATACTAAAAAAGCAGCATTAAAATTGGTAGATTTTGGAGCAGCTAAAGGTAAAACTTTTCCTGCTTTACAAGCTTCTACAACTGGAGCAACAAACATAGATATAGGTGAGGCTGTTGATTCACCTAATTTAGTGGATATTTTACCGTTTCCAGAATTGGTAAGGAAAATACCTAATTTTGCTTATAATCAACAACAACAAAACGAAAGAAAATTTATGGACCCATTGTATATACAAACAATACAAAAAATGGGTTTATTAGACTAATTAACTAGGAGGAAAATAAAATGGCTGGAACAGGCGTAGGAAAATTTAGTTCAACTGCAGGTAGTAATACTGCCAATATGACGGTGAACTTTGCAGAGAATATGGCACCAAGTAATGTCAATAATGCTGCAAGAGAATTAATGGGACATATGAGAGATATGTACGAACAACTCGGAGATGGATATTTTGAGTTTGGAGATGGCGATGGCACATATACTGTCGCAAGGAGTGATGCTGATACCATTACTATCACATCTTCTTCTGATATATCATCCGTATATTTCGCAGGAAGGAAGATTAGAATTACTGATGGTGGTGCTAATGTAGTAGAAGGCACAATTGCCTCTTCTTCACACTCATCTACAACTCAGACTGTAAACCTTACAGGTATCTCTTTGGCTTCTGGTACTCCTACAAAAGTCGAACTTGGTATAGATACTGCTTCATTTGGTGGTCGAGTAATTCTTGATGACGATGGCGATACATATATCGAAGCTCCTACGGACGATACTATCGACATTTACGTTGCAGGTGCAAAAGACTTTGTAATCACAGCCAATACATTTACTGCTGAATCTGGAAGTACAATTGCTGCACAAGCTCTTACAGCTACAACTATTACAACGACAGGTGCAATTGCAATAGCTAACGATGGTAACATTGGTTCTGCAGGAGATGCTGACGCAATTGCTATATCATCATCTGGTGTAGTAACTTTTTCACAAGCACCAGTATTTCCTGATGGTTCAATAGCTGTTGCTGATCTCGATATCGATGGGGCTACAGACATTGGAGCTGCGATTGTGGATGCTGATTTATTTATAATTGATGATGGTGCTGGAGGTACAAACCGTAAAGTAACAGCGTCAAGACTTAAAACTTATGCTGGTGGTTCATTAGCAGGTATTGATGACCAATCCTCATCTAACGATGACCAAGTAACAATTACTGATACTGCTGTTGTTATTAATGAAGATTCTGACGATTTAGATTTTAGAGTAGAATCAAATGGTAATGCTAATATGTTATTTGTTAGTGGTGGTAATGATGTTGTAGGCATTGGAGCAGAAGGAGATTTGGGTGTAGGCTTACACATTAAAACTGCTGATTCTAGTGCTTCTACTCATACAAGTGTTGATGAATTAGTTTTAGAAAATAGTGGTCATTGTGGTCTACATATTTTATCTGGAAATACTTCAACTGGAAATATCTATTGGGGTGATGACGGGGGTGTTGCTAGAGGATATCTTCAATATAACCATGACGGTGATGAATTAGCTCTTGGTGTAGCAGGTGCAACATCATTGAATATTACTTCAAGCACTTTTGTTATTAATGATGCAAGTGCTGATGTAGATTTTAGAGTAGAGTCTAATAATTATGTAAATATGCTTTTTTTAGATGGTGGTACTGATAGAATTGGTATAGGCAACAACAGCTCTGCTCCTGGCACTACTCTTGATGTAAGAGATGCACAAAATAACGTAATTTTAGATTTACGAAACACTATAGGCAGTGGAAATATATACGGACAACAAATTGTATTTGGTTATGCACCTGACGATAACAGTAATCACTTTTTTGCTTGTGCTGATTCTACGGCAAATAGAATGTTTATTATGTCTGATGGTGATTTAAGGAATCACGACAACTCTTATGGATCAACTTCTGATGAAAGAATTAAACAAGATATACGAGATAGTAATTCACAATGGGATGATATCAAGGCGGTTAAAGTAAGAAACTTTAAAAAGAAAGATGATGTTCGTCAATATGCTGACAAAGCTTGGGAGCAAATAGGTGTTATTGCACAAGAGCTAGAGGATGCAGGTATGGACAAATTAATTAAAGAGTCTGACCCAACTTCTGCTGATATTCTTTCTGACGCATCATTTGGAACACTTTGGACTAAAGATGATTCTGAAACTCAAGACGCAGTTTTATATACTGCTGATAGTCAGGAAGTTATTGATGGTGATAAAAATGTTGGTGATATTAAAACACCATCTACTAAACAAATTGGTGATGTAAAAGAGGTAAAACAAAAAGTTAAAGGAGTTTCTTATTCTGTGTTATACATGAAAGCTATCAAGGCTTTACAAGAAGCACAAACCCGTATAGAAACTTTAGAAACTAAAGTAGCTGCATTGGAGGGCTAATATGTTTACATTTAACGATAAACAATATGATGAAACTATTTTATCTGACAAAGGTAAAGCTATTTGGAACAAACTAATTAAAATTGGTGAACAAAAAGCTGACCTAGATATAGTAGCAAATTATTGGACTTCACAACTTCAAGCTGAACTTCCAAAAGAGGAAACAAAAGAAGAATCTAAGGAAGCAAATGGAACAGCAAAATAAAGAAGCAATTATTCGCATTGAGGGTAAACTAGAGCTTATGGATAATAAGCTCACCACCCTCAAGGATAATCACCTAGCCCATATCGAGAGAGATATGCGTCAATTACGAGCATTGGTATGGTTTATAGGTACGACTGTTTTTGTTCAAATGCTATATATAATTATTCGTTCAATTATGTAGTATTGCACATCTTGTGCAAATCAAATAAAACTCAAGTATGTCAAATAGATGTATATTGATTATTTCAGATACCCATTGTCCTTATCATCACGAAGATTTAATTCCTTTTTTAACTGCAATTAAAAAAAAATACAAACCTGATCGTGTAGTACACATAGGTGATGAAACTGATAAACACGGTTTAAACTTTCACGGTCAAGACCCTGACTTACCGAGTGCAGGAGATGAGTTATACGAAGCAAGAGAAACCATCCACGCCATTGAAAAACTATGGAGCAAGGTAGATGTCTTACATTCCAATCACGGAAGCTTGGCATACCGTAGAGCTTTTAAAGCGGGACTACCTAAAGCCTATATGCGAGATTACAATGAAGTCTTAGAAGTAGGCAAAGGTTGGAAATGGCACAACGAACTCACAATAAAATTACCTGATGGCAATGACGTACACTTTCATCACGGTAAATCAGCAAACATTTTAGCAGTAGGACAAAAGCAAGGCACTTGTTATGTTCAAGGGCATTTTCATACCAAGTATGGCATTTCCTATTGGGGAAATCCATCATCACTTTTATGGGCTATGCAAGTAGGATGTTTGATTGACAAAGACGCATTGGCTTTTGCGTATGACAAAGTATTTAAAGATAGACCTATTATAGGTTGTGGAATAATCATAGATAGCCAACCAAAACTTTTACCAATGGTATTGAATAAAGGTGGAAGATGGAATAAAATCTGTCCGTGAAAACATTAGACCGACAAGAAAGTGGAGATCACTACAAAAGGTTTATAATCCAACCTGCAGAGTTTATTAATATTAACAATTTACCCTATGCTGAAGGCAACGTCATAAAGTACGTATGTAGGCACAAATTTAAGGGTAAAAAAGAAGATATAAAAAAGGCTATACATTATTTGGAAATGATTATAGAAAGGGACTATGAGTAGCGTGGCGAGAATGGAAGTGCCTAACAGGATGAGATCCGTTAATGTGCGTATGCTTATTGACACTATGCCTATAGTTTCCACAATAGATTATGACGTGTCTGAGTCTGGTATTTTACCAGTAGCAGTATGGGTAAAAACAAAAAAATCAGAATCTACACTAGACAGAGAGCTTAGAAGCTCTGGAAAAGCAGTATCTTTACTTTTACAATATGGGTGTTCTTTAAAAGAAATTTCAGAAACTTTTACAAGAGATAGCATTATTGGTTCGGTGGTGTGGTATTTAAACAAAAATTTAGACGATATTCTTTTAGGCAATCAACCCGAAAAAGTACCCAATTTATCCACACAACCACAGGGATATACTATTAAGTGAACAATAAACAATTCTAAATGAAATTAATACTTGGAGATTGTTTAGATGAAATGTCAAAACTACCAGACAATTCAATAGATTTAATTATAACTAGCCCACCTTATGAGGATATCACTGGTGCAGGGTATGTTGCAAAAAATAAAGATGTGTTATTTTTAAAACTTTATTTAGAATTTTTAGATAAAGTGTTTACCGAGTATTACCGAATATTGAAAAACAACGGACAAATCTTTTTAAACATTAAGAGCAAAACGCTAAAAAAAAATTTGAGAACGCCACATTGGATTGAATTTTCTGAAAGTTTTCAAAAATTAAATTTTAAATCTTTTATTATTTGGAAGTATGCGGGTTCATTTGACAGCACAAAATCTAGGTTTCATTTAGATTATGAGATTATTTATCATTTATCAAAGGGTGATGATATTTATTTAAACCAAGAAACAGACATACACGATCCGCTATCAAGTGTTTGGTATGTGCCACACAATATAAAAAAAAGTGAAAGAGTGCATCCAACCCAAATGCCTACTGCTTTAGTAGAAAGAATTTTAAAAGTTGCATCAAGACCCAATGATACAGTTTTAGATAATTTTATGGGTAGTGGAACAACTGGCGTTGTATGTAAAGAACATAATTTAGATTTTATTGGTATTGAAATTAATCCACAAAACTATGAACTATCAAAGAAAAGAATAAATGAACGATATTAAAGAACGTATAAAAGCACACGAAGGCTATAGGTTAGAGCCTTATCATTGTACCGAAGGACACCTTACTGGTGGCTGGGGTCATAAGATATTAGATGGTGAAGAAGTACCTAAATCTGAGGAAGGGTGGCAAAACCTATTTAATAACGACTTTGAAAAGGCGTTTAATGGAGCAAATTCGCTCATAGGAGAACATTTAGAGAACACTGAATGGTCGGAGCTACCTGAACCCAAAAAACACGCTATAACAGGCGTTTTAACGGAAATGTGTTTTCAGCTAGGACAAGCAGGAGTAGGCAAATTTAAGAAGATGTTTACTGCACTTGGCAAATGCGACTTCAAAGAAGCTGCTGCACAGATGAGAGATTCACGCTGGAACAAACAAACTCCAGCTCGTTGCTTAGAACTAAGCGGCATTATCCAAAACTTATAAGGAAATATTATGTTACAGATGTTGATAAAACCTCTTTTAGGGGTTGCTGGTGATATGGTTAAAGGCGTAATAGAAACTAAGAAAGCCAAATCAGAAGCAAAACTTACAGAAATTAAAGCTGCTACTGCACTTAAAGAACAACAGATTGCAGGTAAAGTTTCTTGGGAAGCATCAGCAGTCAATCAGATGGAAGGATCGTGGAAGGACGAGGTAAGTTTAGTGGTACTACTTTTACCTGCTGTTCTCGTATTTATTCCTGGTTGTCAAGAGTTTGTAAAAAGTGGTTTCATAGCTCTACAAGAACTTCCTGAATACTACCAACACCTATTATACATTGCTATCTCAGCGTCATTTGGAATTAAGGGCGTAGGATCAGCAGCTAAAATGATTAAAAAGAAATAATTGTGAATGTATTTCATAATTACCGCAATGCTATTCTTCAGTAGTTCTGAACAAGTTATTTATACACAATACGATAAAGCTACATTTGATTCCGTACCTACTTGCCAAGAGTTTTTATTTCACAATAAAGTTCAGCTCACATTAGAACTTTTTGATAACCACAATCAAGAGGGAGATATGAAAGGGTATGAGTTTTTTTGTGAAAGTCGATACTCTAGTGAACCAAAAAAACCAGGACAAGAGATATGAAAAATATATTTATTATCGTATGCGTAACCATAGCAATGCTGTTTGTATTTGGTGCATTGTTTGATAACGCAATGGCAGATGTTACTAATACAGGAGCCACGACAAACGATCAGGTAAACTCAACAGGGTCTAATACCGCTATCACGGGTGGATACGAAAGCACTTCTAGCACAACATATCAATCAGGCAGTTCATCTAACACCACAAGCACTTCTACAACAAACAACAATTCTTATACTGGCGATACACGTACTGTACCATCAGCATCTGCTCCAGGAATATCAGCCATGTCGCAAGACCTTTGTACTGTGGGCGTTGGGATTGGAATACAGAAACCTTTAATAGGTGGAAGTATAGGTATCACAAAAAGAGATATGAATTGTGAAAGAATGAAATTATCTAAACTGCTTTTTGATTTTAATATGAAAGTTGCTGCAGTTAGTATTTTATGTCAAGACGCAAGAGTTTTTTCTGCAATGGCTCACGCAGGAACTCCTTGCCCTTTCAACGGTAAAATAGGAGGAGATGCCCTAGACGAGTGGAATAAGTATGATGAACAAAGACCAGACTATGAGGAATATACAAAAGCTCTTAGATATATGGAGGAAGTAGATTCACAGATTACGGAGGCAATGGATGATAAGGAAGCCTATATTGTTGATGGCAATGGTAATCCTGTTCAACTCGGTAGCGAATAGTGAAACTGTAACCCTTGAAGATACACCTCACGCAGGAGATACTACAGTAATCGAAACTATTACAACAGGTAATCCTGTAGTCACTAATAATTTATTATCACAACAATGGAATGATGGTACTTGGACAGGAGATATGTTTCCTGACTCATCAGACATAAATGAAAACATTTATCTTACAGGCAAAGATGGTAAGTATGCAGAATCTACACTTAACTCTCAAGACATTTTAACAGAACAAGAATTGCAACAAGGTTTAACTTCAACACTAACCGCTAAAGTACGCTGGTGGAATCAATGGGAAAGCACTATTGAAATGCGTCAGACTGCAACAAACGGTATTGATACAACTACTCAAAGTATAATTTTACAAGATACAACTAATCATAATAATCAATTTAATTCTCATACTAATACTTTAGTTATTGCACCAGATGCAGAAAACTCACACGGTACACTAACTACAAGATTTACATTTGATATAGATAATGCTGCTGGAAATTGGAACAATGGGCATAGTGGACCAGATATTATACAACCGGATTTAAGACTTAGTTATTCTGCATTAAGCTCAACTACTGTTACTACAGTAACTCATTGCTACGAAAAGACACCACCTACTTGTCCTGGACAAGACGAACTAGCAGAAGTTGAAAACATAATAGACACCTTTGAAGATGATTTACAAGATTTATACTTTGAAGATTTGTATTATGAAGAACAAACATTCATACCAGAAACCATAGACTTTGAATACTCATTCAATCCTGAAATCTTTGAGGAAGAAGATTTTAAAATGGAAGATGATTATTTAGCGTTTGATGATTTTTTTTTTGAAGAGCAGTTCTTTGAAGATGACTATTACGAAGAATTTGAGTTGGAAGAATACTTTCCAGAAACTCTTGCTTTTGAAGAAGTAGAGTTTTTTGATGATATGCCAGAGATTGAAATGTTTGATGAGCTTCCACCGATTGAGGAAACATTCTTTGAGGAAGAGATGTATATGGAAGCCTTTACTGAAGATGCTTTTATTGAAGCATTTGAAGAATACTTTGAAGAAGAGCCTCCTATGGAAATAGTAGAGGAAGTTTTTGAGGAAGAAATAATTGAAGAGCCTATGGAGAAACCTGCAGAAGTTGCTGTAGCTGAAGAGCCAATGGAGGAAGAGATTGAAGAAATTAAAGAACAACCCAATAGCGAAAGCGTTGTTGCAGACGAGCCTACTGAAACCACAAGTGTTGCCAAACAAGAGGAAAGTAACGAGGAGTCAGTTAAAGTCGCAGATGTTAAGGGAGATACAACTGAAGAACCAGGTGTTGTCAAAGAGAATATTTCAGAACCAGAATTAAAATCTGAGTTAGACATTAAGATTGCCGCAATAGAAAAAGCTATTAAATCGCAAATTCAAGACAGCGTACAACAAACAACAGCAACATTAAATGTAATCAATGAGGTTGTTAGTCGTGAGATGGTGGCAATGCAACCTGATATGTCAAGTTATGCGAATATGAATCAAGCGTTGTTTGATGACAGACAATTACCACAAGGCAATTTAGATTTCTTTATGCAAGTAAGTTTAGCCACTTACGATAAAACTATTTACGGAACACAGGCGAACCTAGTAGGTACTGATCCTGTTGTTCAATATCAAATTAAACTTAACGAAGCTCGTTCAGCAACGAATGATGCTTATATAAAATTAAAAGGATTAATGGATGCCAGACTTAATTAATAAATTATCAAGCTATGCAGCATTGATTGGCGTAGTAGGAGCTATCGGTGGAGGATTCTATGCGTGGGGTGAATTTAACACCAGACTATCAGCAATAGAAGGACAAGAGTTTGTAGTTAATCAGACTGTTGACTTAACTGATACACATGATCGTATAGTTTTAGGTGATAAAGAAACTATGGATGCAGTAAGAGCTATTGGTGCAACTCTTGAAGCAATTAAAAAAGATATTGCAATTAACGGTGCAGCTATCGAGTATCTTGACGCAAAAATAAACGAACTGAAAGCAGCAAACGATAACCCACTTCTAAATTAGAATCATTCTAAACTATGAAAATTTCGGATAACACTTCTATTTCTCTTCCTGCACGTAACTTACTCGCAATTTTAGCAGCAGTTGCAATCGGCACGATGTCATATTTTTCCGTGATTGAGCGTTTAAATAACATTGAAACAAAAATACAATTGATGGAGAAAGACCTGGAAGCTGCAAATGATTTTATTGATGGTGTTCCTAAAGGCGATATGGTTAGTCCACAAATAAACGAGATTTATATGTTGGTTGAATACCTCTCATCAAATGTGGACAAGCTCAAGGAACAAATGGAAGCAGAGATACCCATGATACTAAAGAATGATATGGTAATACAGTTTCACGAGGAAAGATTGATAGATTTAGAGGAGAGAAAAAATGGAAACCATTAAAGTTGTATTTGCAATATTAATGATACAAAACGGTTCAACTGTAGAAATGGTTCCGACTGAAGGGCTTTCCGATTGTCTTAAACAGAAACGTATCGTTGCTCGTAATATAGGAGAATCTCAAGAAGGAATCTTTATGGAGTGCCGACAAGTTGAAGCTATAATGTATGAAGATATGGGGAGATTGAAGATCAAGAAGATAGTTGAATGAAATGGAACTTTAACCCAAAACCAGAAAAGATAGATATTGCTATTTTACTTTTGGTTCTACTGTTAATACTTCATAAATTGTTTTAACATAGCAACTGGGTCAATGTCATCATCATCCATAACTTTCATATACATACGATAAACATATTCATCGTTCATCCCTGACAAAGCACAAACAATTTTATAATCTTCTAACTGTCTTTCAAACCACAAACGAGCTTCTATACATTGGTAAAAACTTCTAAGCCTTTGTTGAGATAACAAGTAACCATCACTATCAGTTACCTGGAACTTATACTTGCTCCTTTTCTTTGGAGCCTCATATATCTTTACATCATTGAAATCTACTCTAGCATCGTGAATTGCTTGAATTATAACTGCAACCCATAGTAAGCTCTCAGGAGTTAGACTCTCGGTATGGCTAAAAAAGTCAGTAACATCCGATTTCACTACACCGACTGTCTTTTATTCGCTGATATAGTTTGCCATAATTGACAGATCAATTTGTTATGATCCATCTTATACTCAAGTTTTAAGTATTCTTCTTCTGCGTGTCGCAGATTATCAAGGTGAGTTTTATATTCTTCATTAGCTAATGCCTCTGTTTCTCTTGCAGCAACAGACATATTGCTACTGATCTTAGACATGAGTTCTGCTTTTATTGTTTTGCTAAATCTATCAAGATCATGGTAGGCAGCTTTAGCTGCTGCTAAAGCATCCTCATTCTTAATCATCCAATCAAGAGCTTCTTGTACTTGGTTTTCAGTTATCATTTTCTGCCTCCATTATTGCTTTACCTATTTGATATGCGATTTGTGGAACGATTGCATTACCTAATCCTCTAAGTCTGTCCACCCTATTGGATATCCCATTAGCCACTCGACCCACATTGGGTTCAGTGTTCCACCAGCATGGGTTGCCAAAGTTTTCGAGTTCCTCATAAGTTCTGATGGTGATTTTCCATTGTCTTTGTGATCCCTTGCTGTCGGTGTGGGCCACATCATCATATCCTTTATTGGAAAACCGTACTGCACTTGCTCCGCTAAATTGCCTGGATTGGTTGTCGTTCTGCCTATGCTCTCTCTGTACTTCTGACGTTTCTTCAGAGCTGCGTCTGATCTCTTGTCGATGCTCGTTGCACTCGGAGTAAGCCACAATCCATGTTCGGTATCGTTGGTGGGGAGCGTTGACTGCTGAAGCTGGTATAATAAACGATTGGACTTCGTAACCTTCGCTTTCCAAGTCAAGGTACACTTGTTCGAGTACCATGCCTTCTGAGATGCTAATAATATTTCTGACATTTTCTCCAATGACCCAGGTAGGTTTTGTTTCTTTAATAACTCTAAACATATTGGGCCACAGATGTCTGTCGTCTTGTATTGCTTTTTGTTTTCCTGCAACCGAGAAGGGCTGACAAGGGAATCCGCCAACAACAACATCTGCGTCATACCCTTTGTATGTTTTAACATCATCGTGAATGGGTATTTCTGGAAAGTTTTTGTTTAATATTTTTTGACACCATTTTTCATTCTCTACAAATTGCACAGTTTTAAAATATCCCGTGCTTTCTAATCCAAGTGCAAAACCACCTATGCCAGAGAATAAATCAATTACTGTCCTCATAAGGCTCAATTATACTTCCTGCACATTCATACCTGTCCTTACCATCAAGGATATATATTGGTGCGTTAGGCTGATTTGCAAAACTACGAGCAAACTCAAATGCGTTCCACTTGTGTTTCTTTTCGTTCATAACCTCAATATATTGTGCTTCACGCTTATTCGCAAGTCTTTTGTTCTCCTTATGTTCTTCTTTTTTCCTCTCCAAAGGCGGTGTACTCTCGTTTATCTTATCCTGAAAGGTTAATAATTCCTGATAAGGTATGCGATACAATTTCACATTTGGATTGTTTTTTAGGGGAGATAAGGGATATTTCTTAGCAAATTCAAGGGTACACACCAAGTAATTATCCCATAGCTTAGTTCCGTTTTTTCTACGATAATCGCAGTAAACGTGAACAATATTTGTATTGTTAAAAAGATAAGATCCAAGACCAATAATCCAATTACCATTTTGCCATTGTGGAAATTTAAGATGAAAGTCTTTTGGTTTCATTCTCTATCTTTTTGCCTTACGTAACCTTTACTACATTTGGCGGAACAAAATTTCTTAATCTTAAATGCAACTTTAGTAAAAACTTGAAACTCTGCTCCACACTTTTCGCAATTTTTAGTCATTCACTTTCTTTGTCTTTGTATCTTTCACTATATTCTTTTGGCTTAAAGTTATCTAATCTTTTAGACAAGCTATCTAACTTAGATGCTTGAGCTAAAATTTCTAACAACTCTATTTCTTCTTCTTGCCAAGTTTTAGAATTGGTCGTTGAATGGGTCATCACTACCTCCTATTTGATTTCTAATATACTGCAAAGCTCTGTCT
>Ga0208919_1000526_pt1 | contig 25686 bp, 29 predicted proteins | sample 4_EtaG_FD_184076 | JGI IMG/M metagenome (GOLD analysis project Ga0208919, IMG submission 184076) | Marine viral communities from the Subarctic Pacific Ocean - 4_ETSP_OMZ_AT15127 metaG (SPAdes) (version 3) | ecosystem: Environmental > Aquatic > Marine > Oceanic | place: Pacific Ocean | collected...
GCTGAGGGGCTGGTTCACGGCGATTATTCGTGTATTCAGGTTTTGGATGTGCGTGACGGGGAGCAGGTCGCTGTCTGGCATGGGCATATTCCGCCGGATACGTTGGCTACGGAGGTGTACCGTCTGGCTCTGTGGTACAACGACGCGTTGACGTGTGTGGAGTCGAACAATCACGGGTTGACGACGATTGTTCAGTTGCGACATTTGGGGCATCCGAACTTGTTTAGGAAACGGACGTTGAATACGTCCGTGACTAGGGTTTCTCAGGAGTTTGGTTGGAAGACGACGAGAACGTCGAAGCCGTTGTTGATTGACGATTTGGGTATGGCGCTTCGTTCTGGCGAGTTGAAGATTCATGACCGGTACACGGTGGCGGAGTTGCGAACTTATGTTCGCAATGAGCGGGGAACCATGGGGGGATCGCCGCATGATGACCGTGTGATGGCTTTGGCTTTGGCGAATCAGATGCGCCAGTACGCGTTTATGCCCGAGTTTGCACCGAAAGTGGACGATTACTGGACGGTTGATTGGTTTGCCCGCATGGTGAAACCGGAGGAAAAGCCGGATTACACCATCGGTTCCCACTCCATGCGTGGGACACTTTGATGTTACATTTTAGGCGACTTTGAGAGAAGGTTTCATGTCAGCAGCAGGTAAGTTCGTTTCGCATACTTCGGCTTCACGGACGGTCGATGGCGCTTCGGGCCAGAACAACAAGATGGAGCGCGGCGGTTCTGTCGTGGCTAACCCGATTTGGGAACCAGCCGCACCGAACTCGCCGAAGGAACGTCTTAGTAACCCGAAGTACGCCAATCAGACCGGCGGCTATGGTGAGGTCGGTGTTAGGGATACGCCGATGAACCAGCACGGTACAACCGGCAAGGTTGAACCGGGTAAGCCACAGCCAAACCTGAAGGGCCACAACGCTGCCCCCCATACTAAGCGCCCGTAGCAGTGGCCGTCCTCCCACGGGAGGCGTCCTATGCGGAGTTCCGCGAGTATGTGGTGGGGCTGCGTGGGGCGCTGTCCTGTGCAGAACTGGATGAATTGTGGGAACGCCGTCAAAGGCTGCTTGGCATCGGCTTCGTAACTGGTCGGGGTTACCGATCCCAGTTACCCCCCGACGAGCAACACCTGACGAGAGAAGAGCGCGGTCAAAAGACCGAAAGCGAGGCTCGTTCTCAGGGACGTAACATTGAACGGTTGCCGGACAAGGCGATGTTTTAGTGGCGAAAAAATCTAAAACAGAAAAGTTTGACGTTGCCCAACGCCGGTTGCGTGCTTCTGCACGCTGGCGTGACGAGATGGGTTATGACAGCCTGTGGCGACGCATGAACGATCTGTACCGTGGGAAGCATTGGCCGCGAACAACGGCGTCAACGGAAGACATGATTGCCGTAAATCTTGCTTTCAGCACGGTAAACGTGATCGCCCCGTCGGTGTCCGTCAATCACCCGAAGGTGGTGGTTTCTCCGACGAAGCCGGAAGATCAGGACCGCGCAGCGTTTGTCGAGGCTGTGGTCAACTACCTGTGGCGCCATCACGACTTCAAAAAGCCGTTCAGGCGCGCAGTCAAAGACTTTCTCGTGTTCGGCCACGGCTGGATAAAAACCGGGTGGAAGTTTCTGGAACAGGAACGAATGCTTGGGGATGCCGAACGGGACGAGTTGTTCAACACGGCCGTGACAGAAACGGACTTGTTTGCTGAAGAACGCCCCGACTTGGCTGCGGGGCTTCCGTCCGATGAGCAGATCGAATCGGGTATTCCGCAGACCGCCATGACTGTGGTTGAAGATCAGCCGTTTGTGGAGCGGATCAGCCCGTTCGACATGTATGTGGATCCGGAGGCGACCTGCATTGAGGATGCCAAGTGGATCGCGCAGCGGATCACACGCAGGTTGGAGGACGCTAAGAGCGACAAGCGGTACAAGGCTTCTTCTAGGAAGCGGTTGACTGCTGATTCGACGGTGTTCCCGATGTACGACACTGCTGAGAAGCAGGAGAAGGAAGAGTATCTGCGAGAAGAGGATCGGGTCGTTATCTTCGAGTTTTACGACGTGTCAGAGAACACGATGAGCGTGTTCTCCATGACTGGCGATGATTTCCTTGTCGATCCTATTCCGATGCCGTATGCGTATGGTCAGCCTTTCGTGATGCTGCGGAACTACGATGTTCCCGATTACTTCTATCCGATGGGTGATCTGGAGTCAATCGAATCGTTGCAGTTGGAACTGGACAAGACTCGTTCCCAGATGATGAATGCGCGGAAACGGTACGCGCGAAAGTACCTGTACCACGAGCGTTCGTTCGGTCCTGAGGGCCGCGAGGCTTTGGAGTCCGATCAGGACGGCCGTCTGGTGCCGGTGGTGGACGAGAATAAGCCGTTGAGCGAGATTGTGGTGCCGATGCCGCAAACCCCGCTGTCTCCCGAAGTGTACAACATGTCGGAGATCGTGGAGCAGGACATCAACACGGTGTCGGGTGTGTCGGAATATGCGCGCGGGCAGATGCCCGAGATTCGCAGGACAGCAACTGAGGCGAGCATTATTGCGGACGCCGGGAACGCTAGGGCTGCGGACAAGTTGGCGATCATTGAGATCGGTATTTCCCACATTGCGCGCCGAGTGTTGCAGTTGATTCAACAGTTCATGACCGGAGAGCAGATGGCTAGAGTGTCTGCCCGTTCCGGCGAAGATCTTTTCGTTCGGTACACACGCGATGACATTACCGGAGAGTACGACTTCAGCGTGGAGGGTGGGTCTACGCAGCCGATAAATGACACGATCCGCAAGCAGCAGGCCGTGTCTTTGATGAACGCTATTGCGCCTTTGATCGGTGTGGTCATAGACCCTGCCGCTCTGGCGCGATACGTGCTGCAACAGGGCTTCGATGTGAAAGATCCTGACAAGTTCATAATGCAGCAACCACAACAGGCTCCCACGCAGGAAGGGGCACAACCTACTGCACCCCAAGGCGGCATGGGTGTTCCTGAACCGGGCGGTCCCCCCGGCATGGGCGCGTTTGCGCCCACTGGCGGGGTTCCCCCAGAATTAGTGGCACAACTTCAGAACCAGATGGGTCTGGAACTGCCAGCGTTGTAACGGGACAGTTGTCCCGTGTAAATAGGAGCAACCTAAAGGACTCCGAGAGAGGAAAACATGGACGAGGACGTTACGGAATCCGCTTCGGCGGACAATCTGGATTCTTCGGTGGAGGTTCAACAGGAACCTGCGGGCGATTCGTACACCGTAAAGGTGGACGGATCCGAAGAGCAGGTCAGTCTGAACGAACTTCGGGATGGGTACCAGCGACAGTCGGATTACACCCGTAAGACGCAGGAGTTGGCATCCGAACGTAAACGATTAGAGCAGGCAGAGGCTATTGTGGCTTCTCTGGAGTCAGATCCAGAGGGGACACTGCTGGCGTTGGGAGACGCTTTCGGTGTGAGTCCGGCAACTCCGCAACACGTACCACCCCCACGGACGGACACGTCCGACGACTGGGCGAGTGATTCGTGGGAGGAACAGTCAGATCCTACATCGGATCGTATAACCCAACTAGAGGCGCGTCTGGCGGCTCAGGATCGTTTGCATAGACGACAAGAAGTGGAGAAGCAGGTAGAGGACCTGCAGTCGGAGTACGGCACCTTTGATCCTTCGGATCTTTTCCAACATGCGTTGCGACACAAGATCGGCAATTTAGAGGCGGCGTTGACGCACATGCGTTACGGCGACGTTGCTGATCGGGCAGCAAAGTTGGAGAAAGAGCAGGAGCGAACTGAGGCAAAACGTGGCGCCAGCGTGGTGGAACCTGCGGGTTCCAAACAGGCTGGGTCTACGCGCAGTACGGCGCCTGAACAGGTATCTTCTATCCGTGAAGCGTTTGAAAACGCCAAGCGGGAACTTGCTTCGTGACAAGAGAGAGGTAACAGATTATGGCGGCTGGTAACAGCAACTTTGACGAGATTCTGTCTACCACCCTCAAGAACTACGTCCCGAAACTCACTGATAACATCTTTAGCGCACGGCCTTTGTTCTATGCGTTGACGAATGGTCAGACGATTCGGCGTATTTCGGGTGGTTCGAAGATCGTCGTCCCGATTATTTACGGGACCAACTCAACGGCCGGTTCGTACTCAGGTACGGACACTATTTCCACGACGGCACAGACGGGCATTAGCGCGGCTGAGTACGACTGGAAGCAGTATGCGGCCACTGTGACCATCAATGGTATGGAGGAAGCCAAGAACAACGGCGAAGCCCAGATCATTGATCTGCTGGAAGGCAAGATCTTCCAGACACAGGAAACCATCATTGAAAACATGAACACCATGTTGTTCGGAAACGGCACCGGTAACAGCAGCAAGGATATGCTCGGTTTGAGCGCCTTGGTTGGTTCCACCGGTTCACCCGGCGGCATTGATGCCACCGATGGTGACAACTCGTGGTGGCGTTCAGCGGTAACCAATCAGGGCGGTGCAATCACCATTGCCGCGATGGCTACCCTGTACAACAACTGTTCGGTTGGTAACGACCAGCCGACCATCTGCATCACCGGTCAGAACCAGTACGAGGCTTACGAGGCTCTGCTCACCGATCAGATCCGTTACACGGATACTGATATGGCGGACAGCGGCTTCCAGAACCTTCTGTTCAAGGGCTGCCCGATGACGTTTGATGGAACCTTGGCTGGGGAAGGGAAACTGTACTTCCTCAACACCAAGTACCTTCAGTTGGTTGCACATAGCGACGTTTGGTTCAAGCCAACGCCGTTCGTGCGTCCGACCAATCAGGACGCGGTGTTCTCGCAGTTGCTCTGCTACGGCGAGTTGACGACGAGTAACCGTGCCCGTCAGGGCTACATGTACGGCATCACGCCTGCCTAGTAGCACCTGATAGACGGTAGTTGCCACGGGAGGCATCATGGCAAGGGGTTTCGCATACGCGCACAAACAGGGCCAGCGCCCCGCAGATCAACCTGCGGGAAATTATAAGACGCTCGTACCCGAAGGGCACGCCCACGGGCGCAGCCGTAGCGTACACCGCGTAAACCCCACCCCCACCCATGCTGCCCCCGTGGCGACACCATCTGTGTGTGTCGCCATCACGAAAGCCGGGAACCCCTGCAAGGGGCGACCGATAGAACAGACGGACCATTGCGCATTCCACACGGTAAAGGACTAGACCGTGCAACTTAGCGTAATGCGCGACTACGTTCGCAACGTGGTGGACATCACGACCAACGACGTGTCCGACGCCACGATGAACACGTTCATTCGTGAAGGCTACGACATCATCGTGTACTCAGAAAAGCGATGGCCGTTCTACGAGGCAGCCGCAACCTTCAACACGGTTGCGGATCAGAAGGACTACACGCTGTCTGAGATAGGCACCAACTTGAGCATTACTCACGATGGTGTCACGTTCTCGGGTGCATCAGCCCCGAAGAACGTCGGGTTGCGTGAAGTGGCCGCTATGAAAACGGACAACCATGTGCTGGAATACATCGGGTACGACGCCGGAGATGTGATCTATCCGTTGGATTCCAATTCCACGGGGAGGCCGTGGTACTGGTCTTCGTGGAGTGGTGGTGCGAGCGCATCGGCGGCGGTATCGAATCAGACGATTCGCCTGTATCCGACGCCTTCCAGTGTTCAGACCATTTCCGTCCGGGGGTACCGCAATCCTGTGGATTTCGGGGGAACGGCAGCAATCTACAGGGCGTCGATAGCCGACGCCAACACGGCGGACCTGCCGTTTCCGTTCAATAACGTCCTTGCCCTGTATGCGCTGTATCGGACGTATCAGCAGCAAGAGGATGCGGGGATGGGGCAGCAATACTACGCGCAGTTCATTCAGGAGTTGGATAATCTGAGGGCACGCTTTGAGGACTCGCCAGCCCCACAGCCGTTGCTGTTGAACAGCATCAGGGCTTCACGCTGGTTGTCTCAGTCCTACCTGCCCAACCGGCTTCGTTATACTTGGGAACTGTAGATGCCGTTACAGGCAGATACGCGTGCGGCGCAGGCTGCTGACGCTTACCGTTACGATGAGAAGGCTGACTTTACGGGCGGTCTGAATCTGCGGGCCGACCAGTTCAGTCTCGCCTTGAACGAATCTCCTGATCTGCTCAACGTGGACGTTGATCCCCGTGGCGGCGTTTCCCGCAGGGACGCTGTTGACGTAATCAACCCCACGGCAGTGGGGGGTCACATCCTGAGCCTGTTTGCCCATTCGGATAGTTCTAACAATCAGGTTTTAGTTTCGGCGGTGAGTGGTAGTAACAGTACGTTACATTACGCTGCTAATGCTTCCGGAAACTTTGCGGCGGTACAGTCGTCGGCTGGTGCCGTGACGATGACGGGGTTGCAGCGTTCACAGGCAGTAACCTTCAACGACACCACGTATATTGTAAACGGGTCACTGTTTGACACGTCGTATTCCGCTGTGGCGTGGACGGGTTCCAACAATGCAGCGCGCAAGACGCCCGACATTGACGCGTCTGACGGGCACTTTCCGTGCGCCCGCTACGTGGCAGCGTGGGCCGAGTACGTGTGGGCCGCCTATACCTTGGAGTCCGGAACGACTCATCGGAACAGGGTGAGGTTTTCTAAAGTAAACGATGCCGAAAACTGGACGGCAACGGATTACATCGACATCGACATCGGGGAAGACGGCGACCACATAACGGGAATCCTGCCGAACGCTGACCGGTTGTTGGTGTTCAAACAGAACAGCGTGTACGCGATCTACGGGTTTAGCCGCGATTCGTTTGAAGTGCGCAACATCACGCGCACCGCTGGTTGCAGGGACGGCGTTGATCCGGTTGCTGGAACTCCCGGTGTTTTCTTCTGGTATGGCGAAGACGGCATATTTCTGTTGACTTACGACCAGATGGTGTGGGCCTTTGAACGGCTGAAACCTGCTTTGGATGATGGTTCGTTGACGTTATCGACAGCACCATCCATGATGTGGTTTGACGAGAAACTCTGGGTGTCTGCGGACTTTCAGTCCGGAGACAACCTAGCGGGTTCCGCCCAAACCAACCGGCGCAACACGTTTATGTGGGATCCGTCTCTGGGAACCGGGGGCGCATGGACGCGATATGACATCAATGCCAGATCGCTGCTGGCGTATCGGCCGTCAGGAGCGCAACATCTGGGGCTAGCCGTAACGTCTGATGTGAGCGGCACCGCTGCCTTTACCAGAGTTGCCAAGGTAAACGTGGATGCTGACCGGGATGACTATACGGGGTCCGGTGATGCCGCCGATCTGGAGGAAATCCAATCCTTCTATCAAACCGGGTGGTTTATCGGCAACAGGCCCACTTTCCCCAAGAGGTGGGGAAAGACGCGCACTGTAATGTTGGCGGACAATACCGTAAACGTGCGCATGGGAATCTACAAGGATTACGATTTATCGACTGAAGCAGTAACGCAGACTCAGCAGATAACGGGGTCAGCGACGGTTGCGCGGTGGGATTCGGCAGTCTGGAACAACAATTTGTGGGAAGCCGGGGGCACGACAAACATGTACAAGTTCTTTCGTTGGCCCACGGCTGGGACAGCGAAGGCTATTAGTTTGAGGTTTAGTGTCAGCCCCGCTGCCGACAATCGCGGCAAGTGGGGGCTGACATCAGCAATAGCGATGTACAGGACTAGGAGATTGCGCTAATGGCGGCTTTGGCTGTGACCAATTCGTTTACTGCTGGCACGTCGATTGTGGCGTCCCAGATGAACGCCAACTTTACGGATGTGGTGTCGTGGGCGACCGGGACGCCGTATTTGTCGGCGTCCGGGCAGTTGACCACAGTTCAGGGCACCCTGTCGGTTTCGCAGTTGGCTACGTTTGCGGCTGGCATCAAGATTGATGGATCGAATCCTGTTATCACGTTTGAGGGTGCGACCGCTGATGCGTATGAAACGGTTGTGAACGTGACTGACCCTACTGCCGACCGCACTATCACGATACCCAACGATACCGGAACCGTTCATCTGAACGGTGACGGCAACGCCAGCGATATTCTGTCCAACTCGGTCTTCAACTAAGGAAAAATCATGGCAACGTATTCAAAAGAGTTCCTGTCGGGCAGCACAAACGGCAAGAACATTTCCATCACTTCAACTACGGCAGGATCGCCTGTAACGATCCATACCGTCGGTTCGGGTACTTCCAACAGGGACGAGATTTGGGTTTACGCCTGCAACACTTCCGCTTCAGCGGTCGTGTTGACCGTCCAGTTTGGTGGCACGACCGATCAGGACGACTACATCGAACTGGAACTGGCAGCCGATTCAGGAATGACCCTGATTGTGCCGGGGTTCCTGCTGGACAACAGCCTGATTGTGAAGGCGCACGCTGCGACGGCGAACGTCATCAACGTCAACGGTTTCGTAAACCGCATCACCGCCTAGCAGATGTTCCGTCAGGACCGCACCAACCCGTCCACCGCCGTATCAAACTGGCGGGGGCGGCATGACACGCCGAAGGCGTGGCCTTCGACGGCTGTGTCTACTTGGCTGAACGGCGGCCTGTTTGGTCAACCAGACTCTTTAGAGGCGCTTGAGTCATCGGTATTCGGATCGGATGCGTCGTCGGTAACATTCACTTCGGCTGGATCTTCGGCTTCCCCGTGGACGGAATACCAAGACCTGATGATCGTTTCTTATGCCCGTTCAGCGGTCGCTGGTACTTCGGCGGGTGGACTGACCGTTCGATTGAATGCGTCATCGTCGCCTTATCGGCTCCAGTATCTGTACGGGAACATTTCGACGGCGACGGCGGCATGGGAAAGTAACGACGGGGCACGGTTGGGGGCAACCGCCCGTGCTGGGTGGACGGCGAACACGTTTGGTGGAGCGCGGGCTTACCTGAGTGACATCAACTCTGCGAAATGGAAAGTGGTTACTGGGATGAGCGGCGTCGCTGACGCTTCCAGAGGCGACGTAATGCAAGTGACGACGCTATGGGAGAACACGGATGCGGTTACTTCTATCGTCATTCTGGATGCAGGCGGCGGCAACATTCTCACTGGTTCACGTTTCGACCTGTACGGACTGAGGGCCACCTGATGGCTTACGAACTTATCGAAAGCCAGACTCTAGGTTCAGACCAAACGTCGGTGACGTTCTCGTCGCTCGGCTCCTACGAGCATTTAGAGATTCTCATGACGGTACGAACCGATCTCAACACCACGCCAGGTTACGACTATGTGGGCATTCAGTTCAACGGTGACACGGGCAGCAACTATGCGACCCAGACGATGTACGGGTATGACACGACTGAGGGGACTACACGGGAAACGGGAAACGCCAATGGGATGAAGGTTCATATCGCAGCGTGTGACCCTGAGAACGCCGCCAACTTCGGAGGCGGGAGCGTTTTGATTGCCGATTACCGTGGGGCCAACGTCAACAAGACATCGACTTCAATGGGTGGAAAGTCGGGTGCATCCAACAAGGGGTTCACTTCCAACGGGACGGGCGAGTGGGATAATACGGCGGCGATCACTTCGGTTGTGTTGACGCCTGGTGGTGGCACCAACTTCAACTCTGGGTCCGTGTTTACCATTTACGGGCTGAGGAGTGTCTGATGGCAGCCTTTGAACTGATTGAGCATGTGGAAGTCGGTGCGGGCGGACAGGTGTCGGTGACGTTCTCGTCCATTTCGGCTTCTTACGAAACACTCAGACTCTTTGGAAAGTTGCGCGGCGAGTCGGGAGACACGACTCAGGATTGCCTTATCAGGGTCAACGGTGATAGTGGTGCCAACTATCCGACCGAAAGGTTGGAGAGTTCAACGGGAACTCCCGTTACGAGTCTAACGGGGAGTGCCTCGTATGTTGTTATCCCATCAGCGGGCACCTCTGCGACCGCTGACACGTTCACGCAGTTTGATTGTTGGATGCCGGGTTACTCCAGCACTTCGTTTTTCAAGCCTTTCGTGATGATTGCTGGCAAGATCATTTCGGCCACGTTAAACACTAACCGAACATACATGATCGGTGCAGAGTGGTTGGATACTTCAGCCATTGACACGATCTTGCTTCAGCCAACCGCTGGCGATCTAGCCCAGTATTCGACCATGACCCTGTATGGGATCAACGGAGCGTAAGGACAGTTATGGCATTAACAAAGATAGTAGATAACGTAGTCATCGAACTGACTGCTGAGGAGATCGCTGAGGTTGAGGCCCGTGTGGCCGCAGCCGATCTGGATTTCAGCGGGGTGCGAGGCGAACGCAACGGGTTGCTGTCCAACAGCGATTGGACACAGATAGCCGACTCGCCTGCGGATGCCGATGCTTGGGCAACGTATCGCCAGTCTTTGCGGGATCTACCACAAACGTACACTCGCGTGTCCGAAGTGGTGTGGCCCACACCGCCTGAGTAATGAACACCCCGACCGACATCCGACAGGTAAAGATCCCGACTATCGCGGTCGGTTTGATCCTGTCCGTGGCGGTGATCGCTGGGACCATCACATGGTCTTCTGCTCGCACGGTGGCCCGCATCGACCGCCTGGAGGAATCGGTCGAAGCAATTGAAGACTCGATGGACATGAACGCCTACGCCCGCGTGGAGGATGTCACGGAAGACATACGCGACTTGGAAACACGGTTGGCTGCGATGGAGGAACTGTGTAACCGCGTTGACACTATGGAGGAACTTGTCGCAGGAATCGCCACCTCTGTAAGCGCATTGTTGATGGAGGCAGAACAGGAGTGGTGGTCTGATGCCGACGGTTGAGTATAAGCCGACTCACCGGTTTGTTGGGCCGAACGCTACATCTATTGAGTACGAACTTCGGAAGATTCAAGAAAAACTGGACGACCTGGAGGCGCGTGTAGCGGCTCTGGAGTCTCCGTAGGAGAAACATGGGTATCAGGAGATCAGCAGCAGAATACGGGTCTACCGTGGGTGATGAACAGTTGGCGGTAGCCGGAACTGCCGTGTCGCTTGCTTCGGTTCCTGCCACGGCGGTAGCGGCGATGGTGACTAACGGAGCCGAACCTATCAGGGTTCGGTGGGGAACGCCGACGGCCAGCGTGGGCCATTACATCAATCCTTACAGCGTGTTGGACTTGTACCAGGACGATTTGACGGATGTGAAGTTTATTCGGGTGTCGTCGAGTAGCACTATCGATGTCACTTACTTCGGCTAGGAGAGAAGATGCCTTCGCGTATTACTCAACGAATCGATCAAGTCCCCACGGGGGACATTACTGCTGTGACTGCTGGTGTTGCAATCAACGGGGGCGGTACGAGCGGTGCGGTTGTAATAAATGTAACGGTCGAGGACGACGATCTTGTGATTGCCGGCCAGGTTTATAGTTAGCGGGACAGAAGGAACCTATTGTTATGGCGAATACACCAGGAAACGCTCCACCCTCAGTGAACCAGTTGGATGCGTTCATGCAGGCTCGATCGCCGTCGGCGGAGATCGGAAAGTTCAATCAGGATCCGCAGGCTGCCGCTGTGATGCAGTGGTTGGCGACACCGGAGGCGCAGGAGTTTTTGCGCCGGATCGTGATGGAGCAGGGTTTGATGGATCAGGGGCCGCCTCCTGGCGCACCTGGTCCTGGTTCTGGCGGGGCTCCGTTGCCAAGCCCTGGTGGCCCTCCCGGCGGTCCCGGTCCTATGGATCCAGGTGGCCGGGGCGGTCCTTCCGGTCCCGGCCATTTCCGGCCGCATGAACAACGGCCAGTACCGTCGCCGCCGCTACCACCTTGGGCCGAATCGCCGGCACCGGGCGTGCCGGGCGCTACCCGAGATCCATCAGATCCAGCATCTTTTGGCCCGCAGGGCGACCATCCGTTGACCGGTGTAGGCCGCGCTATCGCCGGCGCTCTTGGTGGTCCTCGACCAGTGTTTGATCCACGAACGGGCCGACAGTTGCATGTCGATCCGAACACGGTGCGGGGCGCTGGACGACAGTCGTCTGGCCCTGGTCGTGCTGCCGCCATTCAGGCTCTGATAGCAGAACAGGCTGCTGGCGGCAGAGTCGGTCGCTGACCTTTTACGGTGGCGATTGACTTTAACGTCACGAACCGCTCCAAGGAGTCGGTTGGGCCTTTGACGCCGGCTGGCGTCCAGGGTCGCGCTGCTGGCGCTATTTCGCCGTCCCCGTTGGGGAATGTTCCGAAGTATGCGTCGGTTGCCAAGAGTGGCCGTGATCTGCGTCGCCGTTTGTCGGGGTTGCAGCATCAGCGTGAGGGGTATGGCCGGCAGCGGGCGATGGGTTTGGATGACATGAGTCGCCGGTTTGGGGATCTGCGTCGGCAGATCCCCGGTCAGTTCAATCGGCGCGGCATGTTGGATTCGGGCCAGTTTCAGCGGGGGTTGGGTCGGACGTATACGGATGAGTTGCGTCAGGCTGGCCGCTACGAGATGGGTGTGCAGGGTGCGTTGGATCAGTTGGCTGCTCAAGAGTGGGAGGCGGAGCAGGCGTACGCTGGGCAGCGTTTGGGTGGCGTTATGGATGATGCGTCGCGTCGGGCTGTGATGGCTGCACGGATCAGGGGCGCCTGATGCCGGGTCCTCGCGGTCGGATGGCTCCGTCTGTACGAAGCCGTAGCGGCATTTTGACGAATGCTGCGGCAGGTGGCTCGTCTGGAGAAGTTGCAAACTTATCGGAACTTCATAACCGATTGGGGCAAACGGGAACAATACAACCTGCTCCGGCAGTTGCAACGCCAGCAAGACGAGGTCGACAAGCCTCTAGTCGGGCTGCTGCTCCGGCACCGGCAAGAATCGCAAGTCCGATGGCGCAGGCACCTGCGCCCGTTGCGTCCCGTCCCGATCCTGGCGCTTTGGCAGCCGCCAGGTATGAAGCAGCGTGGATGGCGCCTGCTGTAGATCGTCCTGCACCGGGGGTGCTGGAGGCAGCGAGGTATCAGCAGGCAGGCAATGTTTTGCATGATCCGGTTACCGGGGGTCCAACGGCTGCGTGGGAAGCGATGCAGGCTGCTCCGACGTTTGGTACGCCAGGTGCTATGGGTGGTCCTCCAGGTCCGACGGATCAGGAGGTTCTCGACTGGCTTGGTACGTCTGATGCTCAGAACTTTCTAGGGATCACGACTCCTGCTGCCCCGGCTCCTGCTCCTGCTGCTCCGACTTCGACATTGGGTGTCCCCATCGAAGACGCATACACCGACATGTTCACCGATCTGCGGGACGACGCCGCAACAGCGTTCGATGCGTCGGAGGACTATTTCACTACAGAAGGCGAGGCAACAACCGGTTTCTACGATACGGGCGCTGATCTGTCAGGCGGCTATTACGACGATCGTACTACCGCTGCGGAAGACTATTTCGGCGGGACGCGGGACGACGCTCTCGAATATCTGACGGGCCGGGAGGGCCGTGAACAGCAGCAGATCCTGGACATGGCGGATATGCGTCGGGGGAATGTCAACCAGCAGTATCAGCACATGATCGATGCGTTGAATGCTGAGCAGGCGCGTCGAGGCGGCGTGTACGACCAGTTGGAAACTCAGCGTGGCGCAAGGTTGAATGACTACGAGGCGCAGTTGTTGAGCCAGATGGAGGGTCTGGAGGGGCAGCGTCTGACCCAGGAGCAGGCGATGATGGACGCTATGAGCGGCCGTTATACGGGCGCTCAGGGTGGTTTGGATCAGCGCCGGTTGGCTGCGGAGGCTGCCTTGCGGGAGCAGGGGGTCAGTCCAGAGGCGTATACGGCGGCGGTTGGTGCGGAGACTGCGGGGCTGTTGGGGTCGCAGGCTCTTTCGTCGCAGGATTTGCAGGGCCGGTTGGCGTCGATTGCGGCGTCGGAGGCTACGGATCGTTCGTTGGGGGCGACGGGGTTGTTCCAGGATGCCCGTGCCGCTTTGGCGGATGAGTTGTTTAGTGGCCGTGCGAACCTTGCGGAGGATATTGCTGGTCGGCGCACGGGCTTGGGTTTGCAGAACATGCAGGCGTTGGGTGGCATCAATACGGGCGAGTTGGGGTCGCAGCATACGTTGGCGAACGAGATCGCTCAGGGGCGCTTTGGAGCCAACCAGGCGTACAGCACGGGGATGTATAACACTGGCGAGCAGATTGCTGCCGGGAGGTTTGAGGGTTCTGAGGCGGCCCGTACGGGGGCGTTTGGTGCGGGTCAGGCGCAGCGTGCCGGCGTGTATGGGGCGCAGCAGACGTATAACACCGAGATGTCGCGGATCAATGAGGCGGAGGCGTCGGGGCAGATTTCGAGGGCGGAGGCTGCCCAGGCGAAGGCTGAGGCTGAGGCGAATGCTGCTCAGGCTCAGGCTGCGGAGTCAGCCCAGTTTGCGACGATCGATATGCAGATGGGTTTGACGCCGGGTACGGCTGAGGCGATGGCGGCGGGCGGTTTGTTGGGTGATTTGTACGGCGATTTGATGGGTGAGCCGGAAGGCAATGAGTACGAGAACATGATGCCGTGGACTGATGCTGCGGGTGAAACGTATTTTGTGGATCCTGAGATTGCTATGAGGGCGGAGATTGATGCTGCTCAGAGTAGTCCGGTGGGGTTCTATCCGGTGAATATCAACGGGCAGATGGTGCCTATGCCGATTTCCGGTTGGGGAGATGTTGAGGCGTCGCAGGAGTACGAGGCACGGAGGTAGTCGTGCCGTCCCGCGAAGATATTCTGGCGAACATTACGACTGGGCCTGGGCGGCCGAGCCGTAAGGACATTCTCGCCAACATGACTACGGGCGTTGACAGCCCGTTGATTAGCCTGGTGAAGGGTCCAAAGGACGCTCCGCAGCGTACGCCTGTGACGACAAGCCAGTTGGTGCCGCGGCCGGAGCCGGTGATGATACCGGAGGCGCCGGAGCCGGAGCCGGGACCGTTCGAGTTCGCTGGCCCGTTGGGGAAGTTCATTGATCTGATCGATACGCCGCGTGCGGCGATCGTGTCGACGATCAAAGAGGTCGGGGATCTGTTCACGGGGGAGGGGTTTTCGCCTGTTGATTGGTGGAAGCAGACTGAGGACAACCTGTTTATGCAGGATGTGATGCGTGATTGGGGGGTGGATCTTCCTGGCCCGTTGGACATGGTGGTGGGGTTGGGGTTCGACATCGCGTTTGATCCGATTACCTATATGACTGGTGGTATCGGGGGTGCCGGCCGTGCAGGGATGAGTGCCAACAAGTTGATAGATGTGATGTCGAAGGGTGCTGCCTGGTATGACGACATCGCTAAGGCTGGCGGTAAGGCTGGGGTGACGCAGGCGCAGGCTGTTCACAAGTCGAAGGTGTTGAAGGACGGTGTTACGGCTGTCGGCAGGTCGAATGCGATGCATTCGGCTGGCCGGGAGGCGTTGCAGGAGGTTGGTCTGCTGGGTCAGATGGGGTTGTTTGTTCCGACGACGGGGCGTTTGGGGCGGGGGGTGCGTCTGGACAAGGTGTTGGACAAGGCGACCAGGGGCGGGATGACGGCTCGTCGTGCCCGGCAGGCGTCGAAGTTGCCGTACATCGGGGATCTGGCTCGACCGGTCGCAGGGAAGGCTGTGGATGATGCTGCTGAGGCGGTTGCCAGGTTTGGCCGTGAAGGACTGGAGGATGCCGCTGCGGCGGAAGCAAAGATCATTAGCCGGATGAAAGACATCTCCAAGGGTGTCGACCTGGGTGACATTCCTGACGATTTCTACACGGCGGCGGCACGGATGGCGTCGAGGATGCCGGTCGAAGCATTCAAGTTGCCTGGTTTCACCGGGAAAGTGTTGACAACTGTCGTCCCACAGTTCGGGAAGGGGAAGGCGGCTCTGTTCGATAGGAAGATTGCGGAAACGATCGACAAGTCGTTCAACACGAAGTCGAGCATCAAGCAGGGGTTGCGTAGCAAGGACTACAAGACGGTCCTGGAAGCGAACCGGGTGATGGTGAGCAACAGTGCGGGGTGGGCTGCACGCAACCGGTTCATGGATCTCATGTCGAAGGATGCGTTGGCTCTGCGTCGCAGGGCGCGACGGTTGGGGTTGGATCCTGAAACGGTCGACGACATGTTGAAAACACAGTTCTATCTGACTGATTCGTTGGGCGCCCAGGTTCTGGAGGAGGGCTTACCGGTCATCAATCCGAAGTTCCGGGAGAAGTTTGGTTCTGTCATGAGTCGGGCTGGTGACAGTGCAATATCGGATTTTTGGACTCAGGGCCGCAAGTGGATGGATGATGCTCTGATTCGAGCGAACATGTTCGGTGGGACCCAGTGGTTGGCTGCGAGCGCCGACGAGTTGTGGGTGATGCGTCGGGCGTTGGAGCAGGTGTATGACCCGACGATGCCGCGTAGGTTGATTCCTGGCGGCGAGTTCAGGGGTGTCCCGTTGGTGAACCAGATGGATGATCCGGCGAGGCGTACGATTGACGAGCAGATCAGGGCGATAGCGGATACAGAGTTTGGTGACGGGGCGCGTGAACTGTTTGATACGAACATCTGGAAGTCTATGGATGTGTATTTGAGCAAGATCGGGGAGGGGGTGCGTCGAGCGAAGATCATGAACTTGTTGGAGGAGGGGGGTATTGCGTTCAAGGATCCGTTGACTTGGATCAAGGGGCAGAAGGATGCCGCTCATAGCGCATTGAAGGGGCTTTACGGCAACAGGGGGGACGCGTTCGACGAGGTGTTCAAGGGTATTGAGCGTGGCCTGGATGTGGAGCAGGTCAAGGCGATGCGGATGGCTATTGCGAGGCGGGAGGGGGCGTCTGAGGTTGGGGCGCAGACGGCTGCGTGGGTCGCTGAGGTCGAGATTCTTGAAGCGAAACTGGTTGACATACAGGCCCAGTTGATGGAGGTAATGCGGGGTGTGAGCAGTAGGGCGCAGAGGTCGCGGCAGGCGCTGTACGACTTTATGACGCCTTTGTTGGAGGAAGCGTCGCTGGTCGGGTACCGGTGGAATCAGTTGAAGGCGATCAGCAGCATGTTGGCGCAGCAGCGGACTGCGGCGACGAGAACGATCGTTGACGACAAGTTGTTGGACGACTTGATTGAAAAGTTTGGCGATGTCGAAGCGCAGATGCGGCACCTGGTGGAGGAAGCGAAGTCGCTTGCCGAGGTGTCTAAGGATGTGCAAAGCATAAAGCGGTTGCTGCATACTTTGCAGGCGCCGTTGAGCGAGTTGGATCAGCAGGGCTTGTTGGATGCGTTTCCTAAGGATTTGAAGATGCGGGAGTGGTTGGGAGATGTGTTCTTTTTCAGGGAAGTGTTTGACGAGACAAAGGTTACTGACGGCTGGTTTGGGAAGGACATCCTTGGGGAGGGGTTTGATGTACGCCAGGTGTACGACGATGATCGCCTGTTCCCTGATATTGGCAGCATCTACCGGGATTACAACGGGATTGATGTGGCGAAACTGCCGCGGTGGATGCAGGAGGCTGACAATAGTTGGCAGGAGGTGTCCGCTGCGTATGAGGGTGCCAGGTCGCGGGGGCATAATCACGGGGTGAAACTGACTGAGTGGCAGCAGCGTCAGGCGTTGGCTGGCGGTGTGTTGTTGTCTCAGGATTCGCCGTTTGTGCGGGTCGAGGCGACGTTGCGGGATGGTGTGTGGGCGAGGAATGTTTCTGGTGGCGCTGAGGTGGCTGAGGGTGAGCCGTTGAGGTGGTCGAAGGGGCCGTCTGAGGGGGTGTTTGGTGCTTCACGGCGGGGGCGGGAGCCGAAGTTTTCGATCCCGTCGGAGGAAGAACTGGAGTTGGCGCACGCTCCGGCCAGGATCACTTATCAAGATCCGGCGAAACAGGCGGCACGACGAAGTCAAGAGGAACTGACTGAGGAAGCAATCCAGGCGGCAACGGGTATGACGTTGGAGGAACGCCAGGCGTTGCGCCGCCGGGAGTGGAAGGAGTGGACTGACGCCGGCAAGCATGTCGGAGCCAAACCGCGCACGACGATGCCTGGGGAGACTGCGATGTCGGTGCAGGTCGTCGATGGCGAACGCATTATTGACGTTTGGACGATTGAGCCGCATGGCAGCGTACAGACAGTTGAGGAGTTCGGCAAGCGGGTCACTAAGTGGGTTCGTGACGGCTGGGTTGTTTCGGTGAATGGTGTACCGGTGGCTGATGTCGGCGTCGGTGGTGGGGTGGTCAAGACCTTGAAGGAAGCGAAGGAGGTGGCGCAGGCGGAGGCGGCGAAGCGTTCGGGTAGGTCGGCTGCTGATCGTATGGCGGAGATCCGTGGCACCGGGCGCGAGGTTGACCCGGAGTTGGAGGCTTTGTGGGAGGCGGAGAATCTGGCGAAGGGGGCGGATGATGCGCCGCCTTCACCCCGCATCACGCCTGGGGCAGTAGCAGCCGCCGCAGAGGCGGATGCGGTCTTGGAACGGGTGCCTCAGGGGCTCACCGAAATCCAGGGTTTGCTGTGGCGGGCCGGGAAACCTCTGGGCGACGACTTGGCTTTGGACGCTGAGAAGATTTTGGGTAGATACCCTGGCATGAGGTCACTCCAAATGTGGGGGGGGTACTTCAACACCCCTGGTCTGGATACGACGTTGAAGTATGTGCAGGAGGCGTACCCCGCGTGGACCCAATCGCGTCAGAAGGCGTATGCGAAGAACTTGGCGGAGTATTTGCAGGAAGTAAACAAGGGTCTTGCTGATGCACGGAAGTTGTTGCAGGAACTATCGCCCTACGCAGCGACATTTGCCGGGAGGGCAACCATCGCTGCCTACCCGGTTGCGACTTTGCCGGCAGAGCAGGTCCGCCGGTTGGCTGCGGAGGCGGCGATGGCGGCCGGGTTGCCGGCGAGGCGTGCTGCGGCACGCCGCAAGGTGTTCGCCATGTGTACGAAGGCGAAGTGCGAGTTGGCGGAAGGTGCCACGGTCGCTGCCGAGGATCTTTACACGGATGAAACGTTCAAGTTTATGAAACGCCAGATCGACATTAGTGACGCCGAGTTGGGTGGCATTATTTCTGCGAAGCACGGGGTGTTAGATCCGGCTGAATTGGTTGAAACGTACGATGTGCAGTTGCCTAAGACGGGCGCTAAGGAAGTTGTCGCTGGACCGGAGCAACTACAGAAGTTTGTTGATCTTGTGGGGGATGCGGAGGAACTGTTCTTTTACGGTTCTGCCAAGTACCGGGTATTGATGCGGGATCTGTTGGAGAGGGCGCAACAGCGCGGCATGTTGAGCCAAGAGGTTCGTATTGTCGAGCCCACGGGAACGGGAAAGCGCGGCGGCCCTGCAGGCAGCGGGGAGATCAAGTCGAGTTTCAGTCAGTGGGCTGGCGAAACGGGGGCACCCAGGATTCATGAGATTCCTGCGGAGGCGGTCACACCGCCTCCGGCGGCGGTCACACGGCCTCTGGCAACGACTGACGAAACCGCTGCGTCGATCACGGCGAGGCGGATGGATCTCGAAGCACGGTCGGAGGCAGCGTTCGAGCAGGACGATTACGTGGGCAGTCTCGACGACCTGAGACATGTAATCGAAGACTACGAACTCGACCTGGAGGCAATTGAAGTCAACCGGCAGGACGATCTTGCCGGGGTGGTACGCCCGGAAATCTGGAGCGGGGAGCCCGTCGGCCGCACCGCCGTGGTTTTAACCGGCGACGATATACAGGCGCTGCCTGGAGAAACCCGTTCTGCCGCAATCAACCGGTTCCACGACGAACAAAAGCGTCGCGTCGAATACATCCTTGACCAGAAGCGGGCCGAAATGACCACCTTCGAGCCCGGTGCGGCGGCTGCGGAGGCGGTTACGCCTCCTACTCCCCGTGAAGAGGATTCGATTCGTCGGATTAAGATAGCGGCGGAGGCGGTCACACCGGCTCCGGCAGCGGCACGGGATCCGTTCGCTGACACTCGCCTGCGTATCAGCAGGGAGGAAGGCGACGCGCTGATAGAACAGTCACCCGCACGGCCAAGCGATCCTCAGCCAGGGTTTACGGAAGCAGATGCTCTCGAACTCGAAGCCGTACGGTACGACATGCGTGACCGCGTCGTGTGGAGCAAGGAGGCCGGACAGGCGTATGTGGCCGATATGCGGCCAGTTGTCGAACGCCCCGTCAGAGGACGCGGTAAGGAGCCTCACCGGATTTCGCTTCGCATCAGGAAAGAAGGTGGGACTTGGAATGTTTATGTGCTTGAAACGCCGGTGGAGTTCCAAGAGTTTGGTGAAGCAGCCCAGGCGTTAGCCCGCAGACTGAAGGGGACGTATGCACACCAAGCGTTCGAGCCGACCGTCCAGTGGAGCAGCAACCGGCCCGCCCCGTGGGAGCAGCGGTTCGCAGGGGTTTCGGATGCGGGTGCTGAAGGAGGGACAGGGGGTTTCCGCACGCTGAGGGACGCTAAGGCGTTCGCGGAGAAAGAGTTGGATCTCATTATGTGGGATGCGCCGACGCCGACGCTTCGGACTTCGCGTGAGATTGCGGCGGAGGCGGTTACGCCGCCTCCGACCGTGGTGGACCGGATGCCTACCTGGATGGACAGTCAACTGGATGAGTTGACTGAGGCGCTCCGTGCTAAGCGCGAGGCGGTTACCCCTCCGCCAGCAGCGGCGGCACCTACACCGCCTCCGGCTGCGGCGGCTACCAGGGCGCCGGATCCGTCGGGAATGTACGGCCCGAAGGGCGCCCCCAAGTTCGAACAGGTGATCGTGCGTACGCCTTTCGGTGATTTCCGGTTGCAGTTCACGGGGAAGCGGACCGGTCAGAAGGTGAAGATTCTGGATGCTCCGGCGGCGTTGGCGGCTTCGCCGGCGAAGACGGGGCCTGCGGTGCCGGGAACACGGGCGCCGTTGGGGCCGGGTGTCGAGTTCAAGAACTATGCGGCGGCGGAGAGCAGGATCGACGAGTGGGCGCAGGAGGTCTTTGAGAAGCGTTGGACCGGTGTCGACGTTGGCCCTGAGGAAGCATTCCCGACCGATTTTGCCCAGGGTGCGGTGGGGCGTTTGTTGGCGGATCCTGCCCGGCAGGGTGGGGTGCGGCAGGCGTTGGCGACGTTGACGGGTCGGACTGAAACGACGGCGTTTTCTGGTATGCAGGGTTTGTCGTGGACTGGCGAGTTGGAGGAGGCTATTATTCGAGCCGGCTATCGTGACTACGTTCACGATCCGCTGTTTCGCGAGTTCGCTAGAATGGTTCGTGTAACTGGAGCGGCCGAAAAGGACGAGATTTTGGAGCCGCTTTCCGCTGCGGCGGAAGCCTTGCGGCGCGATGACCCTTACAACTGGAAAGAGTTTAGCCGCGCCAGAGGCTATTCTGAACAGGAAATAGCAGACTTTGAGCGATACCTCGATCTGGAACGGCAGGTAACGGCGAAGTATCCAGAAGATCCAGACCTTACGTTTGGGCTGGTACACAATCTGCAAGAAGTGGCTCCAGATCTACAGGACTTGCTCGAAGGCAATATTCCGATGTGGCAGTTCCCGTTGGATCAGAGAATGGCGATGACGGAAACGGAGCGTCGCCTTCTGACCGAATCGGAGCGTTTGACGCACCTGGCGTACGCTTCGGAGCATTACAGGCAGGCTGAGGCGGCGATGGCGGCCGGGTTGACGTTGGAAGCGGAGATCGCGACGATGCAGGGGCGGATAAGGCAACTGGCTTCCCAAACAGAAGCCATCCAGGCGGTATACGATGCCGCTGCCCCGGCTGCGGCGGCGGCTGGAAGGGCCAAGAACGAGGTGTGGCCGGCGGATGTGGTGGAGTTGTTCGATGGGACTCGTTCTGAGATAGACGACTTCCAGGAGGCGTTGCGTAAGTTCAACGCGACCCGCACCAGGAACCTGTTCAATGAAACATTGACGCAGCAGACGGCGGCACAGTGGGGGCCGAATACGAGCAACCCGAAGTGGTCGAGGGGTTGGATAGCGCCGTTGTCGGAAGACGGAGGCGAAGCGCCGCTGTTCGAGATGTTGAACGCGTTGTTCAAGACGAGTTCGTCGACCGGCGATTTCCACGGGTTCTTGAAGTGGTACGACAAGTTCCTGAACTATTGGAAGGCGCAGGCGGTGTCGACGCCGGGGTTCGTTATCCGTAACGGCCTGGGTGGTTCATGGTTGTCGTACGCGTTTGGTTTGATGGAGTTGGGTTCGACGAACAAGTTCGCCGGGGTGTTCCTCAAGGCGTCGAGGTTGGGTGAAGGCAACGCTGTCAAGGGTGTCGACGAGATGATTAAAGCACTTGGGGTAAGCAAGAAGAAGTCGGTGGGGGTCGGGTTTGGTTCCCGTGTCGACATCAACGAGTTGCGTACTATCCGTCGTGTTCTCGACAGCGGCATCGTCGGTGGCGGCCAGGTCATCACTGAGGTTGACAGGAATGTTGCTATGAGGCTTGTCAGGGAGTCTCGTAACCCGCTCACCAACCAGCCGATCGATGTGGTGTTCAACCCGGCTTCGACGGAGTTCGCTCCGTTCCGGTTTATCCGGTCAGCGAACGAGCAGATGGAAACGGTGTTGCGTGGCGCTCTGGCGTTCGATGTGTTGCAGAAGGGTGGTTCGATCGGGGATGCTGCCGGCCAGGTCTACAAGTTCCATTTCAACTATGCGGATTTGACGGGCACGGAACGGAAGATGCGGCGTGTCATTCCGTTCTGGACCTGGCAGAAGAACGTGGTGCCGATTCTGGTGGAGAGCCTGGGGAAGCATCCGTATGCATGGGGCCGGTTGCAGCAGGTGAAGGGCAATCTGGAACTCCAGTCGAAGGAGGAGGGGGTGGTGCCGGATTATTTCCTGGAGAACATGGCGATCCGGTTGCCGTGGAAGATCAACGACTACCAGTCGTATTGGATTCCCGATCTGCCGTTCCGTGATCTGAACCGTCTGATGAAGGAGCCGGGTTCGATCACGCGGGTGTTCGCTGAGTCGGCTGCGCCGCCGGTGAAGGTGCCGTTGGAGATTTGGGCGGGGAAGCAGTTCTTCGCTGACCTGCCGTTCAGCGGCAGGTATCAGCAGGTTCCTCCGGTGTACGCCAAGTTCCCTTTCCTGATGGAGGCTTTGGGTTTGGCTGGGAAAGCCAAGAAGGACAAGAAGGGGGAGTATAAGATGCGGGACCAGGATCTCTACATGTTGGATAGTTGGATGCCGTTCTTGTCTAGGTTCCGTAGGTTGTTGCCGAATGAGAGCCGCTATTCGCGGCGGGTGGCGTCGACTGTGGTGTCGACGGTGTTCGGCACGCAGGTGCGGATCAATGATCCGCATGAGAAGCGCAACCAGATTCTTCGGAATGATCGTGCGTTCGAGGAGAAGATGCGTGATCTGATCGATATCGAGATGAGGGTTCGATGAAGCCGTTGTCGGAAACGCGGGGGGTTGTGTCGCGGGTCGAGTGGGGGGCGCGTGGCCCGGCGAAGCCGTTTCGTGCGTTGTCTCCTGGCCGGGTGAAGGGCGTGGTGTTGCATCACAGCGGCGTGAAGGATGGCCCGTCGGGGGTTGCGGCGGTGAAGGCGTTCGAGTCGTATCACATGGATACCCGCAAGTGGGATGCGATCGCCTACAACTGGCTGGTGGATTCGTCTGGTGCGGTGTTCGAGGGGCGTGGTCCTGGTGTGCGTGGTGCTGCTACGAAGGGGTGGAATGCCCGTTCGGAATCGGTGTGCTATGTGGGGTGGGGGTATGATCGGGTGCCGGATGTGGCGTTGAAGTCGATTATGGCTGTCATTGATGATGTGCAGTTGCGGTATGGGGGTTCGTTGTGGGTGCGGGGGCATCGGGATGTGTCGTCGTCGACCTGTCCCGGCAGGTGGTTGCATGACTGGTTGACGGATGGTGCCCGTGTGGATCAGGGGCCGCCTTCCGACATCGACTGGGCGGGGATTGTGGCCTATCTGACGGCTCTTGGGGGCCGTGTGGCGGCTTCTCCCCTGTCGTGGCGTCGGCGGAGCCGTGGAGAGGCTGTACGGGCCGCTCAGAGCCGTTTGAGGGACCGCGGGTACGACCCTGGTCCCGTGGACGGGATCTATGGTAGGCGTACAGCCGGCGCTGTGAAAAGATTCGAGAAGGCTATGGGCTTCTTGAAGCCCAACGGTGTCCTCGACGGCAACACCTGGACGGCGCTGTTCTTCGTATAGAGGGACACCCCACCCATCTAATAGGAGGTACCCACATGCCGAAGGGCAAAGGTTACGGAACATTCGAGAAGACGTTCGGATCGCAGGACGAGCAGCCCTACGACTCGACATCGAGCGAGAACATGCACGCCATGAGCGGCAAAGCGAAGAAGGACGCTGCGTATCTCCGCAAGACGAAGTTGGGGAACGCCGCCCACGGTGGCCGTCCCTTCGGGAAGTGAGCGACATGCGTGACGGCAAGACCCCCAAGGCTGTGAAGGCCGACCAGGTGCTGGTCACCTCGGTGAAGACCGGCGGCGGTATCGGTTCCGTCGGTTCACCCTCAAAGAGCGGCGCCCGTAAAGCCTTGTACGACTGATGCCAGGCAAGAAGAAGCCTCGCCGCCCAAGGTACTGACATGCCCCTCAAGAAGGGGTCCAGCCAGGACGTAATCGGTCACAACATCGGCAAGTTGATTACCGAAGGGTATCCCCGTGACCAGGCTGCCGCTATCGCCTACGACAAGGCAAACAAGTCGAAAGGGAAAAAATGAGAAACATGTTAGAGAGAGCAGCGTGGACCTTTTGCCAGGGATTCCTGGGAGTGTTCCTGGTCAGCGACCTGTCCACAGGTCGCGGTGCGATCGTAGCCGGCGTCGCCAGCGCCCTGTCCGTCGTCAAGACGTACGCTCAAGACAAGATCTCGTAATGGACGACCTCGATGCCAAATGGGGGAACTTCATGGCATCCAGCGGCGTTCAACTAGAAGAAGACATCCTGCAATCCCTACAGGAAAGCCGCCACATCCTCGACATCGAGGACGGCACCCACGCTTCCTGGTACGACAACCGCCTCGGGACACTGCTGGTGTTCCAACACGACGAAGCACTCAGCATGATCGGTGCGTGGCACGACGCAGACGGCGGCGACCTGATCGCCCTGTCCCGCGTACTCAGGTGGGTGGGCGGCTTCATGGACATGCTGGAACAGTGCCTGATGCTCTACGATTCGTTCGACGACGAATAGACGCCAAGGCGGCGCTGAACCAGCGCCGAATCCGCTAACTCGTCTTGTAGTTTCTGAACAATCCGGTCACGCCTGCGCGCCAACGTCGTCTTCGGAACACCCAAGACCCTTCCGACGAAACGCAAACTAAGTTTCACTTTCGTCAACATCAAGAAGATCCACCGTTCTTCCTCGGTGAGAGAATCCAACGCATCGGCCAGGATCTCCCGCAACTCGTCCTGTTCCTCGATGCTTTCTTCCGGCTCATCGAACGGAGCGACACGCATCAACGCGTCGTAAACAGTTTGTGGCCTACGGCGATGCCAATGCCGGGAAGGCGAACCTTCCGATGCCGGCCCCAACAGGGAATCCAACAGGTATGGGTCTGCTGTCCATGCTCCCCGCTCCGCCCTACTCAACAGCCGGCTGATTCAGAAACTGCTCCCCGATGACCCTGGTGTTCTCCGGGTCGTAATGCGCGGGATCGCCCTTCTCCCACGCCTCGTCGTAGTCGATCCAACCCAGGATGTCGACGACGCGGAACTCCGGCGGCACAGGCTGCACCACCCACAGCACCAAACCCATGTCCAACTGGCGTCGGCGTACAGCCGCGTTGGTGCTGGTCCGCACCCGACGCACCTCGATGTTGTGGCCCACATCCGGCAGATGCTTGTAGTTCTTATGCTCCGACTTGTGCCACACATGCCCAGGC
>Ga0208919_1000527_pt1 | contig 25656 bp, 21 predicted proteins | sample 4_EtaG_FD_184076 | JGI IMG/M metagenome (GOLD analysis project Ga0208919, IMG submission 184076) | Marine viral communities from the Subarctic Pacific Ocean - 4_ETSP_OMZ_AT15127 metaG (SPAdes) (version 3) | ecosystem: Environmental > Aquatic > Marine > Oceanic | place: Pacific Ocean | collected...
GGCCCGGGTGATGGCTGGCAAGACCCTCAAAGAGCTGGAGTTCACCCAGGAAATCATCCCCAGCTATTATGCGGTGAAAGAGTCGGTGTTCCCGTTCAACAAATTCCCGGCAGTGGATCCGATCCTTGGGCCGGAAATGAAATCGACCGGTGAGGTCATGGGCCTGGGTGACAGCTTCGATGAGGCCTTTGCCAAGGCTGAATTGGCCGCGGGTGAAGTGTTACCTCGGGAAGGACGGGTGTTTTTTTCTGTTCGAGACGAAGACAAGCCTTGTGCTGCCACAGTAGCAAGTTGGTTTGTAAACCTCGGTTTTGAACTGTTAGCAACGAAGGGGACAGCCTCATATCTCCAAGGGCAAGGAATTCCGGTAGCGAGGATCAACAAGATTGAGGAAGGTCGGCCACACGTGTTGGATATAATCAAAAATCACGACATACAGCTGATAATTAATACTACAGATGGGCGTGCGACTATTGCTGCTTCAGCCGAACTCCGGAGGCTCGCACTGCGCGTGAAGGTTCCTATGGCCACAACGCTGGCCGGCGCAGAGGCCTACGCCCGAGCGATAGCCTTTGGAGACTTGGGTGAGGTGCGATGCCTACAGCTACTGGAGGCTGAATCGCGGCAAGGTGATGCTTCTTTACTTACGCCCGGGTGATAGTGGCTTTACGTTATCTCCAGAGGAGTGATGATTACTGTGATGCCTATCTTCCGGAACAATCTGGGAGAGACGTTGATCAATGCGCTCGAGAGCTTCGGCGATGCGAAGCAACGCTTTGGAGGATCCGGTCCATTCCCCTGCTTCACTAACGCTGGAGGTCTCCCGAGACGGTTCTTTTCTTTTTCTCAGCGGAGTCTTGTGGCCACTATCCGCAACGTCCTCTCCCAGAAGATCCTTCCTGATGCCCTTTAAATCAAAAGGATCGATAAAAGGACGATCTTCGGAATAGGCGCACATCATCATTCCATCACAGAGCTTGTTAATCAGCCTCGGGATTCCTTTGCTCAGGTTATGGATTTCTCTGACTGTCTCATCATCAAACAGTTTGTTGCCTCCATGCCCCGATACCAGGAGGCGATAGTCGATGTACTCGGCGGTCTCTGCTGCAGTAAGACCTTCAAGATGAAAGAACAGCTTCACTCTCTGAGAAAGCTGGGGGATCGCTGCCACGGACTGTTTCAACTCCGGCTGCCCGAGCAGGATGACCCGCATGGAAGGTCCTCCCATGCTTTCCATACCAGTAAGCATGCGGATGTCTTCAAGGTTTTCGCGCGTCAAATTCTGAGCTTCATCGATAGTGAGAACCACAGGGGTGCCCTCGGCAGCCATGCGTTCCAGGTAGTCGGTAATCTGGAACAACATTGCAACTTTGCTGTCGTCATCAACTTTGATGCCTGCTTTGCGCAGGATAAGGCCGAACAGATCTTTGGATTCGAGGTTGGTGTAGGAAATATTGAGTAATTTCAGGTCGCCCTCAAGATTGCGGATTGTCTTCTTGAGCAGGGTAGTTTTTCCAGACCCGATTTCTCCACTGATAACGACAAACCCCTCGGAACTCCAGATTGCAGATGACATATAGACGTATGCCCGGGAATGCTGCTGACTCATGTAGATAAAGTCGTCTTCCGGAGTAATGCGAAACGGATGTCTGTGCAGGCCGAAAAATTCCAGATACATCGTTGGTTCTTGTCCTTCGCCTAGGCCAGGCGGATCATTTGATTGCTTCGCACGAGCGCTTTATCAGGCTCATAGGCATTATAGCTATCGCTGACTGTTCCGAATCGGAAATCCTCAAGCAGTTGCTCAAGGCGACCGTAACACTGGTCAAGATTCGTGTAATGACGGAAGCGCGAGAACCAGCTTGCATTATTGTATCTCGGTTGATCTGGATCGATTTCCCAGGGGTGCAGGTAAAACATCTGAGGGCGTTGCCCGAACCCGGAGGCGTTGCGAAACAGATATCGAAAAACGGGATACGGGAACTGTCGGAAATAGCCTCCGCCGGCTGCAGGGATTGCAAGACCCATGACGCGGGCAGTGGTCAGTGGAAACTCACGGATGATGTTTCCGCTGGCAGTTTCAATAGAGTAGGGGGCTGAGGGCGAATCGGGAATGCCGTATCGGTCATGCCTGATCGGGAAAATACTTGAGTCCCAGGTAAATCCGGCCTCGCTGAGTATATCCAGAGCCCATAACGACTCTTGCGTGATGGAATAGCTCGCAGCGCGATATCCGCAAACTTCTCGGCCAATTATGTTTTCGAGCAAATCTTTCGAACGCAGAGTCTCTTCGCGAAAAGTCTGAACGGATTGATTATAAATCAGTTGGTGGCTGTATCCATGCGATGCGATCTCATGACCGTGACCGGCGAGCTTTTGGATGAGTTGGGGAAACCTTTCGGCTACCCACCCCAACACGAAAAATGTGGCCTTTACGCCGTGACGCTCGAAAAGCTCAAGCAAACACTCAGTGTTGCGCTCCACTCGGCTGGGCAAGGCGTCCCACTGTTCGGGGCGAATAACATTGGAAAGGGCCGCAACGTGAAAATAATCTTCCACATCGATACTCATCGCATGAAGCGGTGATTTTGCATCCGGGCTCGCCATGGGCACTCCTTCCCAATCCAACATCAACTCCTTGATTCTCACCTAGTCGCCTGACAAATACAATTACCGAGAACCTAGAAAAAATCTGAAATATAAAAGAATGTAAAAGGATGTTACAAAAAGATACAATCTGGTTGAGATTGTGAGGTCCTCGGCGCAGAATGCTAATTGAGGAAGTCGATCCGGCAGTATGGGTTTTTCCCTGCCGGCGGAATTTTATGTTGGTCTGTCGCTGAGTGTCGTACAGACGACAAGGAAGTTCAGCGTGTCGTATATACGTTTCCGAAAACATTATTTGCATCTTCCATATCTGGTACTTGGTGTACTGGAGTTCACGGTTCTCTTTGCAGTTTTCTCTCTCTTTACTCTCTTCCTGACATTTCTTGGGGTGGACCACGCCCCTGTGAGCACAGATATTGTCTCAGGAGTTCTGTTCGCCCTAATTCTTAGTTGCAGCACACTTGCGATGGGCGGCTATCTGGCAATGGTCCACGAGAGTCTGACGTCCCTATTTTTCAGAACTATCGTAGCCTACTGTTTCGTTGGCGGGATTGGTCTCACGGCTCTCTATTCGGTGATGCCATCTGCGGATCCTGGAAGCGGAAATCTTTTCGGAGTCGTAATGCTCGCGTCGTTTGTCGTAATAGCGCTCCGACTGATATTCCTTCGTGTTGTGGATTCGGAACAGGTAGTTCGGCGAGTGGTCATATTTGGCGCCGGGGACTTCGCTGCTTCACTGCTAGATGAGTATGAGCAGAATATGCGTGCGCTGGGTATCCGGATTATTGGCTGCATAGCCGACAGTCCAACGAAAGTCATCGCAGAAGATAAGATTTTGCCAACGCCTTACGACTTCTATGAATTTTGCCTTCAAAACAAAGTTTCTGAGATCGTTGTTGCGCAACAGGAGCGACGCCGTAAAGAAGGGGGAGGGCTTCCGGTTCCCGAATTGATGGAGTGTAAGCTTCGAGGGATTGCCGTAACAAGTGGCCTCGATTTTTATGAGCGTGAGCTGAAGAAAGCTAAGCTCGATATGGTGCACCCATCGTGGATCGTATTCTCTGACGGATTCAAGGCATCAAAGAGCAGGGCGTTTGCCAAGCGCATGGTTGACCTCTCAATTAGTCTGACGCTCCTCGTTATCACTCTGCCTTTTATTGTTTTGACTGCGTTAGCAGTATTTTTCGAAACCGGGCGTCCAATCTTATACAGCCAGAAGCGAGTGGGAATGCTAGGCAAGGAGTTTCGAATCTACAAGTTTCGCAGTATGCGCCAGGATGCCGAAAAAGATGGTAAGGCCAGGTGGGCAAGCGCAAACGATAATCGGGTAACGCGTGTTGGTGCTTTTATCCGAAATACCCGCCTCGACGAGCTCCCCCAGCTCTATAATGTCATTAGGGGTGAAATGAGCATTGTTGGACCCCGACCGGAGCGGCCGGAGTTTGTTTCTGAGCTGAAAGACAAGATACCGTTCTATGATACACGTCATTACGTGAAGCCTGGATTAATGGGTTGGGCACAGCTTAAATATCCCTATGGTGCATCGATCGAAGATGCCAGGGGAAAGCTTGAGTATGACCTTTACTACTCGAAAAACCATAGTCTTGTGATGGACCTACTGATCATGATTCAAACGGTTGAAGTAATTCTCCTTGGGAAAGGTGTGCGCTAGAGATGACTAACAGAACAACAGGAATTTGGAGAGCATTTATGGGCACGTTTACTGTTATGCGGACCGGACTGGTTGCTTTGCTGGTTCTGATTTTCGGAGGTTGCTCTGGTCTTCCTTCCTCAACGGAAATGCCTCCTGTTTCCGAACTGGAGCCGGAGCCATACCAGATTGGTGTGGGAGACACCGTCTCGATTCATGTCTGGCGTAACCCTGAACTCGGTCAAACCATCGTTGTGCGACCAGATGGTTATATATCCATGCCGCTTATGGGTGACGTGAAAGCAGAGGGCAAGCAGCCTGAGGCCCTGGCTTCGGAGATCAGTGTAGCTTTGGGGGAATATATTAGAACCCCTGAGGTCACGATCATGGTAACGAACCCCGCCAGTAAAGAGTTCCGGAACCGCATCCGGATTACCGGCCAGGTGGCTCAGCCTCAATCTGTGGCTTTCCAGCCTGGGATGACGGTCTTGGATATCGTTCTGAATGCTGGTGGAGTGACAGACTTCGCGGCAGACGGTCGTGCGACCTTGCATCGCCAGATCGAGGGCGAGTACCAAAGCTTCCAGTTGGACCTTAACGCCATCCTCACTGACGGTGACATGCGGACCAACCACGCACTCCAACCGGGTGATGTAATAAGCGTGCCACGCAAGCAGCTTTTCAGAGGTGAGCTCTAATGGACATCCAGTTCATTCTGGAAGTTTTACGAGCAGTGAAGCTTGAGCTGTACAGAAAACGTGTTGCCGCTGTCATTGTTTTTATGGTGGTCACGGCTGGAGTTTTGACTTTCGGATACGTGACCCCTAAGACATATACATCTCAGGCTTTGCTCTACGCCGATCAATCCAATATTTTGCAACCGTTATTGAGGGGGCAAGCAGAAGTAACCCAGATAGATCGCGTTAATGAGGCGAGAGAAATGCTTCAGAGTCGTTCCTTTCTGGAACAGGTCGCTCTGGATTCAGGTCTTATTTCCGGCGCCGAGATTGATCAGGTCAGGAATAACGTAATATCCGAACTCCGTAAACAAGTAAACTTGAGAGTCTCGAATCGCAATTTTCTTGAGCTCAAGTATACGAGCGGAGACCCAAATCAGTCATTCCAGGTTTTAAGCTCGGTTTTGGACATTTTTTTGGAGCGCACAGTCAGCAAAAAGCGATCAGAGAGCCGAGGTGCCTTCGAGTTCATCGATTCTCAAGTTAAGTCCTATCAGCGGCAGCTTGAGGAAGCTGAACAACGACTCAAGGAGTTTAAATCCGAGAACCAGGAGGGAACAGAGGGTAGCGTTCTCGCACGAATTGAGAATCTTCGAAGAGATATTGAGAACCTCAAGCTGGAGATACAACAGACTGAATCCGAGGTTCGGTTAACCCGATCCCAGCTGGGAAAAGAGGAGCCGGTACGCAGAATTACGGTTGATCCGGGCAGATCCTCTGCTGAACGCCGTCTTGCTGTACTCAGACAAGAGATGGACTCCCTTCTCTTGCGTTTTCATGAGAAGCACCCTGACGTCGTGAGTATAAAGGATCAGATCGCCGACCTAGAAAACCAGGTGTCGACGCAAAGTGACGACAGCCGGGAGGGAAGCGTCACTGAAGTAATGGAAAATCCGGTTTATGAAAACCTGAAGATTCAGCTTTCGGAAAGCTCCACACGGCTTGAGGTTCAAAAAAATAGGCTTGCATCACTACAGCGCCTATTGGAAGAAGCATTTGAGCGTTCTCAGCGGGTTGCAGAAAACCAGGCTGAGCTATCAGAACTCACCCGTGACTACGATGTAACCAGGGGTGTCTACGAAGACATGTTGCAGCGCCGCGAAAGGGCCAGGTTATCAATGACTCTGGATGTGCAGGGAGAGGGTGTTAGCTACAAAATTCAGGAACCGGCGTCCTATCCGACCCGCTGGGATGGGCTACAGCTATATCAGGTCGGCCTGGCAGGTCCCTTTCTAGGAAGTGCGTTGGTGCTCGGATTGGTAACGCTACTGGTGATGTTTGATCAACGCCTTCGTTCGCCTAGAGGGCTGCAGTTAGCGCTACCGGAAAGCATTCCGGTCCTCACGACTATTCCTCATTATAAGAGCACGTGGAAAGATCGTCTCTTCAGGAAGGATACCCTGGCCATTCTGTTTGTGCTGATGGTTTTTATGGGGGGGTATTTATCAGTCCTTGTGTTTAGTGTAATGGGGATTACGCCTGAGCAATTGATGAATAAGATTGCAGAGCTAACGAGGCTCGGGGGCAACTAATGGACGACAATAAGCTCTACAACGCACTACTGAAGAGCCAGGATGAGCGCCGTCAGCAATCGCAAAGGCAGGGAGAGGCCAAGCCTGAGGATAACTTTCGTACGGAGCGCCCTTTTGCTGGATCAGATCGGGTAAGGCCAAACTGGGTTAAAGTGGATGTAGAGCATAGCGACCATCCACCTACAGTCTACGATTCTTCGATATCTCTGGAATTGATTGGAAACCCGCAGCCATGGAGTCGTGACCAGCTTCGTGAGAGAAAGATCATCTACCCCGGAATGCCTGACAAGGCAGTGATGGACGCATACCGGGAATTGCGCATCCAACTAAGGAATCGGGCCGGCGAGAAGAACTTTGCGGTTATGTTCAGTAGTCTGGGTAACAGAGGCAACTCAGTATTAACAGCGTTCAATCTTGCTGCATCTTTTGCGATGGACTCGCACACTTCTGCGCTGCTGGTGGATTGTGACCCATACAATCAAGACCTATCGAAGCTCGTCTCAGTCGAAATGGAGGCTGGCGTGACTGACTATGTCGCAGACAAGTCCTTATCGATCAGGGATATTTTGTACCCAAGCGGGGTTGCCCGCTTGAGTGTAATCCCTGCAGGTACCCAGGTCTCTTCTGCCGTAGAACTGTTTTCGTCTGTTCGAATGCGTGACTTGGTATCTGAGCTGAAATCCCGCTATCCGGATCGCTGCATTGTACTGAACGTCCCACCTTTTCAGGAAACGACCGAGGCCCGGATCCTAGAAAGATTCGCCGACCAGATAGTTTTTGGTGTTCCGTTTGGTGATGTGACTGCTGACGTGATCGCCGAATCCGTAGAAGCGTTGGGATCCCATAAATTTTCAGGCGTGGTTTTTCAGGAGTGAGTGAATGAAACCTAGGTCTGTGAATTCGACTGTAGTGCTCGCTTTAAGTTTATTCGGCGCTTGTACCTGGCCTCTTGTGGTAACAGCGCAAGATCTTGGCGATAGCGTAACAGAGATTTCAGGGGCCGCGTCTGTATTTACTGCATTGACACATACCCGGATCGACCAGGGAACGAGCACAGACACAAATACGGAGCCTAGCCTTGGTATATCGGGCAACGTTGGTGGTCAACTCCAGAGTGGGGCGAACTCTCTGGCCCTTCGATACGGAGGGACACTTGAGACAGAGCGTGACCGAGGTGATGGTGAGCAGACGGAAAACAGCTCTGTTGTCGGTGTATCTCGGTTTTCTCATTTCGATCCCGGCAGCAGATTCGATTTTAATCTCGGGCATACAGTTAGCTCTGTCAGGAATGACACTGGATTTGTTGTAAATCCCTCGGATTATGATACCCAGAATACGTTAAATGCGGGGGCGGGAATTCGCTTTTTCCCGGGGGAACTCTCCACTCTTCGGTTTTCAGGTGAGGCTGGTAAAAGTTTTGGTAGCGGGCAGTTAAACGACAGGGAGTCTTTTACTGCTGCCAGTGAGTTTTCCAGAAGGCTGAGCGAGCGGTCTTCAGGCGGTGTCAACATCAGTCGGAGCTGGTCGTACGATGATGATATCGACCTCAAGATCGATTCTGCACAATTGGTTTACAGCAACTTTCTGGAAAACGGAACCTTTCGCGTAGGTGCTGGTGTCAGTCAGGCAGATACCGAATACCCTGATGGCAGTCTTACAGAGAGTGAAGCGGTTACCGGTTTTTTGCAAAGGACCTGGGATGCTACCGATTGGCAAACCTCTGTCGAATACAACCGGAGGCTCTCTGATAGCGCAACAGACCTCTCTCTGGAGCCGCCGGGAGATATCGAATTTATTCCGGATACCATTCGCATTCGAGACCTTGTTGTGAGTGACTCGATTCTTGTATCCCATAATACGTCTCGGTTGTGCAGTGCCTGCAATCTCGGGCTCGCAGCGGAAGCGGCAATCCTGGAGTCGGAGAATACTGGTGCCACGACTCACGAATACTCTTCAACGATTGCTCTTGGCTACCAGTTGACCTCGTTGCAGCGATTGTCTTTCGCATATGGCTGGCAAGGAGATGCTGGTGAAGACGCAGACACAGTCATCGATCAGATCCACCGATTCAATATCAGTTGGATACGACAGCTCGCGGAAGAAACTTCGTTCAGTGTGGAGCTGGATCAATCGTATCTGCGGAGTCGGCTCGAGAGAAACGACCAAGAACAATTTGTACTTCGTCTCCGCTTGTCGAAGGGATTCTCCCTTGTAGGTCAGCCTCGATAGGGGCTCGGGAATTTATCAGGAATGGAAGCATGTTTGATCAAAGGCGATATATTCGGTTACCGGCAGATACACCTCCACAACTAATCGTTGTTATCGACACTGAGGAAGAGTTTGACTGGAATGCTGAACCGGATTCTGAGGCGAACCATGTCTCTGCCATTGCCCACATAGATCGCGCACAAAGCATTTTCAATGAGTATGGGATTCAGCCTTGTTACGTGATTGATTACCCGGTAGCCAGCCAGCCCGAGGGTTACCTGCTGCTGAAGCAATTTGCCGAGAAAGATCAATGCGAGATAGGGGCCCATCTTCATCCTTGGGTGAATCCCCCTTTCAAGGAGGAGCTATCTAAGCCAAATTCTTATCCAGGTAATCTCCCATACGAACTGGAGAGAGAAAAGCTGCTTATCCTGCGTGACAAAATAACTGAGAACTTTGGATCGTCACCGATTGCCTACAAGGCTGGTCGCTATGGGTTCGGCCCTAATACGGCCACGATCCTGCAAGAGCTTGGGTTCAACATTGATTTGTCAGTCTGTCCTCCCCTCGATTCCCGGGCTGATGGAGGTCCGGACTATCGTCGATTTGACGCCCGCCCATTCTGGTTTGGCGGCAGCAACGATTCAATTCTTGAGCTGCCCTGCACGGGAGGATTTGTAGGCTGGGCAGGTGGCGCGGCGCTTCCATTATTTCAGGCCGCGCAGGTGTTTCGGAAGTTTAAAGCACCGGGGATCCTCTCAAGGCTGGGAGCGGTAGACAGGCTTATGCTCTCTCCTGAGGGGTTCAGTTCTTCTGAACACATCAAATTGACCCGAGCGCTCTATAAAGAGGGCGTTCGAACGTTCACATGGAGTTTCCACAGCCCGAGCGTGGTACCGGGAAATACCGCGTATGTTCAGGACGATGCTCAGCTCCAGCAGTTTCTTGCTAGCTTTCGTCGTTATTTCGATTTCTTTTTTAATGAATTAGGCGGAAAGGCCTCAACCCCCACACGAATTCGCAAGCTGATGGAGAGTATGGCATGAAGGTGCTCGGGATTTCCCCGTTAGACAAGGACTCAACTGTTTCAATTGTTGAGGATGGAAAGATCCTTTTTGCTGCCGGTGAAGAGCGCTTCTCCAGGGTCAAGCAACAAGATGGTTTTCCAAAACTGGCGCTCGAGAAGGCTTTGGCCTACACGGGACTCTCCATAAAAGACTTTGACCTGGTCTGTTACCCGTTTCTTACCTGGGAAAATGAGCAAAAGCTCTTTTCAAAGAATCTGGAAGACGAAAGGGCGTTCATCAAGGCGTTCCAGCCGAGAGATTTGGCGCCGCAGATCAAAGAGGCACTGGGCCGGGTTCCTGATCGAAACAAACCTATCCATGGGCTGGAGCACCCGAATGCCATTATGGAGAAGGGATTTTTTCACAGTTCCTACTACAGTATGGCTGGTGCCCAGAAACTGGCTTCGAATAATGCCGCTTTGAAATCGTCCAGACAGTGGGGTGAAGCAGCAACAGAGTCCTTTCAGCATTGGGAAAAGGATCTGACCGAAGGCCTGGCGGAGATGGGTTGGACCAAGCCCGTCAAGCGCATGGACCACCATCTGTCGCACGCAGCCAACAGTTTCTTTTGCAGCGGCTTCGAGCGGGCGCTTTGTGTGACTCTTGATGGCTATGGCTCTGGCCTCGCCGGTTCCGTGAGCGAGGGGCGGGACGGCAAGATCCGTCGTTTGCATGGGCTGCCATTTCCCAACTCCCTGGGTACGCTCTATGAACATGTAACATCAAGCCTGGGCTTCAAACCGAGCCGCCATGAAGGAAAAATTGTAGGCTTGGCATCCTACGGAGACCCTTCAATCCTTGGAGATATTCTGCTTTCCCGAATCGATGAAAGCCCCGGTGATTTCAGGATTTACGAAGCGAATAACGTTTACTTTTCCCGTTATCTTGCCTCCAAATTCCCGAAAATCGATGTGGCCGCGGCTTATCAGTACGTTCTGGAAAAAGTAGCGACGAACTATATTCGCTACTGGGTCCAGAAAACTGGCATAGATACTATCGTGCTCTCTGGCGGCGTGACGGCCAATGTGAAGCTTAATCAGCGGATCTTTGAGATTGAAGGCGTAAACCAAATTTTCGTGTATCCGAATATGGGCGACGGTGGTTGTGGTACTGGTGCAGCTCTCTACCACAGCTGGCCAGGTGGAGTTAAGCCGTCGATTTCCAGTGCCTATATGGGCCCCGATTATTCGGAGGCGGAAATTGAAAAGGCCCTTCAGGCTGAGGGCCTGGATTTCAAGCGCCCTCAGAATCTCGCTGGCGAGGTGGCTACATTGATACATGGCGGTGAAGTGGTTGCCCGTTTCGATGGCCGGATGGAATACGGCCCAAGAGCCCTCGGTAATCGATCCATCATGTACCACGCCAGGGAACCGGAAGTTAACCAGTGGCTCAACAAGCGTCTTGGCCGTACAGAATTCATGCCCTTTGCGCCGGTTACTCTCTACGAGGCGAGAGAAAAGTGTTATCACAACATTCGTGGCGCAGAACACGCTGCTGAATTCATGACCATAACCTTTGATTGCACGGAATTCATGCGAGAAAACTGCCCGGCCGCTGTACACGTTGATGGCACTGCTCGACCCCAGTTGATTCAGCGGGAAGTCAATCCGGGCTACTACGACATTTTAAAAGAATACGAAAAACTCAGTGGAATACCGAGCCTGATCAACACCAGCTTTAATATGCATGAGGAGCCAATCGTAGATTCTCCGGAAGATGCGGTGCGTGCTTTTATGCAGGGCGCTCTCGATTACCTGGCCATTGGTCCATTCCTGGTGAAACATCCCAGCCCACAGCACTGATTCCAGGCTAACGGAAGCGACGGCATGACAGCAGGATTGCTGACAGTTACAAGAGAACCAGTGGAAAGACGCGCGAAACTCCGTGATGAATGGCTTGATCTCGAAGGCCGCGCATCGCCAACGGTCTTTCTCTCTTGGCAATGGCTGGGGCACTGGCTTCATGTTTATCAGCCCCGTGCCTGGGTACTGCGCGTGACGGAGGGTGAGCGCCTGGTCGGACTGGGGTTGGTGGTTGAGACCGATGAACGCCGTCATGGTGTCATGAGATCCCGCTGCTTGAGACTGCATCAAACCGGACACAAGCTGCTCGACCAGATCTGGATAGAGTACAACGGGTTTCTGGCAGAACATGGAAAAGAAGATGCGGTGGCCGATGCCTGCCTGCAGTACCTGTGCAACTCTATGCCGGATTGGGACGAATTTGTCATTGGTGCGATTGATGCAGAAGAGGCAGAACGGTACGCAAGGAATACTGGCTTGCATAAACACATTCGCTGGCAGGCACCGTGTTACGGCGTTGACCTTGACGAACTACGAAGCACTGGGAACCGATACCTCGACACGCTCTCCAGAAACACACGGCACCAGATCAACCGTTGTTATCGCCTGTATCGGGATTACGGGGAAGTGGCTCTGGTACGCCCTGATTCGGTGAAAGAAGCTCTGGTGCTGTTTGACCGCATCGGCCCGAGGCACCTTGAGCGTTGGGGGGGCGGCCCGGACCAGAGTGGGTTTGCCAACCCGGATTTCGTCAGATTTCATCGCGAATTGATCCGTTCTCAGTGGCCTCATGGCGGCGTGGACCTGGTTTCGCTAATGGCTGGCGATAAAGAGATCGCCTCGTTCTACAACCTGACCTATAACCAGGTGGTCTACTTCTACCTGGGGGGCATGCAAATCGAGTCAGACAACCGTTTAAAACCCGGTTTGCTAGGTCACAGCCTCTGTATTGAGGATTACCGGCACCACGGCTTTCACTATTACGATTTCATGGGCGGCGATGAGCGCTATAAATCAACTCTGGGGCAACCACACAGGTACCTGGTGCAGATTTCACTTCAGCGGGCGCGTTTCAAACTGAAGCTGGAAGATGTGGCACGGCGTGCAAGAAGCCGCTTTGTAAGAGAGGCGGGGAGTTGAGATGAGCGCCGAACCAGAAGTCCTGGTGTCCCGGGTAAGCGTGTATCCTCTCAAAGAATACGATGCATACGTTGCGATGCATCCGGACGCATCCCCTTATCATAGAAGTGCTTGGTTAGAGGCGACGGCGCGGGCCTACCACCACCCTGGCTGGTTGATCACGGTACATCGTGGCGACACCTTACGTGGTGTATTACCTTTGGTTGAAGTGAGGCCGCCTTTTGGTTCAAAAAGCCTGGTGTCACTGCCGTTCTGTGACCTGGGCGGTCCGCTTGCAGATAATGACGATGCAAGGTGCCGCCTGCTGGAAGAGGCCAGAACATTCGCTGCCAGCAGAAGCGCCAATGTTCCGGAGCTGCGAGAGGGTGGCGCAGCCCTTGAAGAGGCGGAACAGGGTAACAAAGCCCCTCCAAGAAAAGTGCGCATGCTCTGCCCATTGCCGGAGAACTCCGACGCATTGTTTAAAAGCTACAAGCCCAAGTTACGAAGTCAGATCCGAAAAGCGGAGAAAAATGGTCTGAGAGCAGAAATACGCACCGATATTGGAGCTGTGAATCTTTTTTACCAGGTATTCGCGGGGAATATGCATCGGTTGGGTTCCCCGGTACACAGTAGGGAGTGGTTCCACGAGCTGAAACAGGGGTATGGTGACCAGATGATCGTGGGCCTGGTATTTCTGGACGATCAGCCGGTCGGGGCTGGTATCGTGCTGAATACTGGAAGCCAGGCTTGCATTCCCTGGGCATCAACGCTTGAACAGTACAACCATCTGGCTCCAAACATGCTGCTCTACTGGACTCTGTTAAGCCACGTTTGCGACCAGGGTTGCAAGTTGTTTGATTTTGGCCGGTCTACGATCGGCGAGGGCACCTACCGCTTTAAAAAACAGTGGGGTGCAAAGCCCTACGCGCTACCGTGGGCGAACCAGCCCGGAACGGCTTCGCGCCTGCGCCCATTTATTGAGAGTGTCTGGCGGAGACTGCCCCTTGGGGTGGCGAACTGGGTAGGCCCTAAACTGAGGCGCTACATTACTTTATGACTTTCGTACTCGTTATCACCGTAATCTGTATGCTGGTTCCGGTTTATGTCTATATTGGCTATCCGGCTCTGCTCTGGATATTTACCCGTGGCAAGCCCGCCATTACTCACATTCGAGAAGATCGTTTTCCCTCGGTTGCACTCATTATCTCCTGCTACAACGAAGCAGAGGTTATCCGCGAAAAACTCCAAAATGCTTTGGAACTGGTTTATCCAGAGGAATTACTGCGAATCATCGTGGTTTCCGACGGCTCCGACGATGGTACCGATGAACTGGTTCGGGAATTCACAGACACCCGGGTAAAACTGATCAGGCAGGAAGGTCGCCTGGGTAAAACCATGGGGCTGAATCTAGCCATGGAGCAGGTTAGCGAAGAAGTAACCGTGTTCAGTGATGCCAATGCCATGTATGCGCCAGAGGCAATCGCAAAACTGGTCAGAAACCTGGCGGACCCGTCTGTGGGTTATGTTGTGGGTGCTGCTTTATATACAGACGGCAGTAGTGGCGCGAGCGCGCAGAATGAAAACCTGTACTGGCGTTACGAGCTCGCCATCAAGTCCATGGAATCCAGGCTGCATTCCGTAGTAGGGGGCGACGGAGCCATTTACGCCATCAGGACTGAACTTTGGGAGCCTCTTCAGCAGCAGGACATCAATGATTTCGTCAATCCACTGCAGATTGTTGCCAAGGGCAATCGTGGCGTTTTTGATGCCGAGGCCAAGTGTTTCGAGGAAACTGCAGGTGACTTCGACCGGGAGGTGGCAAGGAAGGAGCGGATCGTAAACCGCAGCATCAGAGGGTTGATGCGGGTTAAAGCGACCATGAACCCGCTGAGATCTGGGGTGTTTTCCTGGCAGGTGATATCCCACAAATTGTTGCGATGGCTGATTCCCCTGTTCCTGGCAATTGGCGCCTTTGGCAGTGCCATCCTTGCGCTGAGCGGTTATGGCCTTTTCCAGCTGATTAGTCTGGGTGCCGTCACGTTGTTGCTGCTGGCCTGGGCGGGCTATCGCACAGAGGATAAGAATCGGCTACCCATGTGGCTTTCGTTGCCCTATTACTTTGTGATGGTGAATCTGTATTCTCTGAAAGGCATTATCAAAGCACTGCGGGGTGAAACTCACGTTGCGTGGAGTAGCGCAAGGCCGGGACGGGAGTAAATTTAATGTCGAAGTTTGCCCTTCTGTTCCTGGCAGTCTTGTTCGCAGGTATCGTAGCGACTTTTTTCTACAGTGCCACTGCCTCGTTCTTGCTCTACCAGATTGTTTATATGGTTAACCCGGATATTCGCTGGTGGTCGGGACAAATTCCCGGGCTAAGTTATTCGTTCTTCACTGTTATCCTGATGATGATGGCCCTGGCAATAAACTATAAGACACTGTCGCCACTCAGCCCCTGGTCCCGGCAACCCCTAACCAAATGGTTTGTTCTGTTTCTAGGTGTCTATTACCTGATGTTCTTTTTTGCACTCAATCTGCCACTTCATAAGCAGTTCACCTTCGACTTCACCAAACTGGTGATAATAATTGCAATTGCCTATAAGTTGATTCATTCGGAGAAAGCTCTCAACGCCGTTTTATGGGCTTATATCATCGGGGCTACCTACGTGGGCTACATTGCCTACAGCGTGGGCCGAAACTCCGCGGGCAGAGTAGAAGGAATCGGAATGGTCGATACTGGGGGCGACGGCAACCACACAGCAGCAGCTCTGGTGCCGGCGGCAGTGATGTTGATCTATCAGGCCTGGATGGGCAATAAGAAAATCAGGTTATTGAGCTTTTTTTGCGGCGCTTTGATTGTAAATTGCTTGGTGCTGATCAATAGCCGGGGGGCATTTCTGGGCGTTGTGGTGGGTAGCGGGCTTTTCATATGCTACATGCTCTTTTCCCGGTTTCAGAGGACGGGTCAACGAGCTACGGCTGTCGTTATCATAATAGCGGGAATTTCCGGGGGCTTATACGTTACCGACGACACGTTCTGGGAACGAATGCAAACACTGCAGGCAGATGAAGATGGTAATCGTGGCGGGGCCGGACGCATGCACTTCTGGTGGGGGACCTTTGACATGCTGGAAGACCATCCGATGGGTATGGGGATTGGCGGCTACCAGATGCTCAGTGGCCTGTATCTTGATGAAGGAGTAGTAACCTATCACGTTGAAAACCGGGCAGTCCATTCCAGCTGGTTTCAGATGTTGAGTGAGGTTGGTTGGCTTGGAACAGCCATTTTTCTTGGACTTCTGCTTTCAGCCTGGCGACTGCTGCAAAACACAAAGAAATATCTGATCAACCAGGGCAGGAATGAGGCTTATTTCCAAATGATTTCGCTGCAGTGTGCGATGATAGCCTTTATGGTTACAGCGACATTTATAGACCGTATAAGAGCGGAAATATTCTTCTGGAATTTTTTGTTCATTGCTGCCGCTGCCAATATTTATTACTTGCGGTATGTCACCGAACACAAGCAGAGTCAAATGGCGCACGAAATCGTTAAAAAGCCCGAGGGCGCGGAGTCCTCATGAAACCCCTCAAGGTGCTGCAGTTCATCACACCAGCCGGTTTCTATGGTGCCGAACGCTGGGTGCTTGCCTTGGCAAATAACCTGAATCCGGATTACATGGTCTGTGATCTTGCGGTCACCCGGGAAAGCTCTACACAAGACCTGACGGTGGCTGAACTTTATCCGCAGTCCGCTGGTAACGTTCACTACCTGGATATGGCGGGCAGGTTCGACTTCAGAGTAGTGAAGCAGTTGTGTGATGTGATTCAACAACGGGGCATCGATGTCATTCACACCCATGGCTACAAGTCAGATATCCTCGGGCTTCTTGCAGCCAGGCGGGCAGGTATTCGCTGTGTGAGCACACCTCACGGCTTTTCCGGAAAGGTGGGCTTGAAGCTTGTGGCATTTATTCGAATTGGTACCTGGATGCTAAGGTATTTCGACCGCGTTGCTCCGTTGTCAGAAGAGCTTGTGTCCGATATGAAGCGGTTTGGAGTTCCGGATAGAAAAATAACTTTCATCCGCAATGGCGTCGACCTCACTGAAATTGATGCTGGTCTTGAGGAGTTTCAAGCGAGGAGTAAATCAAGTGGAGGAGATCGGATTATCGGCTTTATCGGTCAGATGATCCCGCGAAAAGGCATCCCCGACCTGCTCGAAGTTTTCGATCAGCTGTATCGGAATGACGACAACCTGAAGCTTCAGCTTCTTGGGGACGGACGGCAGCGCGAGGAGCTTGAAGAGAAGGCTGCCGGGCAGAGCAGTGCCAGAGCCATCGAGTTCTTGGGTTTTCGCAGCGACCGGCTTGAGCTTCTATTCCGTTTTGACCTGTTTGTCATGACCTCCTCTCTAGAGGGAATTCCCCGATGCATGATGGAGGCTATGGCGGTAGGTGTCCCGGTGGTCTCCTATGATATCCCGGGTGTGGACAAGCTGGTCACCCATGGCGAAACGGGATTGTTGGCTCCCTATGGTAATAAGGCTGCTCTCGTAAATTGTTGTCGTCGGCTCCTCGATGACCCCGCTCTCGTTGCAAGGTTGACTGTCAATGCACGCCAGATGATTGATGAGAAGTACTCGGCCGGGCGTATGGCGCAGGAATACGAACAACTATTCGCCGAGCTACTGGGGATTGACACGCCACTTCCCTCAGAAAACGCGGGGGTTAGCTAACCGTGTGTGGTTTTGCAGGTTTTCTTCGGTCCCCGGCGGTGCCTAACCGGGATGCGCATCGTGAATGGCTCGAGAACATGGGGCAGGCAATTATTCATCGGGGCCCGGATGCCGGTGGTGTGTACCTGGATGACCACATAGGCCTGGTCCACCGGCGCCTGAGTATTATTGATCTCAGCGATGCAGGCACCCAGCCAATGAAATCCTCCAGCGGCCGTTACATCATTGCGTTTAATGGCGAAATCTATAATTTCCGTGAGATTCGGAAAAGCCTTGAAGTGGAAGGCCGGATTTTCACCACCGGAACGGATACAGAAGTTCTTCTACAATTGTTTGAGGAAAAAGGGTTCGGGTGTCTTGATGACCTGAACGGAATGTTTGCACTGGCCATCTGGGATATACAAACACAGGAGGTCTTCCTGGCTCGTGATCGCCTTGGGAAAAAGCCCGTTTACTATTATGAATCCGGGGGGCACTTCGCATTCGCCTCTGAGATCAAGGCTTTGCTGAAGCTGCCTTTCCTCACGCGGCAAGTCCGGCCCGATGCGATTAAAGATTTTTTTGCTTACCAGTACATACCGGACCCTAAAACCATCTATGCCAATGTCCATAAACTGCCGCCGGGCTATTGGTTAAAGACGAATGGCCAAAAAACAGAGCTCCATCAATACTGGGACCTGTCGTTTGCAACCCCGGCGCACCGAACTATTCAAGATATAGAGGATGGCCTGTATGAGCTTATAGAAGACGCCGTTCGGTTGCGGATGATCAGTGATGTTCCCCTTGGAGCCTTTCTGAGCGGAGGCGTGGATTCCAGCGCCATCGTTGGTCTGATGGCGGGCCAGTCGGAGCGCCCCGTAACCACATGTTCCATTGGGTTCGATTCGGAACGGTTCGATGAGGTTCAGTATGCCCGCCAGGTCGCTAGGCAATTCAAGACTGATCACCATGAATTCACGGTGCGGGAGAATGTTGCTGACAACCTGGTTGGTATAGCAAAGTACTTTGACGAACCCTTCGCCGATCCTTCTTTTATCCCGACGTATTTCGTCTCTCAGTTAGCGCGTCAAAAAGTGACCGTGGCTTTAGCAGGAGACGGTGGTGACGAAAACTTTGCAGGATACAACAAATACCGGACCGACCAGCTCGAGAATCGCTTCCGCCGATTGTTTCCCGGGCCATTGCGTAGAAGTGTCTTTCCGGGAATGGCCCGGATGGCGGGGCGGATGAACAACCCCATCTTGCGGAAGGCGCAGTCGTTACTGGGAACCCTGGCGTTGGAGCCTGATCAGGCATTCTTCAGGACAAACTGCTTTTTTCGTCAGAGCGTTTGGAACAATCTTGTCAGGGGTAAGTTCAAGCAAGACATCGAAGGATATGAACCTGGCGAAATAACTCGCCGCCGCTACAACCAGGCAGATAGCGAAGATCATCTGGCGAAGATCCTTTACACAGATATCAAAACCTATCTTCCCGGGGACATTCTGGTAAAGGTGGATCGTATGAGCATGGCCAACTCCCTGGAAACGAGGGCCCCGCTGCTCGATTACCGGGTGGTGGAATATGCCGCGCAGATCCCTTCAGCTTTTAAGCTGCATGGAAAAGAGAAGAAATACGTACTAAAAAAAACCTTCTCGAAGATGCTGCCGGATGACATTCTTTATCGGAAAAAAATGGGGTTTTCAGTGCCCCTGGCAGATTGGCTACGAAATGAAATCCGACCAACTGCAGAGGCGCTCTTATTGAACCCATGCAGCGGCTTGTCGGAATTTTTTGATAGGGAAGGTATCCAGAAGCTTTGGATGAAGCATCAGAATGGCGACAGCCAGTACACCCAGGAATTGTGGTCTTTGTTGGCGTTTGAGCTTTGGTGGCAGCAGTATGAAGGGGCGCACTGATTCGCCAGTCACTGCTATCAGTACCAAATCCTAACAAGCCGGTTAGCTGGGCTCAACGGAACCGCACGACGTGGTTTGTAGAATTCCCTCACATTGGTGAGATCGTCATAGGAGAAAGGTCATGCAAATTGGAATTGTTATCCCCTTAAAATCAAAAAAAGTTGCTAAAAATTGGGATACGACCGTTGGTAATCTAAAGGCGACTGTTGATAGTGTTCTATCCCAGAGCGCTAATAATTATAGTGCGGTTGTCGTTGGGCATGAATGTCCTGAATTTTTCAAAGATGATCTTTACCAAAGCTCAAAATGCGAATTTCTACAGTACTCCGATTTCGAGCCACCTGTTGCGGGGGGCGACGAAGCCGAAAATCAGTTGAAGTATGAATTCGACCGTTGCACAAAGATACTAAGGGGCATAATGTACCTTCGAAATCAGCATCCTTTGATCACTCATTGGTTTGCTCTGGATGCCGATGACCTGATTCGAAATAATTTTGTTAAGACTCTTGAAAAATACGAAGAATCCGATGCGATTATCTTGGATAAAGGCTATTTTTTCTTCAAGAGTACTGGGATTATTAATAAAGAAAATGAATTCAGCGCGTATTGTGGATCTTCCTCGGTAGTCTCCGACGAAGTTTTCAGTCTGCCAGAAGGGGTCGACGAGAAAAGCTTTAGAAGTACACCTTTTGGTAACATCTCGCATGTACATATGAAGCAGCGATTGACGGACGACGGATGGTCGATAAGCGTGCCCAATGAAAGATTGATTATGTATGTTCGTGATAATGGCGAAAATATAAGCAATGACGCCTACTGCAATACACCGTATAAGAAGTTAAAAAAAAATGTTAAGTCGATTCTTCGTTATAGCCCCATAAGTAGAGACATTAAGGCATCCTTTGGCTTATCTTGAATGCCGGACTGTGAATTTTGATGATAACTGCAGCACTTTGGCTAACTTGGCACGAGAAATAAGCCAGCTCATGGCAAAGCGGGAGTTATTAGAACACATGAAACTGGCAAGTAAGGCGAACTTTGACTGGCGATTCTCTGAGGCTCAGATGATTAAGAATAACCAAGCCCTCAACAAGCTCGCTCTCGAAAGGTATACGCTTTATGTCCCAGGTTAGAAGATCTGTCATTTTTTCTTCCTTTACCCGATACAGCATCATGCTTATCAGCCTTGCGTCGACCATGGTGGTCGCCCGACTGCTAACCCCCGACGAAATCGGTACTTATGCCGTGGCTAGTGCCATCATCATGATAATTAATGAGTTCCGGATTCTGGGAGCGGGGGATTATTTAGTACGCGAAGCTGAGCTTAGTGTTGCGAAGGTACAGTCCGCAATGGGTTTGACCATCTTGATTTCCTGGAGCCTCGGCGTCTTGGTATTTATGTTCGCACCCTTAGCATCTGAATTTTTTGGTTATCCGGCAGTGTTAACCATCTTCCAGATACTTTCTCTCAATTTCTTCCTTGCACCGCTTGTGAGCATTCCTTTTGCGCTCCTGACACGTGACATGAAATTCAATCTCTTATTTCGAGCCGAAGTGCTTGCCGTAACGACCAATCTCTTTGTTACTGTAAGCCTGATTTATGCTGGCATGAGCTATTACTCTCTTGCCTGGGGCCACACGGCAAGCACGATAATCCTGTTTGTCTTGCTCACTTTGTTCCTTCGGCCAGAACGAATGTCGTATCGGCCCAGATTCAAAGGCATCAGTGAAATCGCCAGCCTTGGCATCTTTAATTCTCTGGCCAATATCCTCCGCAAAGCAACAGTTACCGTTCCCGACATTGTTATAGGCAAAATGGGTACTACCTATCAGGTGGGAATTTTTTCCAAGGGGCTTGGGTTTGTACAGTTCCTATCACAGACATTGATGATGGGGGTAAGTCCGGTAGCTCTGCCATACCTCTCCGGCGCACGACGGGAAGGCGGCGATGTGCGGTTCGCGTACCAGCGTGCCAGTGTGCTGCTTGGTGGCATGGTATGGCCTGTCCTTGCTGTTGGAAGCCTCGCCAGTCTGCCTGCTATACGACTCTTTTTTGGGGACCAGTGGGATGCTGCTGCACCACTGGCATCCTCGCTTGCCATCTGGGCAGCTCTGCGTTCCGTTCACTGGTTTTCCAACGAAGTTCTCCTGGCTGTTCACCAGGAGAAGATCATGGCGCTAAAGGATGCGCTTGTATTCGGGGTGCTTCTAGTCGGAATTGTGCTCGCATTCTCTGGTGGGCTTGAACGGATTGCTCAGGTCTTCGTTCTGGCGGGCTTTATTGAAGTTGCTCTAATATCCTGGGTGCTTCGCGTCTATATCGCTCTGCCATTCCTGCCATTTCTCCGGGTCTGGCTTCCAAACATTTTTATAGCGGGTGGTTGTGCTCTCGCCACGCTTGGTTTAAAAAAGATAGTCGATTTTTCCGAAGCACCACCCTGGCAGCCGGCAATTCTTCTTGCAGTTGTGATGCCTCCCATATGGTTGATTTTGTTATATATATTTCGACACCCCTTATATCTAGAGTTCCGCGACGTTTTTGTCTCTTTCAGGAAAAAGCTCAGTGATAGATAAAATTCTTTCGTCCTTTAAGAGGGGGCAATTGACTGTGGCTAAGAGAGTAGCGCAGTTCTGATTTTATGGAGTATATGACCCCCACTGTGTATTTTGAAGCCAAGAAGCTTATTGAGGATTTTGAGTACCGACGACGAATCGGCACAGCGGGGCTTGAGGTCGCTCGAAGCAAGTTTTCAGTAGAGCGGAGAAATAAAAAGATGAAATCAATCTACGAAAAAGCACTGGGATGATTTTTTAGTCTTCACATTGATGAGTCTTACTCAAGTGCTTGAAGGTCATGCTGTTTCGTTCGGACTTCGTGCATGACCAACTCAGTTCGGTTGAATCGTCTAAATTTCCTAGGAGAATGAGCGTGCCCGTAAAATATGGACTATTATTGAACGATGGGATGACAAAACTCTACCGGCTAGGGAAAATCAATGAATAATTTACTAAGACCTAGATGATAAACTAAAAGCGCATTAAATATTTTCGAGCTTGTAAGTGGTTACCCTACCCATATCTATTGAAAAAAATAATGGGTGTTATAGATATTGAAGCGATGGCGTCATCGCTGGAGCCGTAAACGAGAGTATCGACTATATCTTATATTTTTTCATCCACTTATGTTTTTGAAGAACTAAAAATGATGTCAAATCTTCCACAACCTAATACTGCTAGCATCTCAATAGTTTGTGTTGTCATATTTTTAGGGTTTTTTTTTCGTTTCTACTCGCTTGATCACCTTAGCTATTGGGGTGATGAAGAAACGTCAAGCCTGCCTGCTAAGTCACTAGCACTTGGAGAAGGAGCAACTTTTCCAAGTGGGATGGAGTATCGTAGAGGGTTACCACATACTTACCTAATGGCGGAAACTGCGAAGCGACTAGGTACTGATTCCGATTATTCGTATCGGTTACCTTCAGCAGTTATGGGTAGTTTGACGTTATTAATTTTCTTTTTCTTCGTTTATCATTTTTTGGGCATTAATGTCGCAATAGTTGCAACCATACTGCTATCTTTTTCTGAGTGGCATATACTGTTATCACGAACGGCTAGAATGTATGGCCCTATGCTACTATTTACTGTAATTTTCTATTATTTAATTTTTTTATGGCACCAGAAAAAAAGGCTTGTCTATATATTTGGGGCTTCCTTATCTTTAATTGCCTCTGTGAGTTTTAATTTTCTTGCACTTCTTGCGCTACCGCTATTTCTCGTCCCGATTTTATATAAGCGAATTGATTTTAAATATTTAACGATAACTTTCGTTGCGTCAGCAGTGGTTGCGCTTGCCTCAATCGCATATTTTAATATTTATGTTACGGCACCATATAATAAAATGTCGATCCCAGATCTCGGTGCTCAGAATGCTTCTGAATCGAAGAATTTTTTCGATCTAGTAATCAGTCAAATAAACCTCGAAATGATTGCAGTTACCTTTGTTGGCTTGGTGTTAGCCTTACTAACCTATCGAAGGTTACGCGATCTTAACACATACAAAAATAATTACATCTCTAGCCTATTTTTGTTCGTTAGCATTCTTGGTGTTTACCTATTTGGATTACTTGGCCACTTTTTTGGGTCTTTCCTATTTTTCGTATTTTTAAGCAGTGTTATTAAAATTAGGTCCCCCTCAGCAATCGTTGCTCTAAAACTTCCAGTTATCGTGTTGTTTTTTGCATTATCATTTTGGGCGTTATTTAATATAAGTGAATACGGAACGATGGCAGGGTTGAAGCGGCTATTCAACTATCCTTTTCCATATATCGTCTATCAGGCTATATGGTCCTATGGTTTAGTTATTCTATTTTTTATTGGTTTTATGTATTCTGTGCTTGCGTCTGGAGAAAAACAGCATTTGGTACGCGAGGCAGGGGTCTCATATATTGCCGTTACTTTTTTAATAGGCTTGATGTACGATTGGGCTCCACCCCGATACTTAATTTCAGTTTATCCACTGTTAATTGTCGTTGCATCTTATGCGCTCGTTTGTGTATCCGATCAGATTCAATCACGGTTCAGTAAAGCTCGAGTTATCCGCTATTTTTTGATTCTGGTCTTGCCCGCCTCCGGGATGCTGGGCGGACATGGCTTTTCTCACGCAATGAAGACTGTTCCTGGCGATCACGGTATGCTGATATACTCAAATCATGTTCAAGGAATCATTTATCCAGACCACAGATCTTTAGGATGTTTCGTGAGAGATCACCTAAAGGCGAATGACATAGTTGTTGCTCAAGATGCTCTTCAACAATACTGGTATGTTGGTAAAGTGGACTATTGGTTGAGGAAGCCAGAAAGTATTGATTCGTATTTGTTTGAATCAAATGGAATCTTGAAGGATATCTATGTCTTAAGTGAGCCGACATCCGATGAAATTATCAGTAAGCTTGAAAACTCAAAGCAGCGTATATGGGTGATTACATCAGGTGAAGTTTACAATTTTAAAGACAATTTCTTGGGTGTTAACACCCCTCAAAGAAACTGGATAGATCACGTTGAAAGTACCTACAAGCCTGTAATAACCGGCTTAGATAATGCATCTTCGGTCTATTGTATTAATTGCGTTAATGATTTGGCAGCGCTGGAATCAGCCATAGGCAGGGCTTGCTCGGAAAATAATAATTAAGTAGCCGGACAATTACAAAATGCGGCAAGCAAAACATCGCAAACGCCCATATTTTACGGCTCATTCCTGCTCTTGAAGGCTGCGTTGAGAGCGTGCCAACTGGACAACTAGGCTGACAGAGGGGGCGACTCTCGTTTCTGTTTCTGAGCCGCTTTATCCTGGTCTTGCTGCATGCCGGCACCCTGAAAGGCAGGCTTCTTTCCAGCGCTGAACCTGCTCCGGATACAGGCCTTTCTCGCGGTAATAGGCGCTGAGTTCGGCTTCGGACATCGAGGCCGTTTCCACGACAACGGCCAGTCTGGCTTCGGCGGACCAGCCTTCCCCGGTATTACGATTACCTGGCACGGGAATTCTGTCCTTGTTCTTGACACTGTTTCAACAAACTATACAGAGCCACATTGGATATGCATTCCTCCATCGCCACCGACAAGACACTTCGGTTCTGTGCAGGCAATAACTTGTTCAGCACAGCGGCTTTACGTTCTTCGGAATAGCGTGGCATGAATGCTCCCATGCCGCCCCAGCGAGTGGAATTCAGGCGAAACTGCCTACTGGACAACTGTAGTTGCCCCCGCTAAACCGGAAACCACCTCATTCGTTTGATGCCATTTCCGCCCGGTATTCCCAGGGCGATTTCATTTTCAGCGCCTTGTGTGGATGGCTGCGATTATAGTCTTCGATCCATTCCGGCAACCTGGCCATCACAGTGGCGGCATCAGGAAGATCGTTCAGGTGCACATAGTCGCGCTTAAACGTCTTCACGAAGGCCTCAGCCATGCCGTTGCTCTGAGGGCTTCTGACCGGTGTGGTACACACTACAAAGCCCAGAGAGGACGCGAATGCTCGCGTTTCTTTGGCAATGTAGCAACTGCCATTGTCCGTCAGCCATTCCAGCGGATGAGGCACTCGCTCTGACTGGCCGAACCGGTATTCCAAGCTTTCCAGCAGCAGGTCCTGAACCATCTCACCGGTGATGCCACCAGTAGTCGCTACATAGCGCATCAGCTCGCGATCACAGCAGTCCAGGCTGAAGGCTACACGGACAACCTCCTTGTTCCAGCAGCGGATCTCAAAGCCATCTGAGCACCAGCGAAGGTCCGGCTTCAACGTAA
>Ga0208919_1000529_pt1 | contig 25593 bp, 39 predicted proteins | sample 4_EtaG_FD_184076 | JGI IMG/M metagenome (GOLD analysis project Ga0208919, IMG submission 184076) | Marine viral communities from the Subarctic Pacific Ocean - 4_ETSP_OMZ_AT15127 metaG (SPAdes) (version 3) | ecosystem: Environmental > Aquatic > Marine > Oceanic | place: Pacific Ocean | collected...
CTTTGATACAGCGTGGTCGCCACCATCAGGTATCTACGATGCGATATATGAAAAGTATCCAAGCCTAGATATAAACTGGTTCTATCGAGAAGATGGTTGCCAACTGGCAGGGTGGTTGCCTTATGATTAGAAAAGAATATACCTTAGAAGATACGCATGACCGTTATGAAGTCGATGTAGCCGATGGGGGACTGAATGACATTGATGATGAATCATTCCTCGCAGACACACTATCCGAAGCTATAACGCATCTGAAACAGAATGGGTATAGGTGCAATAGTGCATCTGGGTGTATCTCAAAACGTGGACACGATAAGTTCTATTATGCTATGATTTGGAATAACGGGTTTACCGTAGGCGACCCAGAGATTGTCCGCAAGTGGGCAAAAGTATAGAGGTATATAATATGACTAAGCACGATAGCTTTTGTGGCTGTGTGTACGCAATAGACCCACCCATTCACGAACAGGATAAGCATATCTGTCGTGGCTGTGGGTTTGAAACGACCGACATATTTGAATTACTAGACCACTATGAAAGTTATGTATAATGATTGTCGAAATAGATTTGAGTGATCTTATAGAGGCGGGGATTGTTGAACAAATCTCATGGGCTTCTCTTGCGTGTAAGAGTGATGATGATTTGGCAGGTAAGTGCCTCGATAAGATAGTATGTAATGAAGATGGATGTAAAGCTACAAAAGGAGTATTCAAACATGGCTAGGTTCAAACGAAGTGAATACGACAGCGTATTAAAAGAGGACTCTACATATTCAGAGGATGGGCATATAGAAGAACCCACGCCACTGTTCATGGACAGCAACAAAGGCTTGGTCATGTGGTCAGGTGAGGGTGACATTCCAGAGGTAGGCGACCCTGTTACTATGCGTGTTCCTGTGAGGTACACAGGCATCGTACAGAGTCACTTCATGGAGTATGGTTATGTGGGGATGCGTGTTCGCCCAGACCGTGAGTACCACCACGCTCTATCCCAACAAGGCTACGGCAAGTTGCCTAAAGTCGGTGAGGATTGGGGCGAGGGAGATTTGGTATATAACTTCGGTTGTGATTTGACAGCCGATTGGTAGGGGCGTACTATTAATAGAGATGGGGTGAGCGGTGTCGGACGAAGCCGAAGTGGTCAGGAGTCCAGTGTACTCATAAGAACACACACTTGAGCCACGTTCCCACCCCATCTATTGTAGGGTAGCAGGGCAACTCTGCTGTAGGTATCAGGTAGTTGTGCGGTGGCTGTCTCAGGCATTTAGCGATGTTCCTGCGGGGGCTTCCAGTGAGCCGATACCGTTCCCGAACTATGTTGGGTGACTCCTGTGTAAACGGCAGGTGTGGCAATAAAGGATACGTAAGCGGTTACTTAGTAACCTAACTGCGGGATTGTGGGTTCGACTCCCACCACTCAACACCATATTAGACTGGAGTGTATAATGGCTAAGATGCAACTGAGACTATATGTAGAAACCACAGACAGTGACTCGATACATGAGCGACAACTTCTGATGTATCTACAAGACCAATTCAATGATGAGTACGACGCATTTGTGGGGGATGTAGAAGCTGACGGGAATAGCGTAATAACACATAAAGCACGATTAGAACATGGGTGGTAAGATGAGTACCATACAATGTGCAGATTGTAATAGAGTTGCGGTTGTCATAGATAGTCTGTACAATTATTACTGTAGCGGTTGCTACTACAACAAAGTCATTTTGGGGAGAGACAATAATGGTTAGACAACATTTCGATACTATGGTAGTTAGGGGAAAAGCTGACGACATGGGTTCTGAGATTGACCCCAACCAAGATACAGCCATAGATGATATGACTGGCTACATCGAGAGAATGGGTGGCATGATTCACTCAGTGGTCGTAGAGAGCGAGTGGGTGTTCTACAGCTTCATAGTCCCATCGCATTGGGTTGGTCGCATGTACGACAGGTTCAAGTCTTTCGGATTTAGGGCAAAGGTGAAACCTGAGTCACATTGGTTCGGGGTGCTTGATGAAGAATTGGAAGAAGAATTGAAGCGTGGATACAATAAGACTGAATGGAAGATTCCAGACCAATTCCAATTCATTACATATAACGGGAGATATGTATAGGAAGTTTATGAAAAGGCGGGGGTTTGTTTATATATAAGACACCATAATATAACTAACCCCCATAGGAAACAATACAGACACAGTTCCTACAAGTTCCTAATAGTTCCTAACCTAAACTAATTACCATACAATGTTCCTAAATGTTCCACCAAATCCACAAAATGTTTAGATAGGAAATACAATATAATAAAGTTTAGCCTATCCTGCGCCAGCTAGTTTAGAAATGGGCAGTACGATTATTTATAAGTTTATGTAACAGCTAGGAGATAAGGAGACTAGGAGATACGCAAGGAAGCTGGCTTACGATGTTGCCTATAAGGTGCTATGATAGCTATACTTATATATAGGTCAGAGAGATACTCTGGCATTGAGGTACTTATACCAGCTGGTAGGAATGTGGAGACATTAGTCATGTGAGTATCTATACAAGCTAGGTGGGAATTTTTACATGTCCCGCCACGAAGCGTATAATTATGTGTAGAGGTTGAGGGCTAGCTACCCAAAGCCTCAACTGGACAGGGCGGGGAACAATAGAATAAACTAGTAGATAGCAGACCACTCAGTCGTTGACACATGCAAGTGTCCCTCTCTACAGTCAGGAAACATACACAGGCTCGGGGTATCCTAGGAAACCACATTACGCTCTGCTGAACCATACGACTTGTAGTAGCATACACCACTCTGATTTCTCACATTGAAGCACCGTATCTAACCGAGCTATTGCTTCCAGCCAAGCTAGCAGAGAATACCCATCTCGAACCGGTACTAAGAGGTGGGTATTTCTTTGCCCAGAAAAAAGATAGTACGCTAGCTGGTATATTTATCATGCCCCAGTTATATAGTATCCGTTGTGGAAAGTTGCGGTATGGTTTGGAGGAGCGTATAATTCTAGGTACGGTAATTACAAGCGCATAGAAATGGAGCAAATAATATGCTAGCCGTAAGTAAACAAGTTGCGACAGAGGTTCTAAGGAATATGAATGGTACATTCTTTAGTGTCTCGTTTATAAAGCGTTCGGACGGATCGCAGCGAACCATGCTTTGCAGGACAGGTGTTAAGAAATACATCACTGGCGAAGGATTGAAATACAACCCATCTGAGCAGGGATTGCTTCCTGTCTGGGAAGTAAACGAAGGTTACAAGATGATTCCGTTATCCAACGTAACCAGCTTTAGAGCGCACGGAGCGAAGTTCGTTGTACCTTCCACGCCAGCTTTCTAGTATGTAGCTTCCTTTCTGGCGGACAGAACCCCTAGGGAATCCCTAGGGGTTTTGTTTGAACCAGTACAACTATATGTCCCAGCTAGCATATTATCATTTCGCATATATACAGGCTGTAATATATATTTGCATTGCTAGTTGAATGAGCGTAGAATGGTAGGTACAGAAAGATTGGAGCAAATATAATGGACTCGTTGAAAGTACTGAAATTCCAAGTCGGGAATGCCAAGCTAATTGCTATACAAGATAGCGATACTGACGAAGTTATCGTAATTCCTGTACATACTATTTCGTTGCCTAGTGGCTATTCCTGCCCAGCCGCGGATGAATGTCTATCCAAAGCGCACAAGGTGACAGGTAAAATAACAGATGGTGTGGATATGAAGTATCGTTGTTTCTCAGCCAGCGATGAAGCTAGGTCAACTAATGCTCGTAACGCTCGGTGGCATAACTTTGAGTTACTCCGTCGGGAATCTACCGCAACTATGGTAGAACGCATACATCACTCGTTGCCCAAAGCAGCGCAGATAGTACGGATTCATGTGGCGGGAGATTTCTTCAACCAGAAATACTTTGATGCATGGCGTATAGTAGCTAGCTACAATCCCGACATTCTATTCTACGCTTATACCAAGTCTCTTAACTATTGGGCAAAGCGGATAGATCGTATCCCAGCTAACTTGAATCTAACAGCAAGCGTGGGTGGTAAGCATGATTCCCTGATAGCTGAGTTGAATCTGAAATATGCTCAAGTTGTATACCATCCTAGCGAAGCTGAAAAACTAGGCTTGGAAATAGACCACGATGATTCCCACGCCATGTACGGTACAAAGCCATTCGCACTTCTATTGCACGGAGTACAGCCTGCAAATTCTCTAGCAGCTGCGGCGAAAAAGAAAATGGTTGCCGAGAACATAAAGTTTAGCTACAGTAGAAAGGAGGCATAGTACCAGAACTTTTATACAAAGTTGACAGCAGCAAATAAGTTTAGTATAATAATACTAGGAGAGCTAGGATACATAAGTTTATATAGCAGCTAGGATAGGAAGTAGCACAAGGAAATGCGAGATGATAAATCGGATTTATCATGTCTACAATCGAAGCTCGATAAGTATTGTAGATAGTGTGTAAGCCCCCACCGCCGAAAGGTAAGCGATGGGGGCTTTGAAGGAGTCAGCTTAGAAACCCGAAACTAAGCTGATACAAATTCTCCTATGGTTTGTCACACCATGACGGACATTCCTGACTATCTGGCTCACAACAGTTACACCAGTGACAGTGTGCATCTTCGGGTTCGTCACAGTTTCTACACAGACTCATATTGATTGAGCCTTTCCAACTCTTGTTTCGCCCTTGCGATCTCAAGGTCGTGGCAATAACCACCATGCATATGATTTCCTATACTAAAGCTGGTGGCAAACTTGCGCTTGCAATGCCCACAGATTAGCCTGTTATCCCACTCTCGGTCAGTGTTCTCTAACGTTTCGTTAGACATGGGTTTCCTCGCTCTCAGTGATTCTCTTAAGTTCTGTAAGAGACAGTAAGTTATCGTAGTCATCGAAGCTAACGTCGATGAATGGGGTGTGGTTCTCGTTACCCCAAGTGAACAAGACACGGACTTCAGTGTCGTTGTGAATGAAAGAGGTGGTTACAATAAATATAACATTCTCTATATTACCAACGGCAGTCTCCTCATTGAGTGGAAGCAAGTCCTTCTGTACTAGTTCCCGTAGAACATCTAAGTTCAACTGGGCATTGAAGCCTTGCTTCTCGGCTCGGTTATTAAGGTGATGGAGCCAGTCCCATCCTGCGATAACCTTCTTAGGATTGTCATCCATAACGGGTTCACGGTTTCGGAATTTCTCTAACAAGTGCATTGTGCTATCCTTCTTAGCTTATGCTAACGCAACCCTTCGCTGCGTTGCTCTCATTATAGCAAAAAAGTTTAGGCGGTGTCAAGGATAGGAAAGGGCTATTTTGGGATTAGATTATATAGGAGCTAGGATACAGTTAGGAAGTAGACATGATAACATCGGATGTTATCATCTCGAAAAATAGAACATCTGTTCTATTTGTGTGTTAGCTTGTGGGGATTGGGGCGGGATGTTTCCATCCCGCCCCGCCGTGCTACGCTGTTACAGCGAGTACAGCATCCAGTGCCTTAGCCTTGAGAGACTCGTTAGCAGAGTTGAACCCCGCTGCTCTCTCGTCCCGACCGTTGACCCGACCGTACCAGTCGGTGTACTCGGTGATGGCGTTCAGTGCGCCCCAACCTGTACCAGTGATCGTGGACATTGTATCGCCCCGTTCACCTTTTCCAACGTAGATACCGCCGATTGTTTCCAACCGATTCTCCCATCGAGAGAGACCAGTGCGACGCTCGTCCATTCCGAGATCGTCCCACTTAGGGTCTTTAGCCCATATGGTTTCGACGATCTCCTCAAGTTGACCGAGATCAACTTTGCGATCAGCCAGCACTGTAGCAGTTTCCTCAAATTCCTCCATGAATTTGTAGGTAATGCCCAACGCTTCCTGTGCATCTTCGATACGACCGTCGATGCTAGAGGTATGCCTAGCCTTGAACGATGCCTTAGCGTTGCCCATAGCCATCGCCAGAGTGTTCTTACAAACAACTCGTATCGGAGTAACAATCGCTTGTACCCCAGATGAGCCATCGTGAGACGATGCGAGTACTAAGTAGCAGTCTACTGCATCCTCGCCGTTGACCATGATGTCAAGACCGGACATTCGGAGCGTACCGAATATCGTGCGACCGCTACGAATAGAGCCAGCAGTTTCCCAAACCGCATCCGGAGAGTTGTCAAGTATAGCCTGACCGAATCCGAATACCTGTTCGTTCTGAACTGCGGTGTATTTCGTACCTACCACTGAGAGCGCATCGACCGAATTGGTCACAGGGTTGGTGCGGATAACCGCGAACTTCTCAGGAACTTCTAGCCTGAGATCGCCATGTGCCAGCACAGCCGGTACAAGTCGAACATCCCAGCCAGCCATATGCGCTGTTGCTAGAATCTCCTCTGTGGACATAGCGTCCTCAAAGACTGTGCCCAAGCGATGCCACGCTGGAACTTGTAAAGAGGCAAATGCTGCCTCGCCGTTTGCGAACCTTTCGATACCATCCATGATGGAATCTCCTTATCGCTCCGTGAATGGAGCCTAAATGTTTACGTCCCGCAATTGGGACACTTATATTAAAGCAAAGTTTAGATACAATGTCAAGCTTACATACAGGCTATTTTACTTTTAGAACATATGTTCTAGGAAAGTAGAACAGATGTTCTAGGAGAAAGGAGACATGATACATCCGATGTATCATATCGCAGAACCCGCCCCCCGAAGGGGGCGGGCCTTTGACTTATCCTTCCTTAGCTGCGTCTCTGAGATAGTCAGCGTAGTCGATAGCTGCGTCTACGCAAACTTCACATCTGCCACTCTCTGCACAATAGCAGCCGAGTATATACTCGTGGTCTATTATGCTGGTGTCATGTGTATCTGAATGAGCCGACTTAGGCTCGCCACATTCACCACACTCGTAATCAATTGGCTTGATCTTCATTATGTTCCCTCCTTCCATCGTGACTAGTGGTAAGCACTATGTTATCCATGACTCGCTGTCTGTCATACGCTTCGCATAACAAGTTCTGTCGGGCTTTCAAACTCAGTGGATAACTCATGTCTGGAATCGCTTGTTCCATCAGACCGTCGCAATTTTCGCACCTGTATACCCTGAACATAATCCCCGGATACCTAACCTTGAAGTAGGTGAAACCTTCTTCAATCTGCTTGTCTGTGACATGCAAGAGTATCTTAGCATCGGGAAGGGCATTGTAGTGGATGCATCGTTCTCCCATTATCGTTCTCCCAACCACTGGCATACACATTCATCGTGTAGCTTAGCGAACGGCATCTTACATAACGGGTTCTCGTCGTGCATGTTGACGGGAGTACCATCAGAGGAATCACCGGCGAAGGGGATTTGACACCAGTCACACCAGTACCATCGTTTATTCTCACAGGCAGAGTAATGTGAATCATCGGGCGGCTCTAAGTATTGAGCGTTTAGCTGATTGAAACTAAAATAACCCATAACAATGTCCTTTCAAAGTTTATATTGGGCAGCAACTGCGTCGTTGCTAGTAATAAATGTATAGAAGTTTAGGGAGCGTGTCAAGGATAGGAGAGGGTTGATTCTAGGAAAGGGAGATGATACGTTCGATGTATCATGTCGCAAAACCCCCCACCGTTTCCGATGGGGGGTCTGGGGCTAACTGAACCGAGCGGTATGCTCTGGGTTAGTTAGGGGATACTCCTCTTGGTATCGCCCATGTGTGCGATGTAATCCTTCCGCACCTTGGTTGCAACCACCTTTGCCAGTCATGATCTCACGTAGCTCGGCTATCTCGCCTTTGATCTCGTGAATCATTTCAACCAGTTGGTCGAGTACCAGATCAGTCTTCGCATCTTGAAGACAGTCATACTGAGGGATTTCACACTCAACGCTAGGGGTATCCATAGAGAGTAACTCAGTTGGTTTGATTCTTTGCATATTAATCCTCCTTTCGTTCTTCAAGTTGAACATCATCGTAACCCTGCGATTTCCATTCGTCAACAGCAGCTAAGGCATTCTCCTTAGAACTGTATTCATCATCAACTCCGCCGACCCATACTATGTAACGCATGACTTACCTTTCCACAACAAGACCGCCTTGCTGTCCTTATATAAAACCAAAAAGTTTAGAAGATGTCAAGGATAGGATAGGGGAAGTTAGGAGAATCTATCACATCGCTATCCAACAGCGATATGATATGTTCCCACCCCGCCATTTCTGGCGGGGCGGGAACTATCAGCTAGTGCATGTCTGCTGCTAATGCGTTCAATGCATCAGTAGCTTCCTGCTCTTCCGCAGTGGGTATGCGGTTCATCCACCGCTCTAACAAGTCTTTGTAGTGTCTCCAGAAATCTGAATCGTACTCAGCCACCCTGTCGCCTCGGGCACGACTTGTGTCAACGTAGTAGATGATCTTCTGGATTTTCTCAAAGTCTTGCATTGCAGTGTTCTCGGAGTGGTGAACCCTCTCCTTGAACAGGTACTCAGCTAATGGTTTGGGCTTCATGTAGAGCGGGCTATGGTGTAAGTCGAATACACCAAGAGTCTCAAACCTATTTGCTGTTCCAAACATCTCAACAACACCTCTTGATTCGTACATATTATCCTCCTTTCGTGACTGATGGTTGGTGACTCCCCCCGCCACGCAGGGGGAGTCGAGATGCTACCTCACTCGTTGTTGTACCACCGGAGCAGCATTTGGGTTGGGCTGTTCCGTACCGCCGTCTAAAAGACGGTTATGCGGAACCCATGGGTTATGCTCAACTCGTGGGGCTGCGTTATAGAACTTTCTCACAGTGTGACAGTTCTTACACACACCTAAAGCATACTTACCTTTAGGCTCTTCGATGTCCCAATAGTGGGTAAACCCATCAGCGCAGGGGACAAGGTGCTTCCCTTTATTCAAGGGGACTTTAGACTTGTCTAACGCTGCCAGAGTTTTCTTTACTAAGGCTCTCATATTTACCTCCCTTCTGTCTGCGACTCCCTGTCGCTTGACACTTAAAGGAAACCAAAAAGTTTAGGTTAAGTCAAGGATAGGAGGGTTGGAATCTAGGAAATGTATCATATCGCCATCGGACGGCGATATGATATGTATGGGTGCCCCCACCCGCTACGCAGGTGGGGGCGTTTGGACTCTAACCTAACACTGCAACTCTCTGACGGTTATTTCTTCCCGTCGAGCAGGTTTGGCTTCCACAGCAGGTATCTCTCGATACTCGCCTGTTGGAACGTCAACCCATTTGCAACCTTCGCCAGTGAATCCTACTGAGAGAACAACTTCCCAATGCTTGTCAGTCCAGTTCCAACGGCTGTTAGCCTTTGTAACTTTCCTGTCCTCTTCGGTGACTTCTTGTCGCCACCGGAAAGTGTAGTTCTTGGTATCGTCTTCCCACGAGTAAGTACGGGCACGGTCATCAATGCTTACGCATTTGAAGTCTCGGGCTTTGAACCACGGGAGCAGCTTCTCCTCAATGTCTGCGGCTTCTTCAAGTATTACGTTGAATACAGCCACACTAGAGAACGAGTCGTTACTGAAGCTCGTACCTGACGCAACGTCTCCGAACTCAGCTTGGAACTCATCATCTAAAGCGTAAACCCAGTTACGGGTTTCGATAAGACGAATCTGCTTCCTGTGAAACTCAATAGCTTCTACAGTACCTTTCGCTTGTGCTTTCATTTGTTTTCCTCCCTCCTGAATACTAACGCAGTATCTTGCGGTCGTTGGTTACGACACTTAAAGAAAACCATAAATAGTTTAGGTTGTCAAGGATAGGAGAGGGGAATCTAGGAGAAACTATCACATCGCCATCGGACGGCGATGTGATAAGTGTAACCCCCGCCCCGAAGGGCGGGGGTGTAACCTTAGTTCCCACAAGCACCAGCTTGACAGGCTCGACAGCCGTCTATACTACCGGCGGGCATATCGCAGCCACACTTACAATTGCATTGCATTAGGTTACTCCTTTCTCCAACTTGTCCCCGCCCCCGAAGGGGCGGGGTATAGTCTACTCATAAGCAACAGCCCCTAACGCTACTGTCACAACGGCGATGGTGTCACCCTTTTGTGGGTGGACAGGGTTATCTCCATCTGTGAAAGTATCGTTTGCTGATACTGCCATAACCTTGTCGTCTCTAATTAAGAGATAGTCGTCTAGGTCATACATTAGGTTTCTCCTTTCTCCTTATCCCCGCCCCCGAAGGGGCGGGGTCTAGTGGCTAGAGCTTATCCTCATCAAAGCCAGCGGCTTTGGCTTCCTTTAGAATGCTAACGTCTAGAACGTGACCATCTAAGTTTCCGAGTTCTGTACTCAGTAACGCTCGCGTTGCTTTGAGAATCCCTAAATACTCATCACCGATGTAACTGTCATCAGCTATTTGAGCTTCGGAACCGAATTGCTGAGCGTAGCTTATCCGGAAATCATGCAAGAACTGCAAAAGGTGGACAAACGGCTTTTCAATGTTAGATGGGTGTGATACCGCACTAACATGTCTCCGCATATATTGCAGATGCTGGTTTGCTAACGAGTTCATATTTACCTCCTTTCTGTCTGTTCGACACTTATAAGCTACCCCAAAAGTTTAGGAGTGTCAAGGATAGGAGGCGGGGAATCTAGGAAATGTATCACATCCCCATCGAACGGGGATATGATAAGCCTAACCCCCGCCCCGAAGGGCGGGGGGTACAACTTATGCTTCAAGACGGTCAAGGGTACTTGGTGATGACTCCAGCTTCTGGAGTTCATTCATTCTCTCCCAGACTGCCCATGAATGGTCAGAGCATAACTTAGTATGCGGAATTCGTCCCGCAGCCTTAGCTTCTTCCTGCTCTGTCGCTCCCATCACGTTTGTAACGTGACCGCATTCGCAGTGGGTGCCATCTTCCGGGTACTCTCGGTCTAAGTAGAAGAACTTAGTAGAGCATTCTCGTGCTCGCTTACACTCTAGACATTTGTCTGGGTCAGAGTCAGTCCAGTGACCATCGTTGTCTATTTCCATCGTGTCCATATTATCCTCCCTTCTTGAATGTGCCCCCGCCCCCTGATGGGGAAGCGGGAGCGACTAGCCTAAGCTTCGAGAGCTTTAGCTTCCTGATTCAGAGCGGTGGCGAACCACTTTTCAGCTTTTTCGCCATCACCTTCCTGCTCAGCAACGTAAGCTTTCGCAAAGGCTGTTACAGCCATAGTTGACAAAGCGTTGCAGTCTTTATGCTGCAAAGCGACGATATCAGCTTTAGCTGCTACTTCTGCTTCACTTAGAGGCATCTGTATCACCTACTCTCTAGCGTTGTAATCGACCAGAAGTTTAGGTGCCGCAATCCATCACTTGCGACACTTAAACACTATAAAGTTTAAGAAAGGGTGTCAAGGTTAGGAGGCACGGAAAGGAGGCATTTATCACATCGCCATCGAACGGCGATGTGATAGGTGTACCCCCCCACCCATGGCAGTGGGTGAGGGGTGTTGGGGTCAGGCTGACTCCGCAGAGGTGCCGTAGAGCTTCTTCTGAAGTTCAACTTCGTCCACTACGTTAGCAAAGGCTTCGTTGATTGCCTTTTGCTTAGCGGCTTCCATCGCACGTTCATACATGTTCTTGGCGGTGATGGTTTCACCCGTATCCGCATTGGTTAGAATGAACTCATTGCCACACTCAGGCTTGTCCGTGCAGAACTCTACCAAACTCGCATCGTTGTTGACGAACACTTTAGAGGTGCCGCCCTTGGGACGAAAGTCGCCACAGTATCCACATTCATCTGCCATAGTTACCTCCTTTCTTGACTAAGTTTTACATCGACCACAAAACACGGGAAGCTGACTGCCATCAGCGACACTTAAACAATAGGAAGTTTAGGAGAGCTTGTCAAGGATAGGAGACAGGGAAACGAGGAAAGCTATCACATCGCAATCGGATTGCGATATGATACATTCTAACCCCCACCCCGTGAGGGGCGGGGGCTAGTTTGTTAGTAGTACCGGCGACTGTTCTGTATTCGCCTAGCAGCAGTTCGGTCTGCTGCCACATCTTCGTCCGTGAACGCTGGCGGAGTTACATCACCGAACACACGGTTACACATCATGCATTTCCACATGTTCTTGCGGTCTGTTTCCACGTAACCGGTGAAAGGGACTATCGTGCCGTTACAGTGCTCTCGTGGGCACTTGCTAATTGCATCGAATCCATTCATGTTATCCTCCTTTCCAGAAAGTTTTAGGGTGGCTCCCACCGCTGTACTTATAAGCTATAGGAAGTTTAGCCTCCTGTCAAGGATAGGAGGTAGGAAATTATCACATCACCATCGGACGGTGATATGATAAATCCCCGTCCCGAGATCACCCCACCCACTGCCATTCGCTGTCCGATAGCGGTATAAGGGCAAATGAGGTTGATAGACTAGAGGTTTGGTTTTCGTCCGCCAGAGGGTCATCTTCCTCTGTCAACACGTTCTCTATAGGGGTGTCGCACATACACGCACAGCCCTGTCGAACCGGTGTTTCACAACAGCCACATGCTTGAAATCCTGCCATTTTATTTCTCCCATAGCGTACTGTCGAGAAGTTTTGTCCCGTGCAGTTGCTATGCCCATAAACTACCATGAGGGTTTAGGATATGTCAAGTGTAGGAGGGAGGGAAATGCTCATATCGCCATCCGACGGCGATATGATAAGAAAGAAGCCCCCCAGCATTGACAGCTTGCTAGGGGGCTAGAGAGCAAGAGGCGGGAGGGTCAGCCTACCTCTTGCATATCGGAAAATCTCTGTAACCATGCGGTGATAGGGGCAATTTCGACAAGTCCCAGATTTACTTTTGTAGCCATCTCAAAAGCTGTTGACCCGTTAGAGGCGTGAGTAGAAACAAGTTTATCCACGCTAGACAGGACTTTTCTTGCTACTATATCGTCAATTACCCTGTGCCTCTTTTCGTACTCCTGTGTGAGCTTCTCTGCCACGTAGGTGATACTGCCTCCCTCAGTATGTTCCATATAGTCTAAAAATGTTTTAGTGTTTGTATCCATGATAGTTTTATTCCTCTATATGATAAGGATTTCCGCAAGTAACCCAATAGTTGTTATTGCCCACAATATTGCTAATACTCTAATGTCCGAGAATCTGTTGTTATTTGCTTGCGCTAGTTTGTTTTGCTTCTCTTGTAGCTTCTCTATCTCTAATTCTAACTCCTCAATCTTGTTTACAGCGTCAACTTGTAGCTTGTCGTATTGTTCTCTCGTTACCTTGTCGTGCCTGATTACTTTTCTTACCATCTCTATATTCTCCGATAGTCTTGTTATAAGTGTCTAGTGTCCACTTTAGAAGTTGTGGATACTTCCTAGTTCGTTTGGTTGTGGGATTAGTTCCCACTTCCACTCGAATGATTGAGGCTTAGTTGGAATGTCCTCGTAAGCTTCTACCTCCCACCTAAACGGCATCTCTGCTTGCGTCTCACCCTCACCCATTGTCTTGCGATAGTTATCCACCCTAACTCCGTTTATGTCACTCACTAGGCTGTATCCCCTAGCTACCTGATAACGTTGGATTCCAACGATAGCTACGTTACCATGCTCAGTGCGTATCACGTAGGCTGGAGACATCTTCAGAAGCTCTGAAGTACCATAGTTACCAAACGACCAATTCAAGCTCGTGTCTGTTGATGCGTGAGCATCATGTGATGTAATGGTAATGGCTACCAGAACCGCAATAAGTGCCAATGCGTATCTCATTTCAAACCCTCAATGTCAGTAGGTCGAATAACCTGTCAAACCTGACGCTTCTATGATGCCTGAATATGTCCCCTTTGTCAAGCTCAGAGAATATGAATACCAGAACATATGTTCTATCTTATCGAATTAGAACATCTGTTCTATCTTATCTCATCGAATTAGAACATGCGTTCTAATATCTTATCTAATTAGAACGTATGTTCTGATGTGTTCCAATGTTCTATCACATGAGCGTAGAGGCTTTACGTGAGGGTTTCGTTGTACAGTATGCCTTAAAGCGGTTGCATAGCGTCTCCGTGGATGTGGTGCCCTCTGATAGCCATTGAAACGCACCCCCCCGTTGTGTGAACGCCCCGAATATACCCTCACCCTTGTATAGCTATGGTCTGAGGTATTTTTTCACAAATTGGGCTATTTGCACTATGTTGCCATGGGGTCTACAAAAAAATTTAAAAAAATTTTCTGGTAATTAGAAGGGGATGTTTTCTTTCCTCTTTATGAACCTGTATACTGGGTCACCTATTTTGGTGTGGAAGTTGTATGCGGACACATCTTTTATGTTGCTTACCAGAGAGGACAGGTCATCTTTTACCGCCCGTGAAATCGGTTTTCGTTTTTTAACGGCATACGCCGTTGCCAGTACGCCCGTTATTGCGGCGACCGCCCCCATGACTGTCGCTGTCTTCTTAAGTTTCTTATTCACTCGATTCCTCCTCTAGTTCGTCAATCCAATTTGGTATGTCATCTAGGAACACGGGGGTACTCTCTCCAACCCACGCTCCTTGAACGTTAAAGTCAAAGTACTCCATCGCCTCTTCGTCAGACATACCATCTCGTTCCATAAGTATTTTCATACAGCCCATCCTGCTGTATACAGCCACAGGGTAGTTAAATTGGTACCCGTAGCCTACGAGGGCATCCTCAAAGCCGTCAGCCAGCATAGCCCCATCTATTGGTTCTGCATTTTTCATTTCTTCACCCTATCCCAAACCATTCTTGCAAACCCTATAGCTCCTACAAAAACACAGGAAAAGCCCAGTATAGCCATGGTAGCTATCTCCATCTCCATTCCTACTTCAGCAGAGATAGCTCCGAACAGGAGTATAAAGATTGGGATGTATTGTATCAGAAGTCTAAAAGGGTTAGATCGCATGGTTACAAATTTTCTCCTTCTATAATTTTTTCGATGTAGGTTATAGCCTTGTGGAGGTCATCTACGCCACCTTTAGCTTTCCACCTACATATATATTTTACTACATTCCCCTCGAAAAAGTCAAGCTTATTCTGCTGTATAAAATCCCAAGGTTCTATACGTAGCTTATTGTAGTGTCTTGGGTCAGTTGTTACAGGGTTTACCGGTATCTTATTCATGTCTCTTAGCCTCTTTACGTGCCTTGTTAGCACAGTCATAACACACTGTAATTTTTTTCTTAACGTGTAGTTTCTTTCCACAAGCACATCTTGTCCATGTTTTACGACCCATTATGCACCTCTTGGCAGTCGTGAGGTATACGACATGTGTTGTTGCAGTCATCTACCATGCAGGGGAGCATAGGCAAACTCTGCGCTCCAGAGGTAACCAGTAGTTCAGCCAACTCTACATGCCTATTCACTTCGGCTACATGCAGGGCGGTTTGTCCATGATCGTTGTACTGATCTAACATATTAGTTCCCATAATGGTATCCCCTACAATCTTCCATATCGCACTTTTCTTCACCAGCAAATTTTTGAATCTGGTAATAAACCTTACTCACCGCATTTTCCCATCTCTCATTTTGAGTCTTAGTACTTGGTTGGAAATCGTAAATCCAATCTTTTATGTATTCGTTATCAGTATTTCTTAAGTGGTCACCTAGAAAGTGCCACACCACTGATTCCCATTCTCGTTGACTTGCCATTACTATCTCCTTGTAACTAAAAAGCCGCACTAACTAATATTAGCACGGCTCTTACAGGCGTGTCAAATCCGATTACCTTATCTTAGCATATTTAATGAACTCAGTTCGGTGCGCCAGATAATTTTCAAGGTGTACCCAACTGACGATAAAGTGTAACGGATTTGTATAATGTGGTAGACGCATAGCAGTCATCTCCTAGCCTAGGCGGAACCTCCCATAAGGTTCCATACTTTATTATATCTACGAAACTCGTAATCAGGTGTTGACATAAGATTAAATCTATGTTAAGCTCTTTTAAATGTATAATATATTAATTGGAGAAAATAATTATGTATGAATATAATGTTAAAGTTATTAAAATTATAGATGGTGATACTATTGATGTTGATATAGATTTAGGTTTTAATACTGTTCTAGTTAAACAGCGTATCAGACTTTTCGGTATAGACACCCCGGAATCACGAACCAGAAATAAAGAAGAGAAGAAACGGGGCTTACTCTCAAAAGCGTATTTAGCATCTAAATGTCCTGTTGGTTCAACTATTCGGTTACGTAGCCACGAAAGAGGTAAGTTTGGTCGTATACTTGGAGACATTTTTGAGTATAATAAAACGACAAGTATAAACGATGAGTTAGTTGAAGAGGGTTACGCCGTCCATTATCATGGGCAAAGCAAAGAAGATATAGAGGAGGCTCACCAAGCTAACAAGCAACTACTCATAGAAAAGGGAATACTTTAAATTATTGTTGGAGGAGATAGGTGGTAAGCGATACTAACGGTTCTGACAAAGACACCAAAAAATCTAAACCACAAAAAGAATCTGGTAAAGATGTAACTCTTACGGGTCAGCAACTTATAACATTAGTTGTTTTCTTTCCGATAGTGGTAGTATGGTTGGTGCTTGCTGGTAGGATTATTTGGTCAGCAACTAGTAATCCTGAGACGTTAGATAACATAGAGCCTTTACTTTTGGCTTTAGCGGTTCTATCAATCCCAGTCAGCGGAGGACTGGCAGAAATACTTAAAGCATATGCTTCCGGAGGGGACAAATGAAACTGATAATAAAAAATAGACGTATTAGCTTGCCTAAACTTAGAATCCCTAAACTTAATATTCAGGTAAAGCTTCCTAGCGTAAGTATCGCAATTCCCAAATTTATAACGAAAGTTACTGTGGGTGGGCAATTCAAGAAAATGGCTGGAGTGTCCTTATCGGTTGCCGCTTTAGTAGTGGTTGTTGCGATTGTGTTTGCTGCTGTTGGCGTGGAACAGGCTAAAGAATTCCCCATGGCTGCTGAATATACAGTAGAGGCGGGGGATAAATACGTAGGAATCGGTAAAGATATTAATGATAGAGGTAGTGACGCTGCTGACACTCAGACGTTGAAGCTCAATATCGGTGGAGCACGTATATCAGACATTATAATAGATGACTTAGAAGTAGGAGCTATTACCGGTATTACTCGATCACTAGCTATCACCACTAATGGTGCATCAGTTTGGATTGAATGTGATGAGGTTCTAATAGATAATCTTACTGCTCCGTCACTGACTATCAGTAACTCAGAAGTATACAACCTGATAGTTCAGAATAACAAGGCAGACGGTAACTCATTCTCACCTACGATAGCCAATAACATCAGAGACATTACCTTGAACTCAACTCGTGGTACGGCAAGCATTCCAGCGATTAGTGGATCAGATTATGACCGTATTCACATCAACGCAGCGACCACTGCTCAGTGTCGTAAGCTACACGTAAAGAACGTCAGTTCTTACGGATTCCCTGTTGTACTGGATCAGATAAAGGCGGGAACTGTGACTATAACTAATAGCAATATCGGTGACGGAGATGGTATCGACTCAGCGGACTTCGTAATAATGGACAGTGTAAAAATTGGAACTAGCACACTTACGAACAACTCTGAAGTACCGATCAGCGTGAAATAGATTTGAGAAAAATTTTTAGGAAATGGTATTACAAAATAAAAGAATTGTATTACGTATTCAAATACTAGAACTTGCAGGTGATAGGATATAAATGGTTACAGCCGTACAAGCACTGAAAGACAAATACTTAAAAGACCCTGACATTATTCCCCCCAAAGGAAAAACTAAGGATGATGTTGTAGAGGAACTTGTAACCCAAAAAATAAGGCAGTCCCGTAATAATTCGCGAGCTTTTGAGCTAATGAATAAAGAGATGGAGTCTGCTGATGGGTATGCGTGGGATAAAGACGATCCACAAAAGCCTTGGGAAGATAAAAAAGGCCCTAAGTTTGAGATTGCTAAGGAATCTCCTGATAAGTACGGTGACCCATCCATCTCTCACTTAAGAGTAATGCATCGTCCCCTAAAGGTTTTACCGGGGAGTGCTGACGATTACAAAGTGGACGACCCACCAGAGATTGATTCAGACGAAATAAAAACTGGTTTAGGCCGTATTAAACGTGCTAAAGGGTTTTTAGAGGATAGACCCGAGCTTAATGACGACATCTCAGATCAAGACGAGGACGTTCTGCACCCATTCCTAGAATACGCAGAAGAAAATGATTTAAAAGTTGATGAACAGTATTTAGAGAATTTAATGGCAGATGTGTCCACAATTGCCATGTACCTAAAATACAAACACAATATGCCACGACCTTGGCAATATGAAGGAGGGGACGAACCCAAAGACACGGAAACTGACACTCCGTCGTACCCGTCCGGGCATTCTACGCAAGCTAAGGTAGCGGCTGAGGTTTTAGCTGGGTCTTACCCGGAGCATAAACAGCAATTTGAAGATATTGGCGAAAGTGTAGGTTTGAATCGTATCGTGGCTGGCTGGCATTTCCCTGTAGACCATTCTTCAGGTAGGGACTTAGCCGATCAAATTTTAGAAAAATTACCTAAAAATACTGACATGTATTTAAAGAAATCCGGTCTTCTTGAGGATGATTATATGTCAGCTATAAAGTCAGCCATGGATAAACACGCTGATGATTTTAATGTTCCCACAAACATGTTTAAGTCCTTACTACGTAAGGGGGCTAAAGACCTTGAGGCTGCTGTTCAACACTTGACTGACGCAAAGATTTTTGCAGAACCATACTCCGCACTCAGGGGCGTAGGTGGGGGGTTCGTCAGGGAAACGGGTGACTCACCTGCACATACATGGTTGACTCAACACCTAGGACTAACGGAGAATACCCCTCGCAATGAGGTATACAACACAGTACGTCAGTTTCTATCATACCATAACTCATTACCGGAACATATACGTAAAATACCAATCCCCGGTGGTGGGGGTGCGGTGGATGCACATTTAGCAGCTTACGAACATTATCTTTCAGGAGGCTCGGCAGAGCCTGAGGATGAAGAGTCTGAGCAGGTTAAAACCCTTAACGAAGCAGCGGTTGCTTTAGTTGAAGCCTCGGTGTTTCCTACCGACCGTATTGCGGGAGGATTTTTGGATCAACAAGCGAAAGATTTAGGGATTGATTTAAGGGAAGCATCCCCTGAAGTCCTTACACAAGCGGTGCAGAATTGGAAGGATTTCCATAAAGATAAAGGGTTTGATGAGCCTATAAAAGGAAGAGAAACGGGAAACCCGAATTATACATCAGATATGATATCTGATATGAATGAATGGGTTGATGCTGGCGGACTAGGAAAACCTGAGACAGCCTCGGATGCTGCGAGTCGAATGGGTATGAGTAGGGAGCTACAAAGGATAAGGACAATTAAACCCGGAACTCCGGGTTACAGAGGAGATCGGAGTCGTAAAGCTGACGAGGGTGTGATAAGACAGCTTGGGGTACCAGTTGGTAGGGAGGCTGAGCCATATTCCGCTGAAGAAGAAAAAGTGGATCGTGCGAGGGCTAAAGAATTAGGTATATCGTATGAAGATTATGCGAGAGATAAATGGACAGCATTAGGTCGCTCAGCTCCCGGGTCTGTAAAAGAGAGGTTTGGGTACACCGAACAGCCCCGGGGCACGGAGGGGTCAGGGAAGAAAATAGACGAGCCGCCTTCATCACGACCTGTACCTAGAGTTCCTCCAGTAAGATTTGGTGATCCCCCTAAAAATATCGGGGGTCTAGATTATAAAACCGACGCTAAAGGGACGATTTCAATAAAGAATACAGAAGCTAACAGAATTTCTCTGAGTGGAATTTTCTCACGTAATCTTGACCAAGCTACGAGAACTGCCCGCTCAAGGGAGTTACCGTCTAAAGCTACTTTAGTAAATCGAGGTATGCCAGAAGATGACCCAGACTACGCTAAAGAAATAGACCGTAGGCGTACAGCTTACTTTAAATATGTAACACATAAATATCCTCAACATACTCAACAATCAGACCCTAAATCTATCTGGAGGACTGAAGATGGCGAGGAAGTGGAGCGAGGCACCCTTGACGAGGAAGCTTTAAAAAAAGCAACTTATGTTAGCGGGGGTGAAGAAAAGCAGGGAGGCCGTCGGCAAACTATACTGAAAAGGGCTTATGATGGGTTTGAGGTGGATACGCCAGCAATAGAGGAGAAGAGAGATGCGAATGACGTAATTACCCAACGTGGGCGAGACGCAACATGGAAGAGGTCGAGTGATGTACCAGTTGAAGTACCCGCTGATGAGAGATCAGATAATGCTGTTGAATTACTCAATGAAAATGGGAAGCCTTATGACCCGCCAAGGTATGGTGAGCCAAGGGAAAAATCCGATGATTTGATCGAGCATGAGAAAGAACAGTTGTATCAAGAGGCAGTTAAAGATGTCCCTGATCTCATCCACATTAATAACGGATATAATCGTGCTCAGGATATAGACCCCGATTGGAAAATAGACGCTCCATCCGTTGACCCCGATTTATCCAAAGTACCCGACGCAGATTCTTTATATGATCGGTTGGGTACGGAGGGTTTCACTTCTGAAGCCATTGCTGAATCAGGGGGTGCGGTACCTTTGCCTCCTCAAACAGCAGCAGAGCGGCTAGCGGAAGCACAAGCAGCACGGGAAGCGGAACGGTCACCAGATTACGTACCGCCCGACGAACGTCCTGATTCAAGTCCTCATATGCTTCTTACAAGAGGTGAGGCTCTCTGGTTATCAGCACGGAGTGCCTTCTGGGATAAAAACGAGAGGTTACGATACCCTAAAATACCTACAAGGATGCCTGTGGATACGTTTGATGCAGCGGTGAGGCTAGCTCAACTTAGAAGCTCCCCCAGATTCGATCACGGTAGTTTTGGAACTAACGCTAACCATTACCTAGCTATGATGGCACTAATGACAGGAGATAGCGAGGAGGCTAAAGATGCCCTCAGTCGTGAAAAGGAAGAGTTAAAGAAAACTCACGATCCAGACATGCCCGATGATAACATTCCGTCTGATAAAGATATTGATGTAGACACGAATGATATCAATGATCAGAAAGATTTTGAAGAACAAGAAGACAAAAATAAAAAAACTGATGCAGAGACCAACGCAGAAAAAAACGAAATTGATAAGAACCCAAATCTTACGAATAAGCAAAAAAACGCTAGGAAAAAGAAGGCGGACAGTAAAGGAAAAGCAAGGAAATCTAATAGAGCTAAAAAGTCAACCCGAAAGGATGCGGCTGACGAGGTAGCTAAAGGTGAACGTGACCAAAGGGTACCAGACGGTGAAATCCACGAAGGTCTTCTTGATCGAGTTGAATCTGATATATCATCAGAGGAAGGAACGGTTCCACCCTCTGAGGAAGAATTAGCTGAGAGAACTGCTGGGGACTTTACCCCCACCTCTCAGGAAGAGGCAGAAATGGAGGAGAGTAAGGTACGGGAGAGATTTAAACAGGCTAAGATTAATACTCAGGCTAGAAAGTTAGTAAATAGAGGGGTTGTTGAGAATGCGTCAGCCGGTAGGGGATTAGTCAGTGGTCTATTTGACGCATACGTGGAAAAATTCGAGGCGGAGAATAAGAAGGATTTCGACATTAATGCTAGGGGGGCTTTATCAGGTTTAGGTCAAGATATCATTGATTATTACAAGCATGAGGCAATGGGGTCGAAGCTACTTCAAACAGATCACCTAAACGATCACATAAAGAATATACATAATTCTTACAGGTGGGATCAGGCTGGTGAGGACTTTACCCCTACCCCTCCAGAAGGGCATTTCCAAGATAAGGAACCGGAAGTCACACCTGAAGGTACAACAGAACCGGAAGTCACACCTGAAGATAAAACAGAAACGGAAGATAAAACAGATACGGAACCGGCGGCTAATCAAGAAGCTGTCGATAAGCTTAATAAGCGTGAGCCTACGAATGCTGTACATATAGAAACGGATGGGACACCTCGTCCCATGACATCTCTTATGGTGAGAGATGATCCTAAAGACTCAACAAGTATGGTTCGTCAATCTTTTGTTCAAAATGAAGACGGTGACTGGAAGCCGATAACGGGTGTTAAAAATGTTCTTAGTGACGCTAACGGTGTTCCAGTCCTACCTACTGCAAACCCTTGGGGTGTTGGTGATGCGAAAGGGGAGGATGATTTTCAACCTGCTCCCAATGAAACACCTTACAAGATAGGTTCTAATTTTGGAAATTCTCAACGAATATGGCATGATCAGGCAGCACAACTTCTGAAAGACGCTGGGTTTGGGACAGATTCAAAGCCTATGTCCGATGCTAACGAGATAAATGCCCATCTAGGTTCTGATCTAAGAAAGACTCTTAACGGAGACCGTATAGGAGGGTGGGTTGATTCCCAAACTAATGCAGACCTAAAGGCTATATTCAATGACTACGAGGGTGCAGTAGAGTTGCAGAATGGAAAGCCTACGCATAATGCGAGGGCTTTACATGCATTCTCACATTACGGCAACGATGGACAAAACTTGCTGTTAAGTCCAGTTTTTGAAGCTCTAGGTATAGGGGATGTAAATGACCTGTCTGACGATGAGTTAATTGACCGACATAAAACACCTACTGATCCAACTGAAACTGATCCAACTGCTCCTCGACAAACATCCAGTGGATTAGATGACCAGCGTGGTGGCACAGGTGGGCGACCGGGTGACCCCAGTGCTACTAGTACACCAACTGATCCTACACGACCCGATCCCGTAGAACCGGAAGCTGGCAGCGGTGGTACTACTCCTCCCGGTGACGGTGGCACTACTCCACCACCCGATTCTCCACCACCCGATTCTCCACCACCCGATTCTCCACCACCTGATCCTACTGATCCTACTGATCCTACTGATCCTAGGACGATACAACCAACACCACAGCGTGATCTTCACACAGATTCTATACGTGCTAAGTGGGAAGATTATTTTAACGATCACCCTGAAGCTATACAGCGTCACTTAGCAGAACTTCATACAACAAGTACTGGTAAACTTGCTCCAAATTCTCCTTTACACCCGCATGTAGGTGCCGACAAAAAACATACTGATGAGGATTGGAATGACCACTTAAAAGACGCTTTGTTGAAACACATCGTAGCAAACGATGGCACTAAAGTTGCCGACGATTTTGTTAAAAATGTTGGCGGGCATCACGACGAGCATACCAGTGAAGAATCGGAACGTCAGGAGCGTAAAGCGAAAGCTGAACAACTTCAAACTGACGTTGAGGCTTCAACTCCTAAGAAACAACAACAAATGCAGGAACTTCTTGAGCATCTAGCTGAGCAGGAAAAAAATAAACCTGAAGGCTCTCGTCGTTTTCACAGTGCGAAAGGGGCGGCTCAGTGGTACTGGCAGAATGGGGAGCACCCAAATATAAACGATTGGGAAGCAGATTCGGAAAAGGCTCATAAAGAAATACAAGCAAAGAAAACTGACGCTAAGGCTCGTCGAGGGGAAGTGCGGACTGACTCTGAGGAGGACGCTAAAACGGAGCGGGGGCACGATGCTAGAGACGCAATAGAGGCCCTTCAAAATATTTCTAGAGATGGTAATGAGGGTACTCACGCTATAGAGGAAAAATTAATAGCTGCAACTAAATTAGCAAAAAATCATAAACAGGCTTTTGCTGAAGATCGTAACCTTAGTCGCCAATATAAACGTAAGCTAAAAACCCTGTCTGAGTATGCTAACCGGTCTGAAGCTGGCAGGGCTGCGGTTGAGAATTTAAAAGACGAACTCGATAGCCGTGGTGACGAAAACTTCTTAAATGATGACCACACACAAGAGAGAACTGATGCACACAACAAAGCTAAAGAAGATCACGATAAACATGAAGAGCATCTAAATGCTGTGAATAAACAGGGATTTGATCACAGTTCCTTTAAACACGAAGACGCAAAAGATGGGCAGACATTCCAGAAACACGATAAAAAATACAGCAAGGCATATAAGAATGATCTGGAAGCTGGTGCTAAAAATGACAAAACAGATGCTGAGATAGCACAAGATCGTATACGTCGTGGTTTACCGCCCGGCCCAGCCCCCAGACCCGGGTTAGAGTGGCATAAGGAAACTCACCGATGGGTTAATCCCGATATTTATAACGACGTAGGTAAAATGCTTAAGGCTGGTGAGAGCGTACATATTGCTGACCCAGAATCTATGGGGCTAGCACATCATGTGGATACTACCCCGGGTGGCGGGATACTTATAGACGATAAAGGAAACATGTATAATGCTTCTGCTGCTCAAACTAATAAATACGGTTTAAAGTCGCTAGATGGCAGTGACTTAGCACATAATCCTAGTGAAGGTCAACACCAAAGAAGCATAGCGGCTCATCACATGGTTGCTAACGGGAAGCACTCTATAGACCAGCAAGAATTAGAACATAGATTAAATGTTAACCACGTTGTAACGGGACTGGATGATTTCGCTAAACGTCGAAAGAAAGGTGCTTTATCCGCCTTCCTGAAACCTGTCGCTCTAGGTGCCGCTGTAGGTGCTATAGGTGGCCCCGGCTTTGCTGCTTTTGGTGGAGCTATGGGGGCAGCTTTAGCTTTCAAAGGATTGAACAGGCTTAGGCAATACTCTAGGCATAAAATCGCAGATAAAATAAAACGAGATATGCCTAACATGACTTCAGCGGAACATGATGTACTTGATGCTTATACAGGTAGAAGTAGTAAGTTGAAGGGTAAGGTGGGGACTGCTCTTAAATATGCTGCTATCGGTAGCATATCCCCACATGCCGCAGGTATAATGGCTTCTCCCGCTGCTGGTAGATTAGGAATGAGGGCGGCTCGGGCTGTAGGGAGGACAGGTGCGCGTGTAGGTTCTGCTGGAGTACAAAAATTAGGTAATTTTGTGACAAGCCAAATTGAGCAAGCTAACAAAGATATAGAGAGTAGAGAATCAGGGAGTGGCGAAGAATAGTATAATACTATATAAGGAGACTTCATGAATAATCCTATTTACATAGACACAGGAGACACTCTTAAAGAACGTGCTGTTGAAAAGACTGCGAAACCAAAGTTATTTAATAAAGCTCCTGTAAAAAATATAAAAAGTTCTTTTTCTTCTCTCCAGAAGTTCTGGATGGAAAATATGGCTTTAATGAAAGATCATTTACCAATTCCCCCACGACAGGGGCTTGTATGGGATGCAGTAAAACATCGTTGGACTCGTCCTGAAAAAGCTGGGCTAACTGTAAACGAGGTTCAGGGAAGTAAGAGATTTAGGGGTGTAGGAACTGGTGCTGCTCAAGGAGCGGTTTCACGTAAGAGGGGATTAGAGCGAGGTATTTCATTACGTAGAGGTAGAGAAGCTTCTATTAGAAGAAGAGGTAAGGTAAGATAAATGAAATTTAGCGAGATGAGTGCGGGGTCTCGGAAACCCCGTAGTAACTATTCGGTTGTTATAGGTGATACGGCTGAGAAGTTGGAATTAGAAAAAGAATTAGAATCTTTACGTGGTGTTAGTACTGCGTATGAGGACTCAAAAAAAGAAGTCCAAGATTTGTTGGATGAAATAAAATTCCTTAAAGAACTAACTTCAAACCAGCAAAATTCTATTCAAGAAATAAGTAAGAGTTTTTCTAGTAATGTAAAAGAACTTGAAGAGTACG
>Ga0208919_1000530_pt1 | contig 25579 bp, 8 predicted proteins | sample 4_EtaG_FD_184076 | JGI IMG/M metagenome (GOLD analysis project Ga0208919, IMG submission 184076) | Marine viral communities from the Subarctic Pacific Ocean - 4_ETSP_OMZ_AT15127 metaG (SPAdes) (version 3) | ecosystem: Environmental > Aquatic > Marine > Oceanic | place: Pacific Ocean | collected...
CATGTTAGACTTGAGAGTGTTGACTTGCCATGTCATGATCCCGGAGATCCCTATAAGTCTAAATATACGATAAACCTTTCTTGTGACTATTTGTTAGGGCCAGCTGGAAGTGATGTCACTGATAAGCTTGAGGATGACGAAGACGATTGGCATAGACAACAAAAATGGTTAATTTCTGCTGCAACCGAAAGCTACCAAGTTGAGGAAACAGAAAGGTTCTATTTAGATAGACAAGAAACTGATGAATCAGACAGTTCATCAGGAGATGGTTCAAAAAAAGGAGAGATAAACAGGGCTGACAGAACCTACACTATCACAAGAACAATATCCGCCACCGGCAAGAATAAGTTTGATAGAGAAACGGATATAGCCAATGGGTTGGACCTTGACTCTTTCACGGGGATATACGCAAAAGATGGTAGAGCTTGGCAGCAGGCAAGAGGGTTTGTTTATGACATAGTAAAATACGGCAATCAGTTTATATTTGGTCGTGACGATACAGAATACCCATATACTGATGCCATGGCTTTGCCTAAAGGTAAAACCCTACCTCTTTTTCCCGGAGATGAACAGAAAGACAATGATGATTATCACATTTTTTCTCTCAATCTTCCAACTGTAACTAGGCTATCTGAAGATGGTGTAGCAACAGCTAAAGCAGCAGATCAAGCTTATAAGACTTTTAACTATAAAAGAATGCCAAATATTGACGTAAAGTCCGGCACTTTTACTGTGACCGAAACCTTCACATTAGCTCCGAGCATTACACTTGCTACAGAGACTGTAGAAATAAGCACTTCAGAGACTGAAGGTGAAGACGGCGTTGAAATAACTATAAGCGGAACTATAGAAGGAGTTCTTGACAATTCAGATGATTTGGGAGTTGGTAACACTAGCAATGAAGACAAAGATGTAGAGAGATTAGATCCTGTAAGCGAAAATTTGAATTTTGTAACGGATGGTAAAGATAAAGATACTAATAGTAAATACCAAAATGCGCTTTTACATTTTAATAAATCTGTTGATCCAAAGTTGAAGCAAACGGCTGAAGCTATAGCAAGAAAGACTGATAGGCTGAGTACTTCAACCATTTCATCTTCTCCTTTGACTAGAAATGTAACACATCAACCGACGCAAGGTATTATTACCTATAATATATCTTTTAAGGCTACAAGAGTTGGTAGTGGTGGAAGTAATCTAAGATATATACCTTATGTTCAAAGAGAAGAAATTTCAATCAATGATACTTATCCGGGGCAAAGCTTTGCAGAACAACTAGTGCTTGGAAGAAAACTTGGACCTGTTTTGCAAAATATTGGGACTCAAACTCATTGGCAAAGAGAATTAACAATCTCGTGCAAGGTAAATGTTACAGATCCGCATATTTGCGTAGACCATGAAGACGACATTACGGGGGCTGGAACCTATAATTCTTGCGTCGAAGGTGTATGTTCTGGTTATGAGATACCTACGGATGCAGAGGGAGAGGATTTACCTGATCCAGATCCACAAACAAAATCAGAGTGTGAAGAATATGGTGGAACTTTTAATTTAAATGGGCCTACTTGTGCAGACCAAGAGACTGAGGGAGATCCCCATAACACTAGAATGGAATGTATAAATGACAATGGAAAATGGTCATACGGAAGCCCTGACTGGATTGCAAACCCAAACTTTGCAGGAATTGGAACAAGCAATATAAATAGATCAGAAGCCAGTGAAAATGCTCTTCAAGGAAGTATAAGCCAAGGAAGATTTACTACCACAAATCTTATAACTTCAAAACCGGGCTATTCTATTCCAACTTCTATTCAGGGTTCTACAGAAGATAATGCAGCTAACTTAGGGAATAGAGGCGCAAGGTTTGGGAATTCAAGCGCAATGGGAATAAACGACGATTTTGCAAGCGTAATAAAGACAGGCTGCACCAATGCTACCGGAACAGATAACCCTGACTTGGGAGTTATAAATTGTCACTGGCCAAAGTACAAACAATTTATTGGCATAAAGAAGCTTTTGAATTCTTTAGATCCTATGACTTATATTGGAGACGAGTACACTGGAGAGGCTTATATATTTGCAAGTCATGGTGGAAATAGACATGTAACAAAAAGATTTACAAATGCTCCGCAAGAAAGTTGGAATCCTAAGAATGGAGAATGGAGCTATAGTATAAGTTGGGTTTATGAACTTGGCGATCCTTATACGACATTTAGCAGTAGTTTCTTTGATAGCGCATTTGTTGACGAACTAGTAATACCTAATGATGCATCAAAAGGTACTAATGAACTTCTTAGAACATCTCCGGGGCAATACTTCTAATGGTAACTAGAGAACCTATAACAAATGAGACTTTAACTCAAAGTGAATCACATATAGAAGCTCTTAAGGACGAAGGTTTTATTCAACAAACTTTGTTCGGCGCTTCTATTATGGACTTTACGGTTAGTCTTGGACTGAATAGTTCTTCCTCCACTCTGTCTGTTAGATTAGTTGAAGACGACGTAAATTATGGAACACAAACAAGAACAAATCATCTTAGAGATGCTGTTACCGAAGGTTACCATCCTTGGAATAGAGAAGCTTTTCCTGCCGATCTTCTAAAAGACACAAACCTCTCTCCCAATGACTACCCGAATTATGGTGTTGTGCCTACAGAACCGCTTGATTTGTCCTATGTAACTTACCCTAGAAAGGTAAATTTAGATTTAGCAGGTTCAGATTCTGTTTTAGGTGACATATTCTTCCCTCCTGAAGTAGGCGCTCCTGCATTTTTCAAATACTATATGCCAGAAGACTTGACTCTTGACTGCATGAATAAAGAGAACGAGAGTTCTGTGGTTACTTACGATGCAAGCACCCACGGCGTATGTAAAATAGACGAGAATGGCGGAGATGAAGTAGCTAATTTAAAAACAAAACCAGTGACTGATTCCGCCGGTAACGCTCCAACTGACGCGGCTGGCTGCGAAGAGCTAGGAGGCTTAACCGATGAGTCTGGCGCATGTGTAGAAACTTTAAGCAGGCGTGAATGCGAAGACGAAGAAGGTTTTTGGGCAGAACTTGAAATAAATAGTTTTTGTCCAGCTTCTTTTGAATTCAATGGAATATTTAAGAAATATGAAAAGACTATTGGAAGTAGCGGTACTGTTTATAACGTAGAAATAATTGACCCTAGAATTCTTCTAGAAAATACAACAGTAATTTTAAGCGATATATCAAATAGAACAGCGGCAGCAGATAAATACGTATTTCCAGATTCATCTAGAGCATTAGAACATGGCTTTATGGGACATAGAAATGTTGTAAATGTTTTTGGTTACTATGAAGACGTTGCCATGGGTAATTCTAAGATCAATGACGCTGGAATGATTTGGTATGATCCATATGAATTTAATGAAGAAAAACTAGGCGAATTGAAAAGTCCTTATGGAGAAACGGAACACGAAGCTATAAAACATGGTTGGGGAGTTCTCGGTGCTTTAGATCTTATGCTTAACAGTCATCATTGGTATAAAGATACAGATGCGCAAGGATCAGGACATGATAATGATGGTATAGTTTCTGACTATATTTTAAATGGAGAGCCGTTTGGAGGGCCAATATATTATGGCTCAGATTATAGATTAAATTCAGGAGCTGCTCCACTGGGCGAAAGACAGTTAGTACCAGAATTAATGGATTGGAAAGAAGGAAATTTAGTCAAGATACATAGATACAAAGTTGACCTTATGGATTTAGCTCAATTGTCAGAAGCTGTAAATCCGGGAAAATGTGTAGATGAAGATGGCAAACCAGTAACTATAACTGACGAAACCTCAGAAGATCCTAAACATAATTGTGAGCGTAGTGGTGGAATATACGAAGCTGCTGGAACATTACCCTTTGACTTTAGGGTAAGTGCTAACAAAATATCCCTTTTATCTCTAATAGATCAGATATGTAGTGCTGCTGGAGCAGATTTCTTTGTTAGTCTTGAAAGACCAAGTAGAGAACAAGGAGAAGGTTTCTATGGAAAAGAACAAGACTACGCTGGAATTATAAAAGTAACTCCTGTTTTTAGAAATAGAAGTCTTGTCAAACCTATACAAAGAGATGTATCTAGAAAGATTAAAGAAAAAAATTGGCTTAGCTTAGGAATAGATTTAGCCTTAGATAAAAAAGAACCAACAGGTCCTTTTACAAAGCCAGTAATATCAAATAAAAAACTATCGTTACAACCCGAAGATACTGACAATCCTAGATATGATGAAAAACAAAGGCAATCTATAATCTCTTCAGCTAGTCTTGGGTATGAGTTTGGAGATCCTGTTACTGGGGTAATGATATATGGCAATAAAAGAACTAGAATTGTTGGAGCAACACCACAAGGTGACAGACGGAAAAATAGATTTTTCCGTTATGAATCTGCTTTTAAACCTGAAGAGCTTTTTGAAGAAGGTGGAGACCCATTAGCCTTTCCTGCTACTGACCAATCCTATGAATATCTTCCCGCAACGGAAGTAGATGGTGTAACATTACGACATCAAAGAAAGTTAATAGATCAATTTTATGAAATGGAAAATGAAGAGTATACGATTGATGGAAAGACTTATGCTTACACTTGGAACGATCATGGAAATGAATATAAAGAAGTGGGAGAGTGTAGTCATAATCCTCAGAATAATGTATACAATAAAGAGGAATGTGAGAGTCACGGTTCTTGCAGCGATACTAGTATTGGAAATGAAGGTGAAGAAGCAAGAGCGTCGGATTGCACAGGAGAAGATGCAGAATATACTCCTTATACATGGAGTCCTACTGGCTATGAATTGCGCGCTAGAGAATATCTAAAACATGACTATTTGAGAAATGGCGCTCACTATAGTAATGACAATTTCTTACCTTTTTATCATCCGTTTGATTTCCAGAAAGATCCAAAAAATGGCGACAAGGAATTTGATCCTAACCAGCTAAATAGGATCAACTCAACAGAGTTTGCAGACCTTATGGCTAAGACTGGATACTGCAAAGGAAATCCATCTTTAACACTTGAGACAGCCCCTGATGATGCCACTAATGGTTGTATTGATTTTGGTACTTGTACAGATCTATTTGATGCTGTTGTTCCAACTCAAGGTCCTTTTCATCCAGCTAACTCTGTAGAAAAATCTACTTGTTTAGGAGAAGGTGGAATATGGACTGCACATACTTGGGTTCCATCTAATGCAAGTGCTAGGTCTGGATTCTTAGACATTTACCCATGCTGGGGTTTTGAGCAAAAATACGTCAAGAACGCTAAGTATTCAAGTACCTTTGATGATGTCATTGAAGTAAAAGAAGAACTAGAGCCTATCAAAGGCATGTATTGGGATGATGATCCGTATAAAGACTTCCATCCTTCTGATGGTATATTTAGCGTATTTGAGTTTTATAATCCCGGACTTGGAGATTGCATTAATGATGGATGCAATAAAGACTCGTGGTCTGGAAGTTCTACATGTTTCCTAACTGCAACAGGAGACAAAGTAGAAGGCGACGATATTACTAATGAAGAATCGTGTTTGTCAGCAGGTGGTTCCTGCTCAAAAGAAATAGACAGTGAAGGCACTGCCATTACCACTAAAGAAAAGTGTGAAGAAGAAAAGGATGGTGGCACTCCTGTAAATACTTGGACTTCTGAAAATACCTACCTCGTAGGTGGCGACTCAATCGGAGCGAACTTCAGTGGAAGCGCAGAAGCAAAAGTCTGCGAAGAAAACGATGGGGAAGTAGGCGAAGTAATGGATTCTAAAGTCTTCGGAAATAATAGACTGTTATGCGAATGTGATCCTTTAGCTCCTTTTAGAAATGAAGAGTTTTCTTATACAAAAGAAAGTTTATTAGAAATAACTGTCATGGATGATTGTGCGGCTGCTCATGAGCTTGCAGACCCACGTCAAGAAAGTGGAATAAAAGATGGATCCGATGGTGCATACAAAGCTGATCTCTCAGTAACACTGCCCAGAAAACGTTTCCGATCTCATTGCAAGTCAGACTCTGTCTGTAAAGCTGGCGATGGATCAATCTTAAATAATATGCATGAAAGTAAAATAGGTACTGGAAATGGGCTTCATAAAGTCCAAGGTAGTTGCGAAAATGCTTGCTTTGTAAAGCCTAATGAGGGAGAAGCGTCAACAGGCGAAGAGGCAGTAATCGCTTTTTACGTAAAAACAGTAGAAGGTAAGTTTACCAAAGGTGATGAAGCAAAGATAGATGACGGTCATGAAGATGAAGCGTTTGAAGATCTAGAAGAGACCGGAAATAATGGTACTGTACAGCTTATATTAGATGAAACAACATGTGTTGAAACCTTAGCAGGACTTAGTGACAAACAGTACGAATGGTCACCTGTTAACGGAAGTGTTAAAGCTGACGTTGATCCTGATGAAAATGGAGATGTTAAAAAGAATAAGTACACTAGTGTTGGTAGCCCATACAGCAAAAAATGTAAAGCGATTAGTTTCCATTCTCCTGTTAGAGGTGGCTGTTTATATTCTGGTACTCATGTAGATGCTGGAAAATCTAGTCTATATAGGACTATGAAAGAATGTGAAATTGCTGTAGAAAAAGGAGAGGATGTAGAATGGGTAAATCCTGAAGAATTTGGCGGCGAGATAGTAGACGAATACTATGGAGTGACAATACCCGCTGAAAAGAATCCTAACCCCGGATATACCGTACCAAGATTTAAGATAACAAAAGGTAAATGCACTACTGAAACAGAAGAAAAGAATGCAGATGGAGAAGTTACTGGAACAAAAGAAACAGAGACAGGAGATATTCCAGATTCTACCTTTAGACCAAAAGTTGTAAGAGATCCTAACTATTCTATTGCTCAAGATTGTTATGCTGCTTCAGAAGAGGCTGAAATTGGATACGACACACCAATCGCTCTTAAGAATCTTTGGATTCCAAGAACCGCAACAATCCCTATTCAAATTGATGGTTATGGCGTAGAAGGAACACCTAATGAGTTAGGTGGGATGTCTAACGAATTTGGAGAACCTAACAAATTTAATGAAAACAGTTATTATCGAGCTACTGTTACCGAACTCAGACACGCGGCAGTCAGTCTTGAATCTTGGACGAGCTATCTAAGAGCTTTTGCTCCGCATCTTCCTTGTTATATGTATGCAACTAACCCCACTTACTCTAGTGCGTGGGCAGAGTATTGCCCATTGACGCATCAAGAAGTCACAATGGGTATTGGAAAAGCTGCTGTTGATGCATTGGTAACAGCCCACACTCTTTTAGCTAGAGGCCAAGCAAATCTTGCTTTGACGCAGGCTCAACATCATCAAGTAGCCAACAAAGACAAAGCAGAAAAACAAACTGGACGAGGTTTGCAAAGAGGAGAGTTGACTGATTACGAACAATCGAGATTGGAACTTGATAGGGCTTATAAAGCAATTAAAGAAGTAGCAACAAACTATTATGGAAAAAGGTTCTTAGTTCCTCTTCCAGTTATACCTCCTAGATTCAACCATTGTTCCGGCTACAAAGCGGAAGTTGATGAAGGTGGCCAAGAAGATGGTGGAAAGACGCTTGCAAAAGGAGCAGTTAGATGGGATACAAAAGAAGATTGTGAGAAAAATGGTTTTGAATGGAACGCTCATCCTGATTTGAGCAGAATGCTTGATACAACTGGCGTAGAAGATGAAACTAACTGGCAAATTGTTAATAGTGCTTGGCCGGGAGGAACTGTTGATCTAAAAGCTGAAGCAGACTCTTATCCTACTAATTTAAATTTCTGGAACGATGATGGAAACCTAAAAGCTTTTGCTGTTTTCCCATCTAAAGTAAAAAATAGATTAAATGAAAATGTGCAAACAACAGGTTTTGATAACTACGATCCTGAAAGAGTTCAGGTTACGCAATCTCCTATTCTAAGAGATATATTAGACCTAGCGCCTGTTGAAGCAACTGATCTATCAGAAGGTTTTGGGGACAGAGTCTATGTTGAAGTTGATGTTGATCCAAAGATATATTGGCTTCATGATAGAAGCTTAATTGAAAGAACTTTAGGTCATCAACATTTCATGTATAAAACAGGCGATAAAGAAATAGTTGAAAATCCAACAGGTGATCAAACTGACGATGGAGAACCAGAAACTGCGCCTGATGGAAGAGGAAGGGCTAACTTTGCTACAGCTGGAACAAGAACTAATCAATTGACATTGAATAGTAGATCTATATATAAAACCTCAGATGTAAATGACTTAGATGCTATAGAAATAAATGGAACATGCATGAGTCCAGAAGGTCAGCTAATAGAAGGCATCGAAACCAAAACAGAGTGTCTATTTGATGAAGATGGAAACAAAAGAGACAATGTTTGGGAGCCATACCCCTTTAATACTGATGGTGGATTATCTGGTCCTAAACGACCTTATGCATTAATAACCCTTCCTGAAAGAGTGATATATCAAGAAAATGATATAATTGATTATAAGAAAAATGCTGTAAGTTTGTCTGAAACTACTGACAGCGCTAGCGAAAGCACTGAAGACACTACTGTGACTTTTTCTCAAGGTTTTCAAATTAGTCTTTCTGAAACAGTAAATAGCGAAGAGCTTATAAAAGCTTGGTTATTTGAACAGTTAGGACGTAGTGGGACTGCATTGAGACAAATATCTCAGTTACTAACTAGACAAAATGCAGATCCTTTTGGTGGTGTTGATATTGATAGGCCGGGAATGGTAGCAGCTGCTATGAAACCTTGGCACGCAGGAATACCTCAAGAAAGTAATTTATTTAGATGGGGGCCATTTGCTAATGGATATGGTTTTGGAAAAGTAGAAGTTGATATAGACAATTCTTATCATCCTGCTGCCTTTGGTGGAGAAGATCCATTACATATCGTTGCATTTAAACACGCAGGTGCAAGAGTAGAGAAAGGTGCAGATAAAGCTTTTGAATCTGGAAGTGTGACTTTAGCTTCTGGGCCAGAACATAAACTTGGATCTCAACCAACACTTTATTTTCCAGATAAGCTACCTGAACATTTAGGTGGTCTGCCGATTGAATATAATAATACTCTTGGACCTTATGTCACAGATGTTGCTGTTGATGTTGGGACAAATGGTATAACAACAAGATATGGATTTAATAGTCAATCAAGATTTGGAGACTTGAATAAAATATACGAACAAAGAATGAGAAAAGAGCAAAGAGACATAATAAGGAATGCCAAAAAGCAAGAAGATGATTTCAAAAAATTAAGAAGAAATATAAAAGAGTTTAGAGAATAATGAGAAATAAACAAGAAAGAATGCCTAGGCAGCTTCCAAAAAATAGGGAGCAGCCAAACTTTACGCACTTGATGCTTACAGGAGCAAGCTCTGCTGAGAGTGAGCTAGTTGCATTAGATGGCGCTGGAAAGCCAATGTTTTGGAATGCTCATCCGGTTGCAGAAAACTCTGAGATGCATATTAATGCTGTTAGCACCACAGCGGAAACGACTACGCTTTCCGATTCTATGTCTAAATACCCAACAGACAAAGCTTGGAGTAAGACAGGTGGTATATCATTAGACGGGTTGTTCGTTCCTTTCTCTGCTAACTTTGTTGTCAAAAGCGACAGCGGTTTTACTAAAGACAAAAATAGAGATTTAAGTTCAAGTCTTCCTACCTACGAAAGACCTTATGCTCGACTTGATAAAGATGGAGGAGTTGTAGAATCGCAAGATATAACAAAAGATGCGACTCATCCTTTAATGGGTGCTAATGCTCCTTCTCCACAATTAATAACATCTGTATCCTTGAATCCTTTTGCCTCTGGTCATCAAATACAAATGGTGAATAAAAACAAAAGGATGGATTCCGGAGCTGGAGGTGCAAATGCATCTCCAACAACAGTTAGCAAGTATTCAAAAGATATACCAACACTAGTAAATGCACCTAAAAGTTCTCAAAATGTTGAAAGACCAATGGCTCTAAGAGGGCCTCTTGTGATAGCTGGTTGGGGCTATGACACAGATGGTTTGCCTGTACCTAATATGAAGTACGATGCAGACTATAAAGATGATGACAAAAATGCTGCAACTTATGGGGAGCAAAAGTATACTCCAAAACAAATGAGAGCTGTAGATGATCAAGGTAATAAACATGATCATAAACACTTTATACCAAACCATCTAGCAAGAAGTGACAAATGGAAAGTTGGCCCTGTAGATCTAAGATGGGATAGAGAAAGAAAGGTTTGGACTGCTGGTGGAGGACCAGCTGGAACAGTAACTAACTTCTATTTATGCAAGGCTGCAAAATGTGTACTGCCAAAAGCTGGAATGGATGGTAATAACTCATTCAACTTTGGCGTAGGAGGCAATATAACATCTCCGGGAAGACTATATAGAAACCCGTGTCCTACTATCAATTGTGACTACAATTCTTATTTTCCAACAAGTATTCATTATCCTGATATTGAAGCATACGATCCTGAAGATCATAACTGGTGCGGTCTTTGTAAAACTTTTGGAAATCAAACAGCCTGCGGAGACTTTGCAGATGCTTGCGCTCCTTTTTATGATGCTTTAATAATAAGGAAACTATCAGAAAATGTTGGAGGGACAACCGAATTAAAAGAATGTACAGATAAGTTCAGAAAAGCAGAAGGAGGAAACCCTTTTGCTAGAAGAGCAGGAAACCCGTGTCATGGATGGGGATCAAGCTATTTGGGCAAACTAGAAGGTGTAACCAAGAAAATAAATGATGGTGATTGGAGTGACACCGCAAAAGATATATTATATCAGAAAATATTTATAGATAACCCTTTAGGCCAAGGATTAATGGTAGGAGATACGTTTTTCAGTTATGATACTGGTAGAAGGATAACGCATGAGTATACCAGATCTGATACTCCCGGATGTGGAAGTCAAGGCGGCAACAAGATAACAGTAAAAGAAACCATACATGTTCATGCCATACTTCAGGGTGAATTTTATGGTATGGAAATAATATCTCATGCAGGATGTGACAGAGGCGAAATGGCAGCTTGTTCTAGAAAGTTTTTTGCTCAAGGGTTTGCTACCGGTGAAGATTGTGGCCCTGATGATGATTACACTATAACCTCTACTTCTTATTCAAGTTAAGGGTATAAGATGGCAATTGGTGACCCTTGGGATACTTCGTATGACCCAAGACAATATGGGATAGACCAACGTGATTGGATGCTAAAAGGGCATCACTCAGTTGGTACATACGGTCTTAGAAATCACTGGACTCATTATGAAGCATGGGGACCAGATCATTCTCATTTAGTTCCGCAAAATGACCCTTCTTCATTAGATGATAGAAGAGGAGGTCGATTCTGCACAGAGGGGTGCGGATGCGTAAAGACAGAAGCGGTACATCCTTATCATGCAGGTGTTAGCACAATACTTCCTCATGAACTGTCTGTAAGAGTTTTCAAAGACAGAAATAAGACTAGGTATGGATTAACTCAAAAATACCATACTGGTTCTAGTTATGATGCAAAAAATCAAATAGCCCTGAAATATTCTAATGGTGCTTGGAGAGGACGAATTCCTTGTAGCGCATCTGATGACAGTTGTAGACATACTACAAGTCATGACTACGAGACAAGTGATTGTCACTTTTCAACTTCTAGATTTAAAAATGAAGACCCCAACAATAACAATGATAGCCTAGATCCAAAATATTTCAATGAGTATGAGGGGTCTGTTGACGAAGATGGAATGTGGTCTTTCGCTAAAAGAGGTGGTTCTCATACTCCTGAAGACATTTATCGTTCTGAATCAGATTCCGTCACGCATAGATACATAGAAAATAACTATATAAAAGATGTTCCTAATGAAGGAATGAAGGAAAAGCTAACAGGAGCAAACTCTGAAGTAATTGACCATCAATACTCATTAGCAGAAAATCAATCAAAAGGTGTCTTCTATAGAAAATATTTGCCCGGAAGACTCGTAATAGCTGAAGATGGTTATGTTGGAACATCTGAAGAAAATGGTGAAAAGAACGACGGCTCAAAAAGCACAAAGACCTTAACTTATACGCAGTCTGAAGACGATCTCGCTTGCATAGCAGACGGCTTTACTCCTTTAATAAAAAGACCTTACTGTAGAAATCCTATTACAGGGAAAAGAACAGAACAAGAGTGTGAGTATTTGAGTGCAGGTTTAGACCAGCAAACTTGTACTGCGTTTGGAACTTGTGACGCAGTTGAAGGTCAAAAAATAACAGAAGAAGCCTGTCTTGCTGCTGAAGGCAAATGGACTGCTTATAAATGGCTCTATGGGGATGAAGCTAGTTGCATAGCTACTGGAATATGCGAAAAGCCAGAAGATATCATTAATACAGACAAAGAGAGGTCTGACAATTTTATAGAAGCTAGATGTGAAGATTCTAGTGGTAACGTTCTTGCTGCGCCTAGAAATAAAGCAGAGTGTCAAGAAGTCGATGGAACATGGGTTTTTGGTGACCAAGAAACGTGCGAGGCTAGGCATGGAACTAGAGACGCTTATTGTAGTGATTCGAGTTTAACTACAGAAGAAGAGTGCAAAGAAGCAGGAGAAACGTGGAATAAAAATAGATTCATAAGCAATGACTGGATGGATTCTGAATATGATAAGCGTTCTTGTTGCGGTGAACATATGGTCGATCAAAATCATCCATTTAGAACTCCTCAATTTTCTGGTTCAAAAACAAGCGCAGATGGACTTGGTGTAAAAGACTCCAACTTAGAAAATACAACTTGTTTTACACCATATGAAGAATATGTATTAATGCCGCCAGACGTTCCAGCGGTAAATCAATACGATAGGCATCCATTAGCATTTGAACAAATTGAGACAGCCAACGCTTTTTGGACTCTATTGATAAGACCTTGTAGGTTCTGGGATAGTTGTTTTGAAAATGGTGAGTTTCAAGGTGACAACAAAGATGGCGGAAGCTGCAAAGAAGCTGAAGATGACTCAGATGGAAATCCTGTATATGACAAGACTGTAAAAAACAAAAAAGATTGCGAAGATGTAGAAGGTAGAACTTGGGTAAGTAGTCCAAATGAATTCGGTACTGGATGTGGTGAAGAAGTCGTACTCAAAATACCCACAAACCAAATGTTGAATGACTCCAACTTCAATTTAACATTGTCAGATACGCAGACCCCAGCAGGAAACGACATAATAAGTGGAAGCACAAAGCGAGATACTAGTAAGCCTTCTAGAATTTCATACTGGAGAGAAGTCCAGCCATCTTGGGACTTAAAGTATGGAATATTTGATAAAACTTATGAATGGTGGAATGTCTCTGGATCAAATCATCCAGATGTTCTGAATCCTCCGTCACAACTATCAGGACCATTTCCAGCGGATTCCATGCATAATGTAGTGTATGACTGGTGGTGTATGAAACCAGACGCTAACTTTGATGGTATAGCCGATGGTTCTAGTATGGCTGACAGAAAATCTCAAGATGATTTTTGTAATGGTTTTACATATCTTCATGCAGATGGAGGAAATTACACAAATGCAATGAATCCAAAAGGTGCTGAGACTTATGCCAAATTTAATTTGCAACCTCAACCTTTTAAGGCAACTGAAGAAAGACAACTTAGAGCTAAGACTATAAAGCAAGCTAAGTCAGACTATTCTTTTTGGTACAACTGTGTAAGTAGAAAATCAGCATTGAATTCTGCTGGGCATTGGTTTAACACTTATGGTCAAGACTATTTCTTATATTTTGATTATGAGACAGGGCTAAAAGGAACCGATGAATACGAAGCCTATTGCGAAAGTGTTTCAACTGAATTCAACTCATGGGTGAAAAGCCATATTGGTCATTTAGATGCAGGTACTTGTTCTCAAATGGGTGCGATTGGTTGGATAAATCAACCAATAAATGATATAGATAAGTTTCATCCTTGTGGATTTGAACGCTATGATCCTGATGCAGATAATGCTGGACCGGATGGAATCGCATATGGTTGTGCAGCATTTGGTGAATCTAGCTGTCCAACAGCTGGATATTGTTTAAATGAAGATGGTACTTTTGAAAGAGGTAATGATGAATCTTCGTGTACTGGAGAATGGAGACCATGTTGTAAATACTTCAAAAAATGTACAGGTCCTGATGGGCAAGAAGGCGCAAGAGTAGTATTGGGATACAAACCAGAAACTACTGAGTACCAATATGGAGATGAAGCTACCACGAAGGAAGATTGCGAAAGAGTCATAGACAGCGCGATGAATGGTGGCGAACCGGGAGCTGGAGGCACATGGGAAGAAGGTTGTGCAAATGTAAATGAAGAAAAAGATTGCAAAAAAGCTGGAGGAATTCCAGAAGAACTTGCTGACATTGTTTTTGGTGAACAACATGGAACATGTGAAAAAGAGGGAGAAGATCCAACCTCTACAAGCAAAGAAACATGTGAAAATGAAGGTGGTGAGTTTACAGCTGATTCAGTTGGAGGGTACATAAAAAGAATTGGAAAATACATAAAGCCAACAGAAAACATAGGAAAAGTTGATGAGGATGAATTTAATGATGCAGCCGCTGTAAGCGAAATAAAAGATGGTTTGCAAGATCCATCTGTTGTAGAAAATGCAATAAAAGCAGAAAAAGGAAACTCTCCTGATTACTGGCAAGATACAGGTTTATATCCAGTACATGAACAGCAGATAAGTTATATCAGTGATAGCTGTGTTGGAACTAGAGGTTCTGGAAGAGTTCAGTTTGCCAGCAATGAAAATCCAATAAAAATTACTTCTCCCAGTCATAATCTAGTAGATGGCGACAAAGTTGATATTAGAGGAGTTTTAGGAAACTTCCCTGCCAATGTGATGACCAATAAAGAATGGGCAGAAACACAATGGGAAGATAAAAAAGCCAACATGAGTTTTAGGGGTGATGAAAAAATTACTCACCCATTTGCTGTTTGTCCTTGTGGATCAGATGGCAGTCTTGATACAGACAAATACTATGCTTGTTACGGACAAGTTGTATCAGGAATTGAGCCTGAGCCAGCTCCTTTCTTTGTAGTCAAAAATGCAACGCCTGACACATTTGATCTTTACACATGTGACAAAAGACCAATAGATGGAACGATTAGATATGGATCGGAAGAAAACTGTAAAGAAGTAATTGATCCAACTATAAGGTGGTATTCAGTTTATGGCCACATGGACAACATAACACTCAAAGACGGAGATCTTTTAGAGTTTGGAAAACAATTAGGAACTATATCAGATGTTGGAACAGATGAAGGTTGGAATCACTTGCATTTTGCAATGGGAGAAATGTCAGAAGAAGACCAAACCGGAAATTTTGCATTCGGGGAGGTAAAAGGCATCTCGTTTGACACTGGCTTCACTTTGGAGAGTTGTTTTGAAGATTACACAGGAGAAAGAGAAAGAACCTTAAACAAGGTATTGAATGCTGAAAAACAAGCTATAATTTTAGAGTCAACCAGTCTTGTTGACCTACTAAGCACTATATCGGCAGCAGAAGCTCCTCTACGTTACATAAGAGCAAAATATTCAGCCACTAATACACATGACAATTACTTTGGAATTGATGTACAAACACATAAATCTGAGACATGTGATTCAGAAACTTTAGTAAGTGAGTCTGAATCCGGTTTTAGTGTATACAATCCTGTAAAAGATTCTACTCTTGACGGAGATCAAATTGTCACTTATGTAGCTCAAATCCTACCTGAAAGCGGAGCTGTTATATTAGCACATGAAATACTAATTTCGGCAACAGAAAATGAGCAATCTTTGGAAGCTTATAGGTCTTGTCCTTTTACAGGGAAGTGGGAAACATGGTTAGAGCCTACTACAGAAGAAATCACTGGAGAAAGTAGCTCTACCTCTACCGTAGAGTATAGGGCAGGATGGTCTGGCACTGCTAAAAAATGGTCTTATAGAGCAAATGACTTTTATGTTTCTATAGAACAAAAAGGTGTTTGTCCTGTTTGTAATGACCACTTTATGCCAGAGCATTTGAATGCTACTATTTCAACTGTATCAAGTGATTATCTAAATGTTTTTGGTTGCAAAATTAATCCTTGTTATGAGCCAGATGTTTGTGTTAATAACTTGTACGATTTTGATATTCTATTTGCTGCAAGAGATTATTTATGTGTTGAAAAGTCAACAGGCGAAGTAGTAGATAGGTCTCAAGAGACATGTACTAGTCCAGATTATGAGTGGAAAATAGATCCAGCAAAGGCAAAAGCCACATGTAAAGAAGACGAACAATTAAATGAAGATGGTACATGTGTTGCAAACTGTTGGGTAGGAGAAGACTGGTGGAACTATTCCACAGCAGATGGGTATTGCTGTTCAGATGAATATCACAAATGTCAAGGAACTGGCGGTTTTACTGTTGAAGAAGAAATAGAAGAATGCTTGGAATCTCCACAAAAGTATGGCAACTGTCAAGACAGCTATGGCAAGACACTTCACGCTTACACTCCTAAAGAATGCGGAGATTTAAAAGGTGAATTTACTCCTTTGACATCAAGAACGCAGTGTGAAAAATTCTTAAGAAGAAGAATAAACATAGTTGGTGTTACAAATTGTAGAAGATGCTCAGACACTATTACTAATGAAAATGGCATCCCTATAAAAGATAAGGTAGACTCAAGGTCTGGATACTACGACAGTTATGGAGACTGGAGATCGAACAAGCATTATCAAGAAGGTTTAATATTTTCTAAAGATGGGAAAAACTGTTGCGCAGATCCCACACATGCTGATGATCATGGAAAAGATGATGACTATGAACCAAAATTTAATTGTGAATGTATAGATAATCCAGACAAGTATCCAACGTGCGTTGAATTTGTTACCAAAATTGGAGAGTGTACTTCTGCTAACGCTGGCCAAACGATCTCACTAGGAGAATTGAAAGCAACATGCTTTGAAAAGGTAGACGAAGACGCCTGCGTTCCATTTGATAGTGAGTGGAATTGGGAACCTGACATGGGTGGCGGCGAAGGAGGCGGCGGCGGAGATGGAGGAGAATGGACAGGAGGAGCCTGTAGTGAACCAGATTGTGCAGATGGAGATGCTCCGACATTTACCCCTGATGACCCCACTGAGCCAGTGACAGCATATACTCCTTGTAAAGGAGGAAAGTCAACTTTTGTTTGGGAATTCGACCCTTGTGGATGTTATCCAGAAGGTACTCAGGTAAGTAAAAAATGTTTATGCGATGAAATATATGCATCAGATATGTATGGTAGGTTATCTTGCAAAAGCCAAAAAGAAAGAGGAGTAGAAAAAGCAAAGAAAGATAGCCAAGATTACTATTGGGATAATAGCGATGTGGCAACGTGTTGTGGCGCTATTGGAAGTGTGAGCGACAGCCAAAATAATGGTGATTGTTATGATGTACCTAATGCAAATCAACCAATAGAAAGTACATGTCCCGGATTACAAATAAAAGGAGAAAATGGAACAGGAAGTTTAATAGACATTCCTATGGACTATGATGGAGAAGTTTGGAGATCCGAATGGACTTTGATGAATTCAGTAGGAACTCATCAATGCAAAACTGGCGGTAGTTCAAGAAACTCTTCTATGTTTACTTATACTAACCAAGACTGCAAGCCACAACCTGAATACACAGTTAAAGATGGCATAAACAAAGGAAAAACATACTTTGCAACTACTTCAGACACAATGCCTTATATAAATGCTGATTGCGATGGCTGCGATATGGCTCAATTAACAATTGGCGGTGTGCGCAATAAAGATGGTTCAGCATATAGAGATGTTAAAATGCCTTCTACTGATGGTGGAGTGCAAGATGGTCATTTTATAAGACTTGTATTAGGATGCGGAAATGCAATATCATCAATAGACAATGGGGTACTTCAAAATGGAGGATTGGGACCTTCTCCATCAACCTATCAAAACGATAGTATTAAAATATTTGCTGAAATAACAAACTGTTCATTTGTTGATGGAATTGATCATGAAACATTGAAGAAGCAGCATATGCCTGACGCTGTTAAAGGACAGCCGCCTTGTTTTCCAAATTTAGCTAGTGCAGAATGTAGAGAATGGGAACATTTTGGAAAGTTTCCATCAGAAAATAACCTACTTGCAGAAGGGGCCGCAGGCAAACTTTCTGGAGATGACAGAAAATATATGTTTGCTGGAAAATGCGTATCTAAAAGATCATGCAACCCAAAAGGCCCATGCGCTAACACAGAATGTTGTACTTATGAAGGAAAAGATATTGATGGGCTTGGTGATGATAAAGACTCTTTATGGAGTGGATCAATAGCTTGTTCGACAGGCGGGCATATACAAAATATTTGTCAAGCCGTTGGTGTTGAAATGGGGCCTGACAAAAGGTCAGAAGTTTTAACCGTTCATGACATCATTGATGTAAATCATATTACAGGAGCCGGAACTTTAGTAGCAAAGTCATTAGGTGGCACATGTTCTTACTCGGCTGGAACTCACGTTACTATAGGTATGGCTGGACCAGCAGAAGCTGAATCTAGTTCTAAAGATGATTACACAAGAAACAAGCACTCAGCTAATCCGTTCTTAAGAGGTACTGTTTTATCAGAAACCATAAATACTCCTAAAACAATGGAGTATGACGAAGAAGGGAATGAGATCGGATACAATAAAGCAAATAGAAGAAATAAGTTTATATTAGTGAAGGTAAATGACATCACTCCACTAATAAATAGAAATAGCAGGAAAGACAGACATTTAAAATATAACGACATAAGATTTGTGCCTACGATAAGAGGTATTGAATCTGAAGATGAAGAACCCGGATTTTCTAATGGTGACGAAAATCCAAACACGCTTGATAAAGATGCTAAGCTTACAGGCGTAGAAGATAAAAACAATCCCATCGCTACTGAAGACTGGAGGAATATTGGAATTGATGACAGTTCAGGCTCTAGTATGGTTGCCAATAAATCTCTTCAGTATCCATATGGAATGAATCCTTACCCTGTAGCAACTCAAACAATATCTGGAACTTCTAAGTCACAGATGTGGCCAAAGGGTAAAGACATGAGTCCTGATAATCTAGAAAGCCTAAGATTAGCAGGCTCAGATACAGCCAATGATATAATAGCTCCGGGAAGAACTGGAAGACTATGGAGAGATGGCGGACGTGATTTTGAACCTGTACACTCTATTGTTCACTCTGACTTTTTTGCAAAGAAAAAAGATACAGCAATTCAAAGCTTTACTAACTTCTATAGTCCTCATGTTGGTGAGTGCGTAGATAACAAAAACTATAAAACTAAAACATCATGTAATGCTAATGATCATATTTGGGTTCCTCAATTTTTGAACACTGTCATAGAAACTACAGATGTTTCTCCAAGTCATGACGAAAAAATTATTATCAGTGGCACGATAGCTTACAAAGCTACATGCAAAGGCTCTAGAATGGGTTATTGCGATAAGCCAGATGGAAGCGGAAAAAATAAAAACATACAAGAATGTGCTGATAGATCACAGTTTGATGATGAAAAAGCTGGAACATGGATTGAAATATTTGAAGACGCAGAAGCAGACAGGCATATATGCGAAGAAGTATTTAATGGAAAATGGGTTATTGGGACAAGAAATCCCGACACAGAAGGAGATCCAAACAATGACGAACCATTAGATTTGCAAAGAAGAGAAAGAGACTTTGAAACAGGTTGTCCACCTTCATGCCAGCTAAAAGGTTATTACACAGATAAAGCTTGCACACCTTTCCAAGATACAAACGATATAGGTGGAGAGTGTTACGAGTGTATAAGTGAGACAATAATAGACAGTGAAGGAGAGGCGAAAGACTTTATTCAATGTCCTCTAAGTTCAATCGATGGAAGTCACGTTCTAGCAGCTAAAAGTCTAGACACGTATGTTGACAACATTATATTGTCAGGTCCTAAATATAAGTCTAGTAGCGGTAGTGATAGCTATGCAGATGTTGCTGTTGAAAAAGAAAAATATGTAGCGTCTTATGGAGACAAATTACTTACCAATTCTGGTTCGACTGAATCTTCTACTAACTATTTTGCATTAGCGGCAGAAGAACATATAACTACTAACAATGAAGCAAAAATTTGGTCTCAAGAAAAAGTCTACTCCCGGCCTTTGGACCGAACCCGTATCTTTGATCCTACCCATTCATCATATAATGAGGCATTATCAAAAGAAGATTGTGAGTCGTCACCAGATGGCTACTACTGGCATAGAGTAATATATAATTCATCAGATCAAATACATATTGGAGACACGATTGGAGCAAGTTCTCCAGAAGGAAGCTCAGAAGAAGCAGAAGGAGCTACACATTTACCAATATGTTTAAATCTGAATAGATTTGAAACTCATTTGGCAAGAGGTTGGAAATCCAACGAGTCAAGCGAAGAAGATTCCCAGTATGATGTTAATGAAAATCAATTACAGCTTGACCAGTTGTTGACTGGAGCAACAATATTTTCAACTCAAAAGTATTATGGTTTTCTTGGAGATAGATTTAGTTATCAGAATGATGATGGTTCTGTTTCGGATACTGGTCTTTCTGGACCAGCAGGAGTTTATGCCTATACACAGCTTTCTGAAGCTTGCGAATTGAGCAGTGTTTGTCACCTTGAAAGAGTGGCGTTTGAATGTAGAGGCGGAAGAGATATATCTTTTTGTAGTATTCCAGAAAATAAGACTAAAGAAGAATGCGAAAATGCTGAAGATGGTATATGGTACGAAGCAGATACAGGATATTGTAAAACTTTTACAATTGATGAAGAAGGTGCGTATACAGTAGAAGTAGAAGAGATAACAAAAGAAGAGTGTACTTCTGGAATATTTACTCACAAGATACATGAAAGTGGTAATTTATCTGGTAATCAAGGATTGCTAGAAAGGCATCAACAAGAAGAATGCTTAGAGGCAGGGCATGAAGTCGTCCCAATGTTCTTATGTTACAAACTAGATGAAGAAGGTTTGCAAACAGCAACCGAAGGAAATATAAGTTCGTATGGAGAGTTCTTAGAAACTGGAAAATCAAATAAAGCTGAAGAGGAAACAATATTAACACCTCAAGAATGCGAAGCTGCTGGAGGAAAAGTCTTCTATGATGGTATACTTAATACTGCATCAAGAAAAAGAGAAGACATACTAAAGTCTGTTAGAACAATGGAAACCTATTTACTAGGGTATCACCCATCATATTATGCAGATGCTTCTTCTAAGTATAAAAGTAGAGACTTCATGGTTCATGATATAAGCCATCCCGGAGTCTATGATGATATTCAGAATCAAAATGAATTTGGAAAAATGGAATATGATCCAAGTAAATACATTGGTGGTCCAGCAATAACATCTCCTAAGAAAAAATGGAAAGGGTTGATATACGCTAATGATATTCCTGAGCATATGTCACAAAAAGACAAAGAAGACTACAGTAAGTATGTGACACCAGACCCACCAACTACAGGTGGTTCAACTACAGGATCAACTACAGAAGAATCATACACTAATATACATAATGGAGGTAGATCTTATTGGTCAAGACATGGAGGAGCGTTTGACATAACTATCAGTCAAAAACTTCCAAAAAATGGATCTAGAAATGCAAATAGTGATGAGTTAGTAGACTTAGAATATTGGATAGGCTTCCCACAAATATGTTGCAATTTAAGAGGCCCTGCAAACTATTGGGGATGCGAAGGTGATTGTTTTCCAACAGCTAATGGAGATGGAAATATTCCTCGCTTAGAACATTTACAAGAACTTTATGGAATTGATGGAACATCTTTGATACATATTAACATCACTGAAAAACAAAGAATCACCATTGGTGGCGGCGGAAGCACAGTAAAAAGGCAAACACTCAGAAAGTACATGAATTAGACAGGAAATAAAATGAAGGGATTTTTTACAGAAGATATAGATGACACAAGTTATCTAGAAATGCGTTATAAGAAAAAACCTAGCGTATTTGGATTAAAAGAAAAAGCGCAAGAAAAAATTGAGTATCCTGAAAAAACAACTCCTTGTCAGTGCAAAATAGAGGAGTCTAATGATACTATTTTCTGCAATAAACATCAGTGTTATAAGAGCAGAAACATGCAGGAGCTATGTGCGTTTAATCAAAAATACTTTGACCTGTGGGAGACAGGAGAAGGCCCTATGCAAAATATATTGATAGAGCATATGGATGTTCCGGATGGAGTTATTGAAGAAGAGAAAAGTCTTGATACTTTTTTCATGGGAGATCCTGAAATACCGAAAGTTTCTAGGGGTTTTGGGGATACATTTGCAAAATTTACCAAAGCAACAGGACTTAAAAAAGCTACAAAGCTCTTGTTTGACTTGTTTAATGCCGATTGTGGCTGTACTGAGAGGCAAGCAAAATGGAATCGTTTGTTTCCATATAAGGCAGGCCAACAAGAGATTAAGAAAACAAAAGGCTTTTTTGAGTAATGGTGTATAATAACATAGAAATAAGCTCTAAGGAGATCTGATATGGCATCAATAAGTTTTTATGCTGGAACAACTGCTATTAATAACCTGTCTGGTTCTGGACTAGGTTTTTTTGGTGGTTCTTTTGGCCAATCGGTACAACTAAATAGTTTCCAAGATACCACATTTATTACTAATGGTAATGGAACTACTAATGGTGGTGCTACAAACAATATAAAATATTCTAGTGATACAAAAGCTTTTGCTGCTGGCGTTGTTCCCGCAACAGGCTTAAAGTATATACCAAATGAAAAAGCAACCTTAAATGTAAGATTCACTAATTCAACAGCAGTTAGAACACAAAACTGTAAACTTAGAATCTTCGACAGAACCAATAAAGATCATCCAGCTAGCGGTGTAATCACAAGGGTTTGCGAATTACTTCATCCATCTACATCTTATACTGTAGAGGGTTCTGGAGATACCCACTTCTTTGGAAGTGCAACACATCCCGGAACAGATGCTCAAGGTACTGTAATTGGAGCAGCAAATCCTACTACTAGACTACCTTCTGCAACTAATACAGTTGGTGGTAGTGGAATTTATGTTCCTCTTGCTAAGTCTCCGGGGCCAAGTGGTTATTATGCCGGTAATGGTTCTGCAAACACAGGACAGTACACACAACATGACTGGTATGTAGGTATTACCGCATCTCCAGATAGTATAGGTAGTAAGACCCAATATGGTCTATACGTAGAGCTAGAATACCTCTAAAAACTACCTTTTGTAAGCATGAAAAAACCCCGCCAGCAATGACGGGGTTTTTTTGTTTACTCTTCTTTTTGGGTGTCTGGATTCCATTTAACCCATCCACCGTTTGCAAGCCAGTTTCCATCTTTGTCTTTGCGTTTAGGAAATAGTCTTCCGCCCTTTTTCATAACGCCAAAGGCTAGTTTAGCTCCACAGTCCACACACTTTAATTCGTAGTATAGATTGTCATCTACATTTCTAACCTGAAACCTTAAATTTTCACTACCGCACTTGCCGCACTTTGTTTCAGCAAAAATCTCTTGAAAATTAGCCAGTTGTTGAAACAACTCAATCTGTGTGTCTGCTTCAATCTCAACACTAATTTTTCCACTAGTATAGTTCACTCTCATTACTCTCTCCAATTAACCTTATAACCTTTAATGTTATCCGGAATCTCACCACTATCATTTTGATAGTTGTTCAAAACCTTAATCATCTTCTTTGCGCTATCCTTAGTAACTTCACCAACATTGGCAAAACTGCTGTTTCCCATATTAATAAATGCAAAAGCGTCTATGTCTAAAGTGCTGCATTTGTTATCAATAAATTGTATCTGTTGACTGCTAATAGTCTTGTCTGCTTCGTACTCGCCTGAAGTAGGGGTTTTCTTAACAGACTCTCTAACAATACTGACAATATCTTTTTTAGCTAGCTCTTCAGCAGCAAGGCATCGTAGCTTTAAGGCTTTTCTTAAAGCTCTCCCCTCAGCCCTTGTGCTAGCAGTAGCGACAGGATGAGCGCAGAACAAATCATCAGTATTACCATGCCACACATCTGCTACCTCTTTAAATACTCTTTGTTGACCAGTATTCATCCAATCAAAAACAACTTTGAATACTACAGTTGCTCTATCAGGAGACGACCCGTCAGTGGCGGGAAATACTTGTTCTGGGCCAGACTCTACTATGTCACCTAATAGGTACTCAGCAACTCTTCTTAACCCTGCACAAATAGGATTCCCATCCATTAACTCATTACGATGAAAATGAGCCATGACAAACTCATTCCATTCATCACTAAACATCGATGGCCTATTCTCTGATTCGCCAATTTTTTCTTCTATAGTCACCGTCTCTTCTGTAGTCGCCGTTTCTTCCTGAGTCTCCTCTTCAGAAGCTTCAAAAATATCTTCTTCGTTAGCAACCTGCATTGTTACAAAATCTTCATCTTTAGCCATGATAGCCTCCACTAATTCAACTAGGTCTGCCTTCTTAGCACCAGAAGGTACAGCACAATTATATTGTTCCAAAATTTCTTTAAGCTCTTTTATGCTTAGTTTACTATAGGTCATATTTTATGTTTCAATTTCTATTAAACGTTTTGTTGCAGGTGGGAACTTTTTCTCTATCTTTTTCAATTCTACAAGAATAGCAGCGAGGGTTTCTCGCATATTTTTTTGAGATAGGTTACGAATAATGTTTTTAACTCGTAAAATTACAAAGCCTCTATTCATCAACAGACCGGCTTTTTGAGCATCTGATCTGATATGTCGATTCAAGCTTTCTTCTCCCCAGATAGGAAGAAAATGAGCTGGGCCATCAATTTCTATTGCAGTGTTAATAGACGGAACGAATAGGTCAACTTCTAAATTCTGATTAGCTATTAAACCACGCTTATGAAAGATAACATCATAACCAAGTCTAGTCAAGCCCTCATAGATGAATTTTTCAATTTTTGACCCTTCTTTTGATGCTTTTCTGACAGCTTCAGCAGCTAACTTCCTTAAATTAGCTTTATCTTCTTCAGACATTTCTGCCCATTGCTTCTTTGAGAGGTCAGAACGACGCTTTCTTTCGTCTTCTTCCATGTTTTCCCAATAAGTAGCCATTCCGTTACTGATAGCTACTTTTTCCGCTTCTGTTCGTTTTTTTCCTCTTGTTGGATGCTCATGCCTCCCGCTTTCAATAGCTACTGTTTGAGCAGAGCTTTTGTCACGCAGGTCAACACCAAGAGTATTTAATGCACGACGAATTTTGTTAGGGTATGTTTTGAGATCTTGAGCAATTTCATATGTGCTTTTTTTCTCGTTTACATACTGTTCGATGATGTACTCTTTATACTTATTTATAAACGCGCTACTCATTTGCTATCCTCATTAATTTTTCTATATTAAAATTCTCTACTATATGTTTAACTTTTCTGTTTGAATAATTTTCTATTGCTTTAGCATGATCTTTGCTTCTGGCTACTAGATCTATTGACTCATCAGAAAAAGCCTGAACAACTCTTTCAAATTCTATATTTTGCCCCATTGCAGGACGCATCCATTCTAAATCCCAAACATAGAAGATCTTTTTTGAAGGTGCAAAACATTTTTTTAATGCCAATGTTGTGTTTATGTTT